>Ga0116202_10000971_pt1 | contig 16636 bp, 15 predicted proteins | sample LakKivw325mmetaG_FD_94479 | JGI IMG/M metagenome (GOLD analysis project Ga0116202, IMG submission 94479) | Anoxic lake water microbial communities from Lake Kivu, Rwanda to study Microbial Dark Matter (Phase II) - Lake Kivu water 325m metaG | ecosystem: Environmental > Aquatic > Freshwater >...
CGAGTGGGTCAGCGAACGGTGCCTGGAAGCCGGGCTGACGCAGGAAGCGATCCACTTCCTGGAAAGCGGGCGCCGGCGCCTGGGGCCGCCGGAGCTGTTCGCGTGGGAGCTGGCCCAGCTTCACGCGCAGGTCGGCGCCGTGTCCGAGGCAGTCGCGGCTTATGTCAGATCGCTGCGCGCTCAACCCCAGCGCGCGGCGGCGATCCAGGACCGGCTCCTGGCATTGGCCAGCGATCCGCAGCGGCGCGAAGAAGTCCTGGCGGCGCTGGACCGCAGCCTTGCCGAGACCCTGGCCACTCCCGGCGATCCCGCGACGCCCCCCTGGCGCTGGCAGCAGCCCTGTGCTGGCTCGACCTGGGCGACCCCGAGAAGGGTCTGGAGCGCCTCGAACGGGCCGGGGGCCCGGCGGCCGCCATGCTCCTCACCTATGCTGGGCGGTGCGAAGCCCAGGGCCACGGCGGCCCGGCCGCGCGAGCGTACGCGCTGTTCGCCGCGGCGCAGGCACCGGGAGCGCTGCGGGCGAGCGCCCTGCTGCGTCAGGCCGCCCTCATCGCCGCCGCAGGCGACCGCAAGCGGGCCATGGCGATCTACGCGCAGGTGGCTCGCGAGGTGCCGCACAGCGCCGCCAGCCGCGAGGCGCTGGTACGGGCCGCCCGCCTCGGCGCCGGCGACCAGCAGGGCATCGACGCGGCACGGCTCGCCCTCCAGCAGGTGCTGGCGGCGCGCCAGCGCGACGAGTGGGACACTGCCGCCCGCGAGCTGCTCGTCGACATCGAGATCCGCGCCAACGACCTGCCGGCGGCGGAGCGCCATCTGGACGAGCTGCGCGCCGCCGGTGCGGGGAGCTTCCCCTGGGGGTACCGCCGCGCCGAGCTGCTGTTCTACCAGGGCAGGCTGCCCGAGGCGGCCCGGCTGCTGGACAGCCTGGCGACGGCGGCCCCAGGCCATGCCCTGGCCAACGACGCGCTGGAACTGCTGCTCGCCTGCGAGGCGCTGGCGGCCGACAGCCTCAGTCGCGAGGCGTTCGTCGCTGGGGCGCTGGCCGAGCGCCAGGGGGATCCGGTGCGGGCGCAGCCGGCCTGGACGTGGATCGCGGCGCACGCCAGTCCGGCGGTGGCGCAGCTGGCTCTGCGCGAGCAGGCGCGCGCGCGCTGGGTCGCGGGCGACGACGAGGCCACGGTGGAGTTGTGCACCCGACTGGCCACCGCCTACCCCAGCGGTCCCTTCCGGGTGGCGGCGCAGCTGCTGGCCGCCCAGGCCCTGGCGCGCGCGGGCAAGGTGCACGAGGCCCTCGAGCAATTGGAGAGCGCCCTGCTGGCCGCGCCAGAGGATCCGCAGGCGCCGGCGGCTCGCCTGCAGATCGAGGCGCTCCGGCAGCGGCTGGCAACCCCTCGGGCAGCGGCGCCGCGGGGCGCCGTCGGCCTGCCACAGTGAGGATCGCTCCATGCGCAGATCGCTGGTCGGCGTGGCGCTGCTGCTGGCCGCTGGCTTTGCCCAGCCGACCCGCGCGGTCGCCGCGCGCCTGCTGGTGCCCATGGACCGCAGCCAACGCAACCATCTCAAGGCATATGGCCTGGCCTTCTGGGCGCTCCAGCGCGGCGTCCCGGTCGAGTGGCTGCTCAACTACCGGGCCGGATCCTTCCTGCTCGAGTACCAGGAGAGCGTGGCGCGGGAGGCGCAGCTCCGCGGCGTGTCCGTGCAGAGCCTCAGCGAGGCCGACGCTGCCTCTGTGTACGCGGAGATCGACGCCAGCAACATGGACGTGGTGCGCCTGGAGAAGGCTCCGAAGATCGCCGTGTACACGCCGCCCAATTCGCAGCCGTGGGACGATGCCGTGACGCTGGCACTGGAATACGCTCAGGTCGACTACGACAAGCTCTGGGACGAGGAGGTGCTGCGGGGCAAGCTGGCCGAGTACGACTGGCTCCATCTGCATCACGAGGACTTCACCGGCCAGTACGGCAAGTTCTACGCCAGCTACGGCCACGAACCCTGGTATCTGGAGCAGCAGCGCCTCTTCGAGGCGGAGGCTCGCCGTCTGGGCTTCCGCAAGGTGAGCGAGCTGAAGAAGGCGGTGGCGGCCGCCATTCGCGACTACGTCGAGCGGGGCGGCTTCCTGTTCGCCATGTGCTCGGCCACCGATACCTTCGACATCGCGCTGGCCGCGGGCGCGGTGGACATCTGTCACGAGGTCTTCGACGGCGACCCCGCGGACCCGTACGCCCAGGCGAAGCTCGACTTCTCGCGCACCGTGGCCTTCGAGGGGTTCACGCTGGAGACGAACCCGCTCGTGTACGAGTTCTCCGACATCGACACGACGCCCACCGACGTGCGGCGGATCCGCACGGCCGAGGCCGACTACTTCACCCTGTTCGAGTTCTCCGCCAAGTACGACCCGGTACCCACGATGCTGACCCAGTGCCACGTCAACATCGTCAACGGATTCCTGGGCCAGACGACGGGGTTCCGCAAGAGGGTGATCAAGGAATCGGTGGTGATCCTGGCCGAAGTCGAGGGCGCCGACGAGGCGAAGTACATCCACGGTCAGGTGGGCAAGGGGACCTTCACCTTCCTGGGCGGCCACGACCCGGAGGATTACCAGCACATGGTGCACGATCCGCCGACGAACCTGGCGCTGTTCCCCAACTCGCCGGGGTACCGCCTCATCCTCAACAACATCCTCTTCCCGGCGGCCAGGAAGAAGGAGCTGAAGACGTGAGGCTGGGGATCTACCGGCACGCGGGGGGCGCTGCGGCGGCCGGCAGGCCGGCACCGTGGCAGCGTCCCTGGCCGCAGCCGGCGGCAGGCGCCCGTCATCCGCACCCGAACGCAAGGAGAGCCGATGCCAGGCAATGACGTAGAAGCGGTAGGACAGCTCAGGGTTGCCCGCGAGCAGATCGGCCAGCAGATCGGCCGCGTGATCATCGGCCAGCGCGAGATCGTCGACCACCTGCTCGTCTCGCTCCTCTGCGGCGGACACTGCCTGCTGGTCGGGGTGCCCGGACTGGCCAAGACCACCCTGATCCACACCCTGGCGCACACGCTCGACCTGTCGTTCGGGCGCATCCAGTTCACCCCGGACCTGATGCCGTCGGACATCACCGGCACCGAGGTGCTCGAGGAGGATCCCGGGACGGGGCGCAAGGCCTTCCGCTTCGTGCCGGGGCCGCTGTTCGCCAACATCGTCCTGGCCGACGAGATCAACCGCACGCCGCCCAAGACGCAGGCAGCCCTCCTGCAGGCCATGCAGGAGCACGCGGTGACCGCTGGCGGGCGAACCATGCGCCTCGGCGAGCCGTTCTTCGTGCTGGCCACCCAGAACCCGATCGAGCAGGAAGGGACCTATCCGCTGCCCGAAGCCCAGCTCGACCGCTTCATGTTCGAGCTGTGGATCGACTACCCGACGCGCGAGGAGGAAGAGGAGATCGTGCGCACGACCACCGCCGAGCAGCCGCAGCAGGTCGAAGCGGTGCTCAGCGGCGACCAGGTCATCGCGCTGCAGGGCCTGGTGCGCCGCGTGCCGGTGGCCGACGAGGTCATCGCCTACGCCGTGCGCCTGGTGCGCGCCTCGCGTCCCGGCGACGCCGGTGCGCCGGAGTACGTTCGCGAGCTGGTCAACTGGGGCGCAGGCCCGCGCGCCTCTCAGTACCTGATCCTCGCCGGCAAGGCCCGCGCCATCCTCGACGGGCGCCCCTGCGTGAGCATCGACGATGTGCGGGCCATGGCCCTGCCGGTGCTGCGCCATCGCATCGTCGTCAACTTCCACGCCGAGGCCGAGAGCATCGGGGCTCCCGCCCTGGTGAGCCGGCTCCTGGCCGACATCCCTGCCGATGGGGGTGCCCGGTGAGCACCCTGGTGGCCCGCTACCTGGACCCCGAGGTGGTCTCGCGCCTGGGGCGGCTCGACCTGGTCGCCCGCCTGGTCGTCGAGGGGTTCATCACGGGCATGCATCGCAGCCCCTACCACGGCTTCTCGGTGGAGTTCTCGGCGCACCGGCCCTACATGCCGGGCGACTCGTTGCGCAACCTGGACTGGAAGGCGTACGCCAAGACGAGCCGCCTGTACATCAAGCAGTTCGAGGAGGAGACCAACCTCCGCGCCTACCTGCTGCTGGATACCAGCGGGTCCATGGCCTTCCGGGCCGCCGGGGCCATGAGCAAGTTCCAGTACGCCTCCAGTCTGGCGGCGGCGCTGGCGCATCTGCTGCTGCGCCAGCGCGACGCGATCGGCCTGACGCTCTTTCGCGACCGGCTAGAGACCTACATCGCCCCGCGCTCCGTCCACAGCCATCTCGGCGTCATCCTGCGGGCCATCTCGCAGGCGGCGCCCGCGGCCGACACGCGGATGGCCCCGGCCTTCCGCGACCTGGCGGAACGCGTCACGCGCCGCGGCCTGGTCATCCTGCTGTCCGACCTGCTGGACGAGCCGAACGAAGTGCTCAAGGGCCTCAAGTACCTGCGCCACCGCGGCCACGAGGTGATCGTCTTCCAGATCCTCGATCCCCGCGAGCGCGACCTGGACTTCCGCCAGCAGGTGCGCTTCGTCGACCTGGAGCACCCCGACCAGAGTCTGACCACGCAGCCCTGGCACATGCGCGAGGAATACGGCGCCCTGATGGAGCGGCTCATCCGCACCTACCGCGACGGGTGCGCGGACGCCCGCATCGACTTCGCGCAGCTCACCACGAGCACCCCGTTCGACGTGGCGCTCTCGCGCTACCTGGTGCGGCGGCGACGCATGGGCTGAGGCCGCCCCGAGGGGGCGCACGGGCGGCGCGCAGCCCTCCCCGCCGCGCCGCGCCCTGCCAGGCAGCCGGCTCGCCAGCCGGCGAGCGCCGGCCGGCGCAGCGGCGCACCGGGCGGCGGCACGCGGCTGGAGGCCGTCTGCTGGGCTACCACTTCGGCCGCGGTGACGAACTCGACGCAGAGAGTGTCCTGCCCCGCCAGCAGCGCCGCGAGCCGGGCGATCAGCCGGTTGCCGAGCCGGTCGCGCGCGTAGTTGGCCTGGTGCGTGTGGAAGACGACGGCCTCGCGCGCGGCGACGGAGTCGCAGGCAGCGCGGGCCAGCAGCTCCAAACGCTCCGGGCTCACCTGCGCCAGCCCGTACTGGCCGCTGCTCAGGCCCAGATTCGTCCGGTGCCCGATCCGCACCGAACCGTACGTGGCAGGACGGAGAAGCGCGGGGGAAGCGGTGTAGCGGATGCCGTGCCGCTCGAAGACGGCATAGAGCGGTTCGTACGGCGGCCAGATGCCCTGCTGCTGGGGCGTCACCAGGTAGTCCGTGCAGAAGGGTTGCATCCCGTGCGCCGCCGTGAATGACTCCCCCTCCAGGAACAGCCGTTCCAGGGCCCCCTGGGACAGGGAAGCATCCACGACGTGTTCGTGGCGCGGCAGGTGGTTGAACCACACGAACTCGCCCGCGTGCTCGAGGAAGGCGCGATCCCCGCCCTGCGCGCTGTCGAAGAAGGCGCTGTTGTACCCCAGCGAGAAGCGGAAGCGCGGGGTGAACTCGCGGCGCAGGGCTGCCGACAGCTCCACCAGGGCCGCCACATCCGCCGCCTGCATCTTCACGGTACCCCGTTTTTGGGCGGCCGCGTCCCAGTTCGGCTGGAACACGTCATCCACGTCGACGGCCACGTAGTGCACGGGCAGGCCGGGACCGGGCACCGGGGCCACCGGGGACGCATCACAGCCTGGCGCCAGCCACGCTGCGGCTGCCACGGTGCAGGCCTCGGCGAGGCGTCGCAGCCGAGCGACAGCAAGGCGAGCGCGCCGACCGCCGGCTTCGCCAGCGGCACGGACACGGCCGGGCAGACAGGCTGGCGTTGACCCGCGTGGGACTCGAGGGCACCCTTCCATGCGGTGACCGCTTGCGTGCAGGATCCTGCGGAAGACTCTCCCGACCGCTGCAAGAGAGAGGGCGCTGTCATCTACGAAAACACCCCTCTGCCGACAAGAGGCGCCATTCCAGAGCCGCACGCGTGGAATCTTGACGCTTTCGTCCAGATTCCTATGTTCAACACCCGATCGGTGCACCAGCCGGTCAGCGACAGCCGCGCGCACAGCACCAGCCACGCGAACAGCGACAGCGCCATGAGCAGCAGACCGGGGCGAAGAGCAGCGGACAAGGAGGCGACGCTGCGCGAGCTGGCGCAGCGGGAGTACCGGTGGGGCTTCGTCACCGACATCGAGTCGGACGCGGCCCCCCCGGGCCTGAACGAGGACATCATCCGCTTCATCTCCGCCAGGAAGGGCGAGCCGGACTTCCTGTTGCAGTGGCGCCTGAACGCCTACCGGCACTGGCTGCGCATGGACGACCCCAGCCGGCGCCCGCCGCGAGAGCGCTGGCCGCGCGTCCAGTACCCGGACATAGACTACCAGAGCATCGTGTACTACGCGGCGCCCAGGCAGAAGAAGGGGCCGCGCAGTCTTCAGGAGGTCGATCCGAAGCTGCTGCGCACCTACGAGAAGCTGGGCATCCCCCTGGAGGAACAGGAGGTGCTGGCCGGCGTGGCCGTCGACGCGGTGTTCGACAGCGTCTCGGTCGCCACCACGTTCAAGGAGAAGCTGGCCGGCCTGGGCATTGTCTTCTGCCCGTTTTCGGAGGCGGTCCGCACCCACCCCGACCTAGTGCGCCGGTACCTGGGATCGGTGGTGCCCTGCAACGACAACTTCTTCGCCGCGCTGAACGCCGCGGTCTTCAGCGACGGCTCGTTCGCGTACGTGCCCAAGGGCGTCCGCTGCCCGATGGAGCTGTCGACCTACTTCCGCATCAATGCCGCCAACACCGGCCAGTTCGAGCGCACCCTGATCGTGGCCGACGAGGGCGCCTACGTGAGCTACCTCGAGGGCTGCACGGCGCCCATCCGGGACGAGCATCAGCTCCACGCCGCCGTCGTCGAACTCGTGGCGCTGGACCATGCTCAGATCAAGTACTCGACCGTGCAGAACTGGTACCCCGGAGACGACGCGGGAATCGGCGGCGTCTACAACTTCGTGACCAAGCGCGGGGCCTGCCGCGGTACCGGGGCGCGGATCTCCTGGACGCAGGTGGAGACGGGCTCCGCCATCACCTGGAAGTACCCGAGCTGCATCCTCGCCGGCGACGACTCCGTCGGCGAGTTCTACTCGGTAGCCATCACGACCAAGAGGCAGCAGGCGGACACGGGCACCAAGATGCTGCATCTGGGCCGCAACACGCGCAGCACGATCGTCTCCAAGGGAGTCTCGGCGCAGCATGGCCAGAACGCCTACCGCGGCCTGGTGCGCATCGGCCACGGCGCGACCAATGCCCGCAACTCCACGCGCTGCGACTCCCTGCTCATCGGCGAGCATTGCGGCGCGCACACGTTCCCGTCGATCGAGGTGCACAACAGCACGGCGCAGGTCGAGCACGAGGCATCGACGGCGAAGATCGGCGAGGATCAGCTCTTCTACTGCAACCAGCGCGGCATCGCCACGGAGGACGCGGTATCGATGATCGTCCATGGCTTCTGCCGCGAGGTGCTCGCCGAGCTGCCGATGGAGTTCGCGGTCGAGGCGCAGAAGCTGCTGGGTATCAGCCTGGAGGGAGCGGTCGGCTGACGTCCTGCCGCCGGCAGGCCGCCGGGAGCGAACGAAAGGGGTCCTTGGGCAATGCTCACGATCCGCAATCTGCAGGCAAGGGCCGGCAGCACCCAGATCCTGCGCGGCATCGACCTGGAGGTCGGTGCGGGGCAGATCCACGCCATCATGGGGCCGAACGGGTCGGGCAAGTCCACCCTGGCCGCGGTGCTGGCCGGCCGCGACGGGTACGAGGTCACCGGCGGCTCCGTCACCTTCCAGGGCAAGGATCTGCTGGACATGGCGCCCGAGGAACGCGCTCGGGAGGGCCTGTTCCTGGCGTTCCAGTATCCCGTGGAGATCCCGGGCGTCAACAGCGCCTATTTCCTGCGCACCAGCCTCAACCAGATGCGGCGCCACCGGGGCGAGGAGGAACTGGACGCGTACGACTTCCTCGACCTGCTGAAGGACAGGCTCAAACTGGTCGAGATGGACGAGCGATTCCTCCGCCGCTCGGTCAACGAGGGTTTCTCGGGAGGCGAGAAGAAGCGCCACGAGATGCTGCAGATGGCTGTGCTCGAGCCGCGCCTGGCCATCCTCGACGAGACGGACTCCGGCCTGGACATCGACGCGCTGCGCATCGTCGCCAACGCGGTCAACCAGCTGCACCGCCCGGAGCGCGCGTTCCTCGTCGTCACGCACTACCAGCGCCTGCTCGACTACATCGTGCCGGACGCCGTCCACGTCCTCTATCAGGGGCGAATCGTCCGGTCGGGCGGCAAGGAGCTGGCCTTGATGCTGGAAGAACGGGGCTACGACTGGCTGCGCGAGGCCGCCACCGACGCGAGTCCGGCGCCATGACGTCTCCGGGGGATCTGCACCGCGCCTATCTGCAGGCGTTTGCCGCAAGCGCAGGCCGTGCGGCCGACCGCTTTCCGGCGGCGCTGGATGCCCTGCGGCGCGACGCCCTCGACCGCTTCGGCGCCATGGGTCTGCCGTCGTCGCGCGACGAGCAATGGCGACATACGCGCCTGCCGGCCCTGCTGCGGCGGCCGCTGCCACTGCTGGCGACCCCGGCGACCGTGTCGCTCCCAGCAGCCTCGCTGCGGGCGCCGGCCCTGGCCGGACCGCGCTCCGCCCTGCTGGTCTTCGTCAACGGCCGCTTCGCGCCGGAGCTGTCCGAGCTGTCCGCCCTGCCCGCACACGCCACGGCGGGCAGCCTGGCCGCGGCCCTGGCCGCCGGCGACGAGCGGGTCATCCGGCACCTGGGTCGCCACGCCGAGTACGGCGACGAACCGTTCACGGCGCTCAACACCGCCCTGTTCGACGACGGCGCCTTTCTGTGCGTGGCGCCCCAGGGCGTGCTGGAGGCACCCGTGCACGTGCTCTTCGCGGCGCGGCCGGACGCGGAGCCGGCGATGACCAACCCTCGCCTGCTGCTCCTGGCGGGCGGTGGGGCGCGCCTGGCGGTGCTGGAGGCGTACCTCTCCTGCGGTTCCGGTCCCTACGTCACCAATGCGGTGGTCGAGGCCGTGCTGGAGGAAGGCGCGGCGCTGGAGCACTGCCGCCTCGAGCACGAAGAAGCGGCGGCCGCGCACCTCAGCGACCTGCACGCGACGGTGGCCGCCGGGGCGCGCTTTCGCTCGACCTGCATCACTCTCGCTGGCCAGCTGACCCGCAATGGCGTCCGGGTGCTGCTCGCCGGCGAGGGCGCCAGCGCGACGCTCAATGGGCTCTTCCTGACCGGCGGCCAGCAGCACGTCGACAACCACACCTGGATCGAGCACCGGGCGCCGGGGACTGTGAGCCAGGAGTGCTACAAGGGGATCCTCGCGGGCCGTTCGACAGGCGTCTTCTGTGGTCGCATCCTGGTCCAGCCGGATGCCCAGAGAACGGACGCATACCAGGCGAGCCGGGCCCTGCTGCTGGCCGATACCGCCACCGTTCGCCTGCAGCCCGAACTGGAGATCCATGCCGATGACGTGAAGTGCGCGCACGGCGCCGCGGTCGGCCAGCTGGATGCCGACGCCGTGTTTTACCTCCGCACGCGCGGCCTGGACGAATGGCAGGCCCGCCTCGTGCTGACGCAGGCGTTCGCCGCGCAGGTGGTGCAGCAGGTGGAGGTGCCGGGTCTGCGCGAGCCTGTGGAGAGGCAGCTCGCCGCCCGTCTGGCCAGCATCGGCGCCTGAGACTGCCGGGAGCTCCGCCTCGCTGCCGCGGCGCCGGGCCGGCAACCATACCCGGGAGTGCGATGGACGAAAAGGGAGACTCGCTGCCGCTGATCACCGGGCTCGACCCGTACGAGATCGAGCGGATCCGCCGCGACTTCCCCATCCTGCGGGAACGAATCCGCGGCAAGCCGCTCGTCTATCTGGACAACGCGGCGACCACGCAGAAGCCGCTCACGGTCATCTATGCGCTCCAGCGGTTCTACGCCGCCGAGAACGCCAACATCCATCGCGGCGTGCACTTCCTCAGCCAGCAGGCCACCTTCGCCTACGAGCGGAGCCGGGCCCGCATCCGCCAGTTCATCAACGCGCGCGAGAACCGCGAGGTCATCTTCGTCCGCGGCACCACCGAGGCGATCAACCTGGTCGCCGACTCGTACGGCCGCGCCTTCGTCCGCCCGGGAGACCAGATCGTCGTCTCGCAGCTCGAGCACCACGCCAACATCGTGCCGTGGCAGTGGCTGTGCGCGCGCCGCGGGGCCCGGCTGCGGGTCGTTCCCGTGGACGATGCCGGCGAGTTCGCCTTCGACGAGTACGAGAAGCTGCTGCGCGAGCCCACGCGGCTGGTGGCGGTGGCGCATGCATCGAACGCCCTGGGAACGGTGCTGCCGGTCAAGGACATCGTGCGGCGCGCCCACGACCAGGGCGCCCACGTGCTGCTGGACGGCGCGCAGGCGGTCTCGCACATCCCGGTGGACGTGCAGGACCTGGACTGCGATTTCTACGCCTTCTCGGGGCACAAGATGTTCGGCCCGACCGGGGTCGGCGTCCTCTACGGGCGCGCGGCGCTGCTGGAGCAGATGCCCCCGTACCAGGGCGGCGGCGAGATGATCCGGACGGTGACGTTCGAGGGCAGCACCTATGCCGACCTGCCGCACAAGTTCGAGGCAGGAACGCCCAACATCGCCGCCGGGGTGGCGCTGGAGGCCGCCGTCGACTACATCAACTCCATCGGCCGCTCGCGCATCGCCGCGTACGAGAGCGAACTGCTGGCCGAGGCGACAGACCTGCTGCAGCGGGTGAGGGGCGTCCGCCTGCTGGGCCGCGCGCGCCGGAAGGTGGCCGTGCTCTCCTTCACCATGGAGAGCGCCCACCCGCACGACATCGGCACGATCCTGGACGCCGAGGGCATCGCCATCCGGACGGGCCACCATTGCGCGCAGCCCGTGATGCAGCGATTCGGCGTACCGGCCACGGCCCGGGTCTCCCTGGCCGTGTACAACACGCGCAGCGAGCTCGAGACGCTGGCCGCGGCGCTGGGCAAGGTCGGCGAGGTCTTCTCCCGATGAGCGAACTCCGCGAGCTGTACCAGCAGCTCATCCTGGACCACAACAAGTCGCCGCGGCACTACGGCCGCCTGGCCGACGCCAATCGGCACAGCGAAGGGCACAATCCGCTGTGCGGCGACCGCCTGCAGGTGTTCGTCCGGCTCGAGGGCGACGTGATCCGCGACCTCAGTTTCGAGGGATCCGGGTGCGCGATCTCGCGCGCCTCGGCCTCGCTGCTGATGGAGGCGCTGAAGGGGAAGAGCGTGACCCAGGCCGACCGTTTGCTGGCGGCCTACCACCGGATGCTGACGTCACCGCCCGACGCGGAGGTGGACCGGGACAGCCTGGGCAAGCTGGCGGTGTTCGCCGGCGTGCGCGCCTTCCCGATGCGCGTCAAGTGCGCGACGCTGCCCTGGCACACCGTCCGGGCAGCCCTCGCCGGCGACGGGACGCCCGTCAGCACGGAGTGACGCAGCGGCCAGGGGGCGGCAAGCCACCGGCGCGCTGCGGCGACACCGGGGGCGCGGGGACGCCCTCGCGCCCCCGGCGCTGCGGCTCGCGAGGCCCGCGCGCCGCCGCCCGACACGCCACCAGTGAGGAGCCACATGCTCGACAAGCCCTTCCCACCCGGGAGCACCGCGGCCCAGATCGTCGCGGTGCTGCGCGACTGTTACGATCCCGAGATCCCCGTCAACATCTTCGACCTGGGGCTCGTCTACGACGTCGAGGTAACGGACGATCGGCGCGCCAGGATCGCGATGACGCTCACGTCGCCCACGTGCCCGGTGGCCGAGTCGCTGCCCGGGCAGGTCGAGGAGCAGATCCGCGCCCGCGTCGAGGGTCTGACCGACGTGCGGGTCGAGGTGGTATGGGACCCTCCCTGGAGCGTGGACATGATGTCGGCGGCAGCCAAGCTCGAGCTGGGGCTGCTCTGACGGTCAGGGTGCCCGGATGAAGCTCAGCACGCAAGAGGAGTACGGTCTGCGCTGTCTGCTGCAACTCGCCAGAGCGGCCAGCAGCGGCCCCATGACCATCCCGGAGATCAGCCGCGCGGAGGGCCTGTCCGCCCACAACGTGGCCAAGATGCTGCGCGTGCTGCGCCGCGGCGGGCTGGTGGTCAGCAGCCGCGGCCAGCGCGGCGGCTACGCGCTGTCGCGGCCGCCAGGGGAGCTCACGGTGCAGCAGGCCCTGAGAGCGCTCGGAGGGCGCCTGTACGACACCTCTTTCTGCCGGCACTACGCGGGCAGCCCGCCAGACTGCGCGCGGTCCTACTCGGCGTGTTCGCTGCGCGCCTTGTGGGATCGCGTGCAACGGGCCGTGGACGATGCCCTTCGCGGCATCACCCTCCAGGACCTGGTGCGGCGCGGGCACTACAAGTTCGCGGACCCGGAGGTCGCCGAGCTCGAGCTGCTGCGCATCGCGCCGCCGCGCTCGAGTGCCTCCCGATGACCGACTGCCGGCCCGCCTCGCTCGGGCCGGGGGCGCCGGCCGTCTCCGTCTGGCTCACCGCGGCCACCGCTGCTGCGCCAGCACGCGGCGGCGGACGGCAGCGTAGCGACGGGGTCGGTACTCCGGTAGCTGGCTCTCGCGCAGGTCGAAGCCGAACGCTCTCTTGCTCAGGACGATGATGGGCGGCGCCTGGATGCGCTTGAAGCAGTTGACGCGCACCTGCCGTTCGACCCACTCCAGATCCCGCACCCAGCTGCGCGCATCGGCGAAGTAGGCGCGGAAGCGCGCCTCGTCGGCCCAGCCGAGACGGGCGAAAAGCTGGCCCTCGAGCTGCCACTCCAGCAGCTCCACGACGTGGCGCCGGTAGTCGATAAGCTGGCGCAGCACCGCGTCATGGTACCCGTACTTGATGGGATCCCCCAGGCCCTTGTCGACATCCTGCGCGCGCGAGAGCTCGGCGCTCGGCACCACGGTACCGTCCAGCAGGTTCTGCGGAATGACCGGCCGCCGGTACAGCCGCTCGTTCAGGTACCGCGCGAGCTCCAGAATCTCGGTCTTGTACAGGTCGGCGACCGGGGCCAGCGCGCCGCTCACGTCCCCGTACAGGGTGGCGTAGCCCAGCGCCACCTCGGTCTTGTTGCCGTTGTTGGTGAAGATCAGGCCGTGCTTGGCCGCCACCCCGGCCAGCACGTCGGCGCCGCGGATGCGCGCCTGGATGTTCTCGTCCACCCGCTGGGTGTAGCGGCCGCGGCTGTGCGCGAATCGCGCCGCACGCACCAGTCTGCTCACCGACTCGTAAAGCGCCTGGATCGGGAGGCTGGCGAAGTCCACCCCCAGCTCGGCGCACAACGAGCGGGCGTTGTCCTGGGTGATCCGCGCGTTGTGGCGGGTCGGCATGTTGACCGCGAACACCCGGTCGCTGCCCACGGCCTGCGCCAGCAAGCAGGCCACGACGCTGGAGTCGATGCCGCCGCTGACGCCCACCAGATACCGGTTCGGCACGCCGCGCACCTCATCGAGGTGGCGGATGCCGGTCAGGAGGGCGTGGTAGACCGCCTCCACGTGCTGCTGCTCCGGGACCGCGCTGGCGGCCTCGCGCGTGAGCAGCATCTCCTCTCGCCACGGGCGGGCCCGGCGCAGCACCGTGCCGTCCCTGCCGTACACCGTGCTGTCGCCGTCGAAGACGACCACGTTCTTGCCGTTGTTCTGGGCGCCGACATGGTTGACGTACAGCAGCGGCAGCGGCGCGCGCGCGAGCGTCTCCCGGACCACGCGGCGCCGCTTGTCGTTCTTGCGCCACGTCCACGGCGAAGCCGACAGGTTGAACACCGCTTCGGCCCCGTGGGCGCGATAGGCCGCCAGGGTGTCCAGCGGCGCCGCGCCGTACTCGTAGTCCTGCGCCCACAGGTCCTCGCAGAGCTGCACGCCGAAGCGGAACAGGCGGCCCGACGGCATGGCCACCGTGAAGGGACGGCACCACTCCAGCACATCCCGGCGCAGGCTCTGAGCCAGCTTGCGGAGCGAGTAGAAGTGCCGGTCGTCGTCGAAGAACCGGTAGTTGGGCTGCAGCGTCTTGGGGTGGACTCCGGCCGGCAGTCCCGGCGGGACCTCAGGGCGCGCCACGTAGCGCCCGTCGGCGCAGACGACCGCCGCGTTGTACTTGCGCAGGCGGCCGTCCTCGTTGCGGGCGGACTCGTCGACCACCACGTTGCCGAAGATGAGCACCAGGCCGCGACTGGCAGCCCGCAGCGCCTCGCTGCAGGCGGCGACATCCCGCACGAATGCATCCACTTCCCAGGCGTCGCCGAGCAGATAGCCGCTGACGCACAGCTCCGGGAAGACCACCACTTCGGCGCCGCGCCGGCGCGCCTGCTGGATGTGGGCCAGCATGCGCGCCAGATTCCGCTCCGGCCGGCCGGCGCTGACCTCCATCTGCACCAGAGCGATGGCCGGCAGGTGGGCCAGCTCCGCAGGGCATTTCACCCGAGCCATAGGCGGGGTCCGACATCAACAGGCCAGGGCCGCAGAACCGGCAGCACGGCAGCCCCCCGGCGACGGCGCCCGGTGAGCCCCGGTGCGCGCTGGGCGAGGCTAGTCGCGCTGGAGCGGCGGCAGCCAGGCGAGAACGCGCTGGATCTGCTGATCCCAGTAGCCCCAATCGTGGCCGCCCGGTCCCTCCTCCCAGACGAACTCCAGCCCGAGGCCGCGCAGGTGGTCGCAGAAGCGCCGATTGTCCTCGTACAGCGCGTCGTCGCGCCCGCAGCACAGATAGAGCGCCGGCCGCTCCGCCAGCCGCGCGCTCTCGGCGGCCAGGTGGAACAGGTCGTTGGCGCTGCCGGCCAGGGCCTCCGGCGGCCCGAACCGCCGGCCGTACTCGGCCGCGTCCGGACCCGTGGCCAGCCGCGCCAGCCGCACGACATCCACCGCTCCCGACAGACTCGCCGCCGCCGCGAAGCGCCCGGGGCACCGCAGCCCCAGCTTCAGGGCGCCGTAGCCGCCCATGGACAGACCCGCAACGCAGCAGTCGCGCCTCTGGTCCGACAGCGGGAACAGGGCGCTGGCGAGCGCCGGTATCTCCTCGCTGACGTAGGTCCAGTAGGCCGGCCCTGCCGCCATGTCCGTGTAGAAGCTGCGCCCCACCGCCGGCATGACGACCGCGATCTGCCTCGCCTCCGCGTACCGCTCGATGCTGGTGCGCCGCTGCCAGATGGTGTGGTCGTCCGACAGACCGTGCAGCAGGTACAGCACAGGCACTCTGGCGCCGGCCAGGCAGGCACGCTCGGGCAGGATGACGTCCATGGAGGCGGCGACGCGGAGGACCTGAGAGTAGAAGTTGCAGTGCAGCAGCGCCATCGACCAACCTCCCCGCGCCCGGCGCGCCCGGCTCCCCAGGACCGCGCCAGCGCCGCCGCTGCGGTCCCTGACCAGGCTGCCTCGGCGGCACGAATCTAGCCCGGTGCCGGCACGGGTGCAAACGCCCCGGCCCGCGCCGCGCTCAGACCTCGCCGTCGTACCCGCTGAAGGGAACCCAACTGCTCTTCTCGGTGCCGATCACCGTGCTGTAGGAGTGCAGCATCCCGTGGTTGGCGCACCTCACCGCGTACCAGTCGACCTGTCGCCTGCTGGCCAGCTCCGCCTTTACCTCGTCGATGACTTCCACGCTGGTCTTGTGCACGGCATGGACCCGCCGGATGATCTCGACCTGGTCGGCTTCCGCCAGGAAGGAGTAGATCGGCGCGACCGCGTGCGCGTCGACCAGATCGATCAGGTCTTCCGGGAAGATGTCCTCCTTCGCCTCGACCTCCAGGTCGACGACGCTGAGCTGCCCGAACAGCCCGCCGGGGTGCTCCGGCGCGGCGATCGGGTACGTGGTGATGCAGGGCACCTGGCAGCGGAAGATCACCTTCGGGGGCCCCCCGAGAGACCAGGCCTTGCACGCGTACGTGCAGTGGTGGCGGACCAGGCACCGCTCGTGCGTCACCGGCGTGGTCTTCTCGACGAAGAACGGATAGTCGAAATCGATGCGCACGGTCGTCGCCTTCAGCTCCTCCAGGTAGTCGACGATGTTGCGCCGCAGCGTGGCCGCGCCGATGCGCTCGCGGTGGCTGTGCACGATCTGGATGAACTTGTCGATCGAGCGCGCCTCGAACTCCTGCATGACGCGGGCATTGATGCTGATGCTCGCCACCGTCGCCTGGCCGGCCGGATCCTGCCGCGAGATCACGCGCAGCGGAAACGGCAGATCGCGCATGCCGACATCCACCAGGAATCCCTTTCCTCCTGCCATCGGTTCCTCCTTCTACGGACAGGCCGCCGCCAACTGCGCCAGAGCTTCGTACCGATCGAACGGCAGAACGTGGACCTGGGGCGGCAGCTCGGCCAGGCCAGCCTCCCACCCCGCCCACGGGACCGCCAGCCGGCCCAGCGCCGCGCAGGTCTCGCGCACGAAGCCCGCGCACGCCAGCGGCTCCGCGGCACAGAACGCCAGCGCGTCGATGCCGCCCAGCACCGCAAACGACGCACCGATCTGCTTGCGAACGCTGGCGGCGTACGCCTCCCTGGCCGCCGCGCGCGCGCCATCGCCGGCCGCCAGCAGCTCGCGCAGTCCGCACGGGCGGCCCACCAGCGCCGCGAACCCGCTCTCGCGCAA
>Ga0116202_10000974_pt1 | contig 16605 bp, 19 predicted proteins | sample LakKivw325mmetaG_FD_94479 | JGI IMG/M metagenome (GOLD analysis project Ga0116202, IMG submission 94479) | Anoxic lake water microbial communities from Lake Kivu, Rwanda to study Microbial Dark Matter (Phase II) - Lake Kivu water 325m metaG | ecosystem: Environmental > Aquatic > Freshwater >...
ATTATAATTAGCGCCACGTTTGCGGCTTTCGAGGACTAGCGGGGACCTGGAGTGGATCTGCTCGCTCTAATGATCGCGGGCTTTCTCTCCGTGCGGCCTGCTGTATTTTCCCAAGATGTCAAGGACGAGCGGTCTCGTTTCCTGGAGGTGTCCAGGGAAGCCTCGGAACTCCGAATCCGCGGGGAATACGAGAAGGCCTCCACGGCTCTTCAAAGAGCCTTGTCGATCTCCAGGGAGGCCGACCTTGGTCACCATCACCGCCTGAGCTTATTGAGGATGGGGCTCCTGATGTGGGACCTCGGACGGATCCCGGATTCAAAACGGTATTTCGAGGACGCTCGAGCCGCTTTCGAACGCACCTCAGACATGCGGGCGGCCGAGTTCTCGACGGGCTGCCTGGAGATCATCCGGCTTTATGAGCAGGCCAAGAAGGATCGAGACGCCAAGTGCTATTACCTCTCTATCCGAAGGTTCGAAGAGGCGATCTCTCTCGGCCAAGCAACGGGTATCCCCGATTTTGCGCTCAAGTGCCTGCGGCAGCAAGGCCTGACCTATTGGGAGATGGACGAGACCGTTCGGTTCCATGAAGTGAACGAACGGGCGCTGGGCATCGCTACGGCGATCGGTCACGAGGTCGAGAAAGGACGCTGCCTGAACAACCTCGGGATCTCGTTCCACAAACGGAACGAATATTCCCTGGCCGCGGAATACCTGGAAAGCGCATTGACATGTGTTCGATCCTCCGGAGACCGTCCGACCGAGGCCGAATGCCTCAGCAATCTCGGCGTTCTCTACCGTGATCTCGGGAATTTTCCGCGGGCCCGGTCATGCCTGGCCGGGGCCTTGGCCCTTGACCGTGAGATCGGCGACCGGGAATCCGTGGCCACCGACCTGGGGAATCTCGGCACTTTTTTCCTCAGGAAAGGAACGGATGGCCGGAACAAGGACGACCTCCTCCAGAGCCTCGAGGCTTTTCGAGAATGTGCCTCGCTGCGGAGCCCCGTGGCTTCGGACGCCCGCGCCTCATTCGCCGCCCTCAATGATATCGGGATCGTCTACAACGAGCTCGGAGAGCACGAGATGTCCCGGTCCTATTTCGAGGCGGCCCTTGGAGCGGTCGAGGGCACCCCCTATGCCCCTGAAAGAGCCCACGTCCTCTGCAACATCGGCGCGTCCTATCTCTACGAGCGGCGGATCGACGAGGCCCGCCGTTTTTATGAGAGAGCTTACAGGTTGGCCGCCGACAATGCTTTCGAGAACGTCTTGATCGAATCGAGCTTCGGCCTGGGGAAGTGTCATGAACTGGGCCGCTCAGATACAGAAGCCCTGGATTATTATCGGCGATCCGTCTCGGCGCTCGAAAGCGTCCGCGGGCGTCTTTCCTCCGAGATCTTGAGCATCGGCTTCGCCCGCAATAAGCTCGGCGCTTATCGGAGCATCGTCGATATCCTGGCCAGGCAATATCGCGACCGGCCTTCAGACGGTCTGCTCGAACAGCTTTTCATCACTTCGGAGCGAGCCAAAGCCCGGGCCTTCCTTGAAACCGTCCTCGCCGTCGACGCGCCGGGGCTCCTGCCAAGCTCGCCCCGCACCCGAGAGCGTCTAGAAGTCCTGTCCGAGAATATCGCCCAGCTGACGGACAGACTGAGCCGCCCGGCCCTTCCGGCCGAGGAGAGGGCCTCTCTCAATGACGAATTGGAACATGAAGAAGGTGAATTCGTACGTTTGAGTTCCGAGGTCAAGCCGCGGCCGGAGGAAGGGCAGCCCCCGGCCTCCGACATCACCTGCAGCTTCCAAGATGTCAGGCGCCGGCTCTTGGACGATCAAGCGATCCTCCTCGAATACGAAGTGGGCGATGAGCGGTCATATCTCGTTACCGTGACGGCCAGGTCCGCTGACCTCTTCCTCCTTCCCGGCAGAACGTCTCTCGAAGATTCTCTCCGGGCCTATCTCAAGATGTCTTCTGAGAGATCGTTCGAGAGCGGGGCCGGCCACGGGGCCGCTGAACGGATCGCCCGGGAATTGCTCCCTTTTGTGGGGCGAGCCGAATACGCCGGCAAGACGAAGCTGATCATTGTCCCCGATGGCATCCTTCATTATCTGCCCTTCGAGTCCCTCCGGATCCCCTCCGAAGCCGGCTTCCGGTACTTGGTGGAGGGATTCTCGGTATCGTACAACCCCTCGGCTTCTTCCCTTGACGTTCTCAAGAAGGCAGGCCAAACGACGTCATGGAAGATGGACCTGCTGGCTGTCGGAGGGCCTCTTTACGACGAGGGCGCGGCGCGATCCGGGCGGCCGGTCCTCAGCCGGACGGCCGCGACCCGGAAGCTCTACGGCGATGAGCCCACGCTTTTCGGTCCGTTGCCCTTTAGCCGGCAAGAAGTCCGAGAAGTTGCCGGCATGTTCCCCCGAAAGCGAGCCATGGTCCTGGAGCGTGAGTCCGCGAGCGAGGGGGCTGTCAAGGCCATCGCCCTTGAGGATTTCCGGATCATCCATTTCGCCTGCCATGGCCTGCTTGACGAGGAACATCCGTTTCGTTCGGCCCTGGTCCTCTCCTTCTTGGATGAGCGGGACAACGACGGATTCCTTCAAACGAGGGAGATCGATAGGCTCAAGACCCGCGCCGATCTCGTTGTCCTTTCGGCCTGCCGGACCGCGGGCGGGCTTCTCGAGCCGGCGGAAGGCCCCATGGGACTGGCCCGGTCCTTTTTCTTTTCAGGCACTCGATCCGTGTTGGCCTCACTGTGGCCGGTCAATGACAAGGCCGTTGTCGACCTTATGAGGGAGTTCTATCGGCAGATCCTGGCCGGGAACACGGCTGCCGAGGCGCTTCAGCTGGCCAAGATCAAACTGCTAAGGACGTCGAGACGCCACCCGTTCTATTGGGCCGGTTTTGTCCTTATCGGCGATCCGGACGCTGTGGACCTTCGGTGACCTCGAAGCGGGCCAATCGCGATTCCGCGATCCTCGACGACTCGGAATAGCCAGAAACCATCCAAAAATAGGAGGCCCCTGCCTTCAATGCCCGGGCGATATCCTCCGGAAGCCTGGTCTCCGTTTTGCGGAGGGGCGGGCTGACCCAGACCGGCAATAGGGTTTCGTCAAACAACTCGAGGAGGTAATGCTGAGCCGACACGAGCTCTCTCCATCGGAAGACGGTGCCATCCGGCCGGATGGTCCCGGAGAGGGGCTCGACGAGAACAATACCTCGCTCGGCGGGGTTTCGTTCGACCTCGGGGATCTCGCCCTTCCTCAAGAGGACAAGCCCGGCGACGACGAGACCGAGCGCCACTGCGATGACCGCGTATCTCCAAAGAGCTACCGAGGAGAGATGCGGGGCCCGGGATACCTTCTTTGATAGGGCGGGAGCCAGGTCCATCCGGCGATCATCGCCGAAATTGTTGAGCTCGAGATAGAGACGGAATTCCTCACGACAATCGCCGCATTCGGACAAGTGATCGATGATCTTCTTTTTCTTTCTCCTCGAGGCCTTAGGGTCGAACGAGTCGGCCAGGTCCTGGACGGATGGGCAGTCCTTGCGGTCTCCCGGCCCCTTCGAACGGACAAAGGCCTGGAACAGGTCTCTCAGGTCCCTATTTTCGGATTTCATCTCTGACTTCCAGATCCTTGAGTGACTTCCTCAAGTCGGCCAAACCCCGATAGAGCAGGTTCCTTGTCTTATCCACCGACCAATTCATGTAGGACGAGATGTCTTGAACGCTGAAATTGAGCAGATAGAGCTTGACGACTTGGCGCCTCGAATGGATCAGGCGGCTGACGGCCCTTCCGACCGTCTCCTCGAACATCCTCTTGCGCGCGGCCTCCTTGCTGTAGGAATGGCCGATCTCGGCGATGTGCTTCTGCTTCTCGTGTCTCAGGAGAACATCCTCCCGCCGGGCTTTGCGCAGGTGGTCGACGACCGAAGACGCGATGACCTTTTTGAGATAGGACCCGGGGCTGAAGATCATCTTTTCGTCGTTGATGAGCTTCCAAAGCTTGATCCGGACATCCTGCAGGATATCCTCAGGATCCAGGCCGTATTTTTGGAGGTCGTATTTCCTGACGTGGATGTTCAGGAACTGAGCGTAGTTCTCGAGGATCCGTTCGAATTCCTCTTCTCTCCTTTTGTTCCCGATCGATTCCATAAGGGACGGCCACAGTCCGCTGAGTATTGTTATAATAAAAACGTTCGGGGTGCACGTTTTTTCTCATTCAAGGACCGTTTTTATTTGACTCCCCCCCGTTTTTGCCTAAAATATCCCCTTTCAAGGCTTTAATATGCGCGAGATCGCCCAGGACAACCTCCTCCGGTCATGGAAGGAGATCGCCGCCTACCTCGGGTGCGACGTCCGGACCTGCCATAGATGGGAGGACCAGAGGGGCATGCCTGTCCACAGGGCCGAAGGCTCTGAGAAGAAATCCCCCGTTTTCGCCTACAAGGACGAGCTCGACGCCTGGTTCCGGGGGACGTTCAAGGCCTCGGACACGGCCGTCCTCAAGGTCGGAAAGCGGAGCCCCTGGCTGAAATGGGCCCTCGGGGGGGCCGCGTTCATCGTCCTGGCCGGCGCCTTCCTCCGCGAAGGGGGGATCCTGGTGAAGCGCCAGCCGGCGGACTTCTCGATCGAGGGCTCCGTCCTCGTCGTCAAGGACAAGTACGGCCGGGAGCTCTGGCGCTGGGATTCCGGCTACGAGAACCTGGTCGGGGAGAGCTATTACAAGGCGAATTTCCAGGTCATCCACAAAGGCGTCGGCAACTACCTGCCGGTCATCGTCATCCGCGACATCGACGCCGACGGCGACAAGGAGGTCCTCTTCGCCCCCCGGCGCGAATCCGACCAGACGGGCGAGGGCTGGCTCTACTGCTTCGACCGCAAGGGCGTGAAGCTCTGGGAATACCGGACCGGCCGGTCCCTCGTCTGCGGCGGCAGCGTCTTTTCGCCCGACTTCCGGCTGGCCGGGTTCAACGTCCACGACCACGACGGCGACGGCCGTCTCGAGATCGTGGTCGAGGCCTTCCACGCCCCGGACTGGCCCTGCCAGCTCTCGGTCCTCGACTGCGACGGGAAGCGCATCGGGGAGTATTGGAACGCCGGCTACCTGAGGGAGCTCGCCTACCACGACCTCAACGGCGACGGCCGCGAGGAGCTCATCGTCGTCGGCGTCAACAACCAGTACCGCGGCGGCTGCGTCGTCGTGTTCGACACCCGCGCGATCCGCGGCGGATCGCCCCAGTCCGGCGAGTACGCCTGCCCGGGGATCGGCCCGGGCTCGGAGCTCTATTACGTGATCACGCCCTACCTGGACGTCTCCGGATCGCTCGGCTACTACGTTTCAGGCTTCCAGAGCGTCGATATCATCGAAGACAATAAGTGGATCCGAACGACATATACCGAGGGCCTGTGGATCGACTTCGGCTTCGACCTCGCGGCCCTTCAGGTGAGCTGGGGCCACGGCTTCCGATTGGGCCACGAGGCGGGCGTCAAGGCCGGCAAGATCACGTCGGTCCTCGATGGCTCCTACGAGCAGATGATCCTGGCCGGCATCAATTACTGGAACGGCGCGGCGTTCGTCGCCGAGCCCGCGGCCGGGCGCTAGCGGCTATTTCTTCTTGAAGAAGTAGGCGATCTCCCACTCGGCCGTCTCGCGGGCGTCGGAGCCGTGCGTGGCGTTGCGCTCGATCGAGAAGCCGTAGGTGCGGCGCAGGGTGCCGGGCTTGGCCTGGGCCGGGTCGGTGGCGCCCATGACGTCGCGCCAGAGGCGGATCGCGTTCTCGGCCTCGAGGACCATGAGCACGACCGGGCCCGAGGACATGAACTCGCACAGGCTGTCGTAGAAGCCCTTGTCCTTGTGGACGATGTAGAAGCCCTTGGCCTCGTCCTTGGTCAGGCGGGCCAGGCGCATCTCGACGATGGTGAAGCCCTCCTCCTCGATGCGGTCGAGGATCTTGCCGATGATCCGCTTCTTCGTGGCGTCGGGCTTGATGATGGCCAGGGTCCGGTCCATGGGAGGCTCCTTGAAATAAGATCGCCCCCCGATATTACTTGCCTGCCCGCGTGGAGTCAACCGCGCGGGCGGAGAGAAAGCCTTACCAGCGGAGGCACCGGAAGGTCCCGCGGATGAGGTCGAAGCCGGGCTGGACCTTGTCCGCTAAGGACCGCTGCAGGGCCTGGACGACCATGAGATACCTGTCATCGGCGATCGGGGCGAAGAAACCGCGGGCCTCGTACTCCTTCAGCCCCGAGATGCCCGTGATCACCCGGCCCTCACCCTTGAGGCTGCCCCACTCGCCAAAAAATCCGATTTCCTCGTAGTTCTTCAATTCTTCCTTATAGAGGTTCGACCAGCCTTCGAGGTGTGCGGCCGCGCTTCCCTGGGGAGGGAAAAAGGAGAAGATGATCAACGCGTCCTGGACCGGCTTGACCTGGACTTGGGCCGTGGCTTCGGCGGTCGCCTCCTTCTCTGTGACCTTCCAATTGGCCGGGTAGGAGAAGGCGATTTCGCCGTTGGAGAACTCCTGCGGGTGCGCGGTGTCGGCGGCGGGCCCCGGCAGGAGCGCTGACCCCGACAGGGTTAGCCAGACCATCCCCCCGAACATGATGACGTAAAGCGCGGCCGGCCCGGCGAGGAACCAAAGAACGGCTGCGGCCTTCTTGGGCTTGAAGACGGTCCGGACCCCCATGTAACTCGTGTAGATCGACCAGAAGAGGAAGACGAGCATGGCCGGGCCCAGCCAAGAAGGGCTCTTCACGGCCGCGGTGCCTGGGTTCCGGAAAAGAAGTGATTCGAAGAGGGCCACGGCGATCATGGGCAGGGCATAGACCTGGGCGGCGCTGAGATAGACCATCTTGACCTGGTTATCGTCCTTGATCTGGACGCCGCAGAGGCCCAGGCGGAAGCGGTACCACGCGCCGCCGGCGTAAAGAACGATGAACATCCCGATGAATGCCGCCCCGCCGACGAACCCCCAATGCGCGGCCCAGGAGGCCGCCGGCGCCGTCCCCTGCATCGAGCTGAATCCGGACCTGTCGATGGCGGCGGCCAGGCTGTAGGCGAAGGCGAAGAGATACAGCCAGACGCGCTTTTTCGGCGCCCCGATGCCGGCGAAAAAGGTCCTGGGCCTGAAGAACAGCCGATGGATGTTCCTGATGAAGGACTCTTCGCCTTCGAATGCCGGACCCGGGTCGACGCGGGTATCGTTCTCCATGGTCCCCTCCCTCGGCGTCATCATAGAACGGGGTGCGGGGCCGTTGTCAATCGCTTCGTCGCGAGACGGCCGTCCGGCGTGCGGCTCGCGCGTCCGGCCGATTGACATCGCTCCGGCTCGGGACTAGATTGGAGTCGGGTATCGGGGGAGGTTCGGAGATGCGACACATCCGCGTCCTGGCCCTCGTCCCGGCCCTCTCCCTCGCCCTCCCTCTCACCGTCGCCGCCGTGGCCCCCTCTGCCGCGCGTTTCCCCGAGAAACGGCCGCCGGCGGAGATCTCTCCAGGCCTCAAGGACAAGCTCGAGAGATACCTCGAGGCGAAGGGGCTAGCGCCCGAGGAATACGTCGCCTCCAAGTTCGCGGATTACGACATCGTCTTCCTCGGCGAACACCACTTCATCAAGCACGACGCCGAGTTCGTCCAGGCCCTGATCCCCGCGCTCTACCGGCGCGGCGTCACGGACCTCGCGATCGAGTTCGGCTGCTACGAGCTCCAGGCAGAGGCCGACGCCCTAGTCACGGCGGAGACCTACGACGAGAACCGGGCCCGCCGGCTGGTGTTCCAGTGGGGGAGCTACTGGCCGTATGTCGAATACCTGGGTCTGTACCGGGCGGCCTGGGAACTCAACCGGGTCCTCGCGCCGGGCGCCCCGAAGTTCAGGATCGTCGGCCTCGACTACCGGCCCCGCTGGGATAGGCTAGAAGAGAAGATGAGCCGCAAGCGGCTGCTGAAGCGCGTCTTCGTCAAGGGCGGCCGCGACCGCCACATGGCCGATGTCGTCATCCGCGAGTTCGTGAAGAAAGGCCGGAAGGCGCTGGTGTACGCCGGCCAGTATCACGCCTCGACGCGGTTCCCCTTTCCCGTCTATGATTTTAAAAGGAAGATGGTCACCGGGTTCGACGCCCATACAATGGGTCAATTGATCTACCGGATCATCCGCGGCCGGGCCTTCAATATCTGCCTCCATTATCCTTGGGAGACGGTCGAGGGGCCCAAGAGCTTCGATTATCCGGTCGGCGGCGCCGTCGACGCGCTCATGAAAGAGATCGGGCCGAGGCGCGCGGGTTTCGACGTGAAAGGGTCGCCCTTCGGCCGGCTCACCGCCCCGAAGGCGGTCTATTCCCGGGGGCGGCCGCGGTTCTTTTTCGAGGACTTCTGCGACGGCTACGTCTTCCAGAAGCCGTTCGCGGAGTACGAAGGGTGCGCCGTGGACCCCCTCTTCATCACCGACGAGAACCTGGCCGAAGCCGTCGCCTTCCTGCCGAACGCTGAGATCAAGAAGAAGATCTTCACCAGGGCCCAGTTCCTGGCCAAGTTCAGGTGGGACGCGGACTTCAGGCGGCTCTATCCCGACCTCGAGTAGGGGAGAGGCGGAGGGCGGGGAAGGGCGGTCCGCTTGACAAACGCCGCCGCGCGGACTTAGCATGGGGCCATGGGAGACAAAAAAGAACGGGAAACGGTCAGCCGGCGCGATGTCCTCAAGCTCGCCGGCACGGCCGCGGCGTTCTGCACCTCGTTCGGATTCCTTCAGGGGGGCCAGAGCGGCACCAAGGTCCAGAACAAGGGCGATCTGACGGAGAAGCACAAGTACGAGATGTCGGAGTGGAGCAAGGCCGAGCTCAAGTGGTATGCGGGCTCGACGCTCCTGCACTCCCAGGCCATCCCGGCCACGGTCGCCAAGCATCTCGCCGCCGACGCCAACGCGACCGTCGAGATCAAGCTCTTCCGGTCCGGCCAGCTCCTGAGGAACCTGGGCGCGATCCAGGGCAAACACTAGAGCCGCGGATTTGGATTTCTCGCTCGACCGCCGGACGCCCTTCTCCTTTGCCTGCCGGGCCTGCGGCCGCTGCTGCTCCGGCAAGGTCATTATGGCCGGGCCCCACGAGATCCTGGGGATGTCCCGTGTCCTGGGGATCACCACGACCGAATTCCTCGCCAGCTGCACCGACAACGGCGGGACGACGCTCAGGAACGGGCCCGACGGCCGCTGCGTCTTCGTGACGGAGGGCGGAGGCTGCCGGGTCCATCCGCGGCGGCCCCTCGTCTGCCGCCTCTATCCCCTGGGACGGTCGGTGGACAAGGATGGCGTTGAGAAGTTCGCCCGGTTCGCAAAGGAGGAAGGCTGCAAGGGGGAGTTCGGGGCGGACGGGACGATCGAGACCTTCCTCGAGTTGCAGGGCGTCGCGCCCTATATCGAATGGTCGCGCCGCTACGGCGAGCTTTACGGGCGCATGCTGGGCTTGCTCGACCGGCTCGACATCCATAGCAAGATCGAAGTGAGCGAGGCGGGCAAGCCGGGAGAGGGGAGCAAGGGCGAAACGACGACCGAGGGAGGGGAGGTCGCGGCCGGAGCGGCGGAGGAAGCCGACCGCTCGCCGCTCTCCTCGTGGCAAGACATCGACGCATCGCTCGCCGCGTTCTGCGCCGCAAAGGGCATCCCGGTGCCGGCCGGGGTCGAGGAAGCGATCGACCTCCACTTGCGGGCCATCGAGGAATGGTTGGACGATCTGGAGGTAGGAACACCATGACATTCAACGAGCCGGTCGTGCTGGGACGGACAGGATTGAAGGTCGGCCGCCTGGGCATGGCCTCGGGCTACGGGGCGCCCGCGGCGGCCATCGAGGAAGCCTTCGAGCGCGGCTCGAACTACTTCACCTGGGGCACGGTCATCAAGGGCTACGCGCCCGGAATGCGCGAGGCGCTCGGGAACATCGTGGCCAAGGGCCAGCGGGACAAGTTGGTCCTGGCCGCAGTCACTTACGCCCACAACAACACCCTGACCGAACGGCTCCTGCGGCGGGGCCTGAAGAGCGCCGGCCTCGATCACGCCGACGTCCTCATTCTCGGGTATTTCTCGCGCAAGGTGCCGCGCCGGCTCATCGACGGGGCGCTCGCGATGAAGGAGAAGGGCCTGGTGCGTTTCATCGGGCTCTCGAGCCACGACCGCAAGCTCCTGGGGAAGCTCGCGGCGGAGGGGCCGTTCGACGTCTTTCACCTCCGCTACAGCGCCGCCCACCCCGGCGCGGAGGAGGACATCTTCCCCTTCCTGCCCAAGGAGACGGGGAAGCGGCCCGGGACGGTGGCCTTCACCGCGACCCGCTGGGGGCAGCTCCTCAGAGCGAAGAAGATGCCGCCGGGCGAGAAGCCGCTGACGGCCGCCGAGTGCTACCGCTTCGTCCTGTCGAACCCCGCGATCGACGTCTGCATGTCGGGGGCGAAGACGGTCGAGCAGATGCGCGAGAACCTGGCCGTTCTCGAGTCAGGGCCTTTGTCGGTGGACGAAATGGACCGGGTGCGGCGTATCGGCGACTTCGTCCACGGCTCGAAACGCCGCTGACGGGTTCGCCCCCCGCGCTTCCGGGCTGAGAAAAAGCCTGCCTCACAGACGTCATTAGAGTCGAAAAGCCCGGTCATTGATGGGCCCTTGACTTCTCGATGGAAAGGAACCATAATGGAACCATATGACCGCCTGATCAAAGAGCATACGCCCATGAACTACACCCTTAAGAACATCCCCGACGCGATCTACGAGAAGATCAAGCTGCGGGCCCAACGGCACCGGCGCAGCGTCAACAGCGAGATCATCGCCATTCTTGGGGAAGTCGTCACTCCGCAGCGCGTGTCGGTCGAGGAATTCCTGGCCCGTGCGGATGAGCTCCGTTCTCACACGAAGGGCCCTGTGACCGACGAGTTCATCAGCAGGGCCAAGCGGGAAGGCCGGCTGTGATCGTAGCCGATACGAATCTCATCGTCCACCTCTTCGTCGAGAGCGGATCGAGTTCGTCGGCCCGACGGGTGTTGCTCCGGGACCCCTATTGGACCTCGCCGATCCTCTGGAAGAGCGAGTTCCGGAATGCCCTGGTCAAATGCCTGCGGGGCGGCGTCCTTGAACAGGACAAGGCGTTCGAGATCATGTCTGCGGCGGAGACGTTGATGTCGGGACGTGAGTACCATATGGCGTCGGGCGACGTTCTCGATATCGCGGTGAGAATGGGCTGTTCGGCCTACGATGCCGAATACGTTGTTTTGGCCAGAGGAGCACGCGTTCCCCTCGTCACCACGGACAAGGAGCTTCTCGAGAAATTCCCCGAGACCGCCATCACGCCGGAGATGTTCCTCGCCCGCGTTTAATCCCATTTCAGGGCGCAACGTTACGATCCTGATCGCCCGGGCCGAGGCTCGTCAAACAGGCACCCGGACTTGACAGAGGGAGGGTGAGCCTCTATCATTGATGAGAAAGTCGGAAAATCAGATATTCCTATCATGTATGGATTTTGTTAAGGGAAACCATGGAAGAATTGATCAGTGTGAGAAAAAAAGGGCAGGTCACGCTGCCCTTATCTATGAGAAAGAAGCTGAGGATCACAGACGGGAGCGTCATTATGGCCAAGATCATCGACGAGACCATCGTGCTCGTCCCCCAGGAGACCGTCGACCGCGATCAGGCTTGGTTCTGGAAGGAGAGATGGCAGAAGCTCGAGGCCGAGGCCGACAAGGACCTCGCCGATGGCCGGACCAGGACCTTTGAAACCGTCGAGGACCTCTTCCATGAGATCGAAGGAAGCGCTCAGGCTGACCCTGACCGAGCGGTTCAGAAAAAGCGCGCTTGAGCTCGATCCCGAAACGCGGGACAAGCTGAAAAAACAGATCGGCCTGTTGGTCTCCGACCCTCGGCATCCGTCCCTACGGACAAAGAAGATCAAAGGCACAGGCTCCATCTTCGAAGCCCGGGTCGACCGCGATATCAGGTTCACTTTCGAATACGGGGGCAGTCACGAGATCATCCTCCGGGTCGTCGGTCCCCACGACCCGACGCTAAAGAAGCCCTGACCCTGCTTGGCCGTGTTCATCTCGAACGGCGTAAAGAAAATGTACGCGGACGCGCCGCCTTCCAGGGTAAATCGCCTGGCATGAATGTTGCTGGCTTCTGTCATAGACGGGAGGCGAACCCATGATCAAGAAACGCGCCGTTTGGCCGGTCCTGCTCTTTGTCCTCATCGCCGCGTCCGGCGAAGCCCAGTATCGCAACCCCTCGCGGGACAGCATCGAACAGCCGGAGAAGGTCATGGAGGCGACCGGCGTCAAGCCCGGCATGGTCATCGGGGAGATCGGGGCGGGCCGTGGCTATTTCACGTTCTGGCTCTCTCGAGGTGTCGGCGCGGCCGGAAAGGTCTACGCCAACGATATCGACAGCTCGGCCCTCGCCTCGATCGAGCGGACCGCGGCCGCGGAGAAGATCGCCAACATCGAGACGGTCCTGGGCACCGTCGAGGACCCGCGCCTGCCCGCCGGCTCATTGGACATGGTCTTCATGGTCAACGCCTTCCACGACCTCGCGCGTCCCGTCGAGCTTCTGGCCAACCTCGAGCCGGCCCTCAAGCCGGGGGCGACAGTCGTCATCATGGACCGGGACCCGGCGCGAGACGGGGACCGTCATTTCCTGCCCCGCGAAAAGGTCGAGGAGATCATCGGCCGCTCGGTCTTTGAGCTCGTCCGGGTCGAGACCTTCCTCCGCTACCACAACCTCTACATCCTCAAGGTCCGGACCCGAGCTATTTGCCCGCCGCCAGCCTCTCGGTGAGAAGGGTGGCCTTTTCGAACGCCGCGGCCACGTAATCGTCGAGCGCCTTCTGGGCTTTCTTCTTGTCCTTGGCGAACAGCTTGGCGAAGTCTTTCTCGAACTTCGCCCGGCCGGCGACGAATTCCTTCTCGGCCGGGAAGAGCTCCTTCACGAGTCTCGCGTGCATCGGTCCGAAGCTCGCTTCGGCCGTTCTCTCGAGCTCGAGGACCTTGGTGTTGAGCAGGGTCGCCTTGGCCGCCTTGACCGCCTCGTCCTTGAAGTGTTCCTGGTACATCCGGGCGTAGTCGTGCGTGTCGGGGCCGAAGCCGGCGCCCGCGGGGAGGGTCCCGACGCCGTAATAGAGCGGCAGGAACACGGTCGTGTCGGGCTTGCCCAGGGCCAGCCAGATGGCCGTGGAGAGGGGCGCCGGGCGCTTGCCGCCGAGCGAGACGACGAACGCGTTGATCGTCGAGGCCGTGCAAATCGTCCGGAACTTCGTCCGGTTGGGCGTTCCCGTTTTGTAGCCGTCGGTCGCGTCGTATTCCGTGCCCTCGTAATGGTCCCGGAGGATGGTTATCAGGGACTCGGGAGTGACTTTCCCCGCCGGGACGACGGAGAAGGGATAGTCGCGGCGGAGCTCCCAGGTCTTCCCGGTGAGAAGGCTCAACCCGCGCCAGTGGCGCAGGGCGTTGCCGTCGGCGGCCGGCTCGCGCGTCGAGGGCCGCTCGAACGCCGTCTTGAAGTCGAAGGGGCCGTCCTTGGCCTCGTCGTACCAGCCGTTGGCCTTGGCGTATTCGACGATGTCGCGGCTGCCCATGAAGCGGTCCGGATCGTCGGGGTGGATCTCACGGATCGTGAAATGGTTGGGGATGACGGCGACCTCGCCGTCGGGGACGCGCTCGGCGTACCAGCGGCGGCCGCGCAGGAGCGCCAGCATCCAGGCCTCGTTCTTATCGGCGATCGAATAGGTCCGGCCGGAGGCCCGGTAGCCGTATCTCTCGACGAGGGCGCCGGCCAGGCGCACCGCCTCCCGCGCCGACGTCGCTTTCTCGGCGACGAGCCGGCGCAGCATCCAGCCGATGCCGCCGTCCGTATAATCCTCGGCCGTGACGCGCGACGGGCAGCTGTCGGAGGTGATGAGGACGCCGTGCTCGTTGATGAAGCTGTCGGCGAACTCCTGGGTCGTGGCCTCGATCCAGAGGAAGCCGGCCGTCTTGCCGTCGGGCTCATAGGACCCGCCGTTGCCGAGGTCGACCTTCTGCGGCGCGCCGTAGTCGCGGGGGGCGATCTTTCGCAGGTTGACGACGATCTCGCCCCGGTCGTCCTCGTTGTGGGCGACGATGACCGAGCCGTCGGCGCTGGCGCCGCGGCCGACGAGGACGGTGAAGCACTCGCCGTCGTCGAAGGGCGTGAACGCGGCGGCCGGCGCTGGCGGGTTCGCCGGGGCACCGGGGGAGAGCGCCAGCAGGATAAGGGCCGCGCCTATGGACGAAGAGATGAAGGGCCGGATCTTCGGATTTCGCATGGCCCCAATCTACACGCGGGCCGGAGCGTTTTCAAGACCGTTTTTCCAGGATGAGGCGGCCGTTCCTGAAGTCCAGGTGGACCCGGTAGGGCCAGAGGATCGGATTGCCGAGAAGGCCGGCGGCGTAGCGTCCCGATATCTCGCCGAGGGTGGGCTCGCGGGCACGGTCACGGTGACCTTCCTGGGGCAGGAGGCCCTGGTCCGGCGGGTCGATCATATCGGGGACGACGAAACCGAGGTCCGGCAGGACTTCGAGAATGAGCTGGCCGAGCTCCTGCCGGCCGGGGCGAAAGTAACCGTGACCGAGCTCGAGAATATCGATAACAACGCGGACAGCGTCGTGGCCCACTTCAAGATCGTCCTCGACGGGCTGGCCACTCCGGCCGGAAACAAGACGATCCTGCCGGTCTCGCCGCTTCTCGGGAGCCGGCGGCATCCCTTCCGGCACGCCAAGCGGACCCACCCGGTCTACTTTCCTTATCCCCACCGCGAGTTCGACGATATCGTCGTGACGCTCCCCGCCGGGATGACGGCCGAGACGGTCCCTCCGGCGCGCAAGAAGGACCTCGAGGCCTTCGGCTTCTCGTTGGTCTGTGTCGGGGAGGACGGCGGCAAGCTCCATGTCCAGAGGGACCTGGTCGTCAAGAAAAGCTCCTTCGCGGTCGATCAGTTCAAGGCCGTCAAGGCTTTCTTCGACGAGGTGACGGCCGGCGACGAGGAGCTCGTGGTCCTTCGCCGGCCGGGCGCGCCGGGCCGCTAGGGCCTGTCGCGCCGGCCGGATCTTCCGGGGCGGGACTTAGCCGACGATGGTGACCCCGACCTGGGTCGCCGGGGTGGCGGCGGACAGGATGTGGTCCACCGACAGGGCGTTGGCGATGACGCCGAATCCGGCGAGCGACAGGAGGGCGGCCAGGACGAAGATGCCGAGCTTGGTTCCGATCTTCATGATATCCTCCACATTCCGTTGTGTTTCTTCCCTTGTTCCGTACCTTTAGACGTCGCCGGCAGCGGGAAGGTTTCATTTCTTAGCAAAAAAGTAGGGATTTATTTTTCAGGGAGAGAGACCGATAGCGGCCTTACTTGAGCCAGGCCTCGAGAAGGGCCTTTTGTGACGGCGTCGGGTCGGCTTTCGGGGAGATCTTGAAGCTCGCCTCGGACTCCGTTCCCAGCGTGACCTCGGCCTCGCGCACGCCGCCGCGCCTCGCATAGAGGACCTTGACCTTGTCGCCGGCCTTCTTCTCCCTGATCGCTCCGGGGAGCGAACGGGCGTCGACGCGGACGCCGTCGACGGCCAGGATCTCGTCCTGGGTGCTCAGGCCGGCCAGGGAGGCGGGGGAACCCTCATCGATCGTCGAGACGACCGCCCGGCCGTTTGAGTCTTGGGCCGCGGCCCCGAACCAGGGGGCGGCCGCGGGCCGCGGCTCGAGGTCGATCGAGAGGCCCGCAAGTCCGAGATATTTCGCGTAGTCCCAGGGATCGACGGTCCGGGCGTAGACGTCGAAGATCTCGCCAAGCGGGGCGCCGGCCGTCCGTTCGCAGACATCGCGGAACTCCCGGTCGGTGAAGCCGCGCTTCTTCTCCTTGTAGAACGTGCGGTAGAGCGTCCGCATGACGTCGTCGAGCGAAGCCCGGCCGCCGGACGCGTCGCGGATCCGGAGGTCGAGCAGGAGCCCGAGGCCGCAGCCGATGTCGTAATAGGAGATGGTCGTGTTGGCGGCGTGCTCGCTGCGGCCGAAGAAGCCCGACGTCCAGGTGTCGAGACTCGACAACGTCGCGGGCTGATGGTGACGGCCCGGGGCGTTCTCGTAGGTGGCGATCGTCCGGCCGAGCCGCTCGAGGACCTCGTCGCGGGTCATCAGGCCGGCCCGGTTGAGGAGGAGATATTCGTAATAGACCGTGACGCCCTCGGAGAACCAGAGCATGTCGGTGTAGTTCTCGCGGTCGTAGTCGAAGGGGCCCAGGGCGACGGGCCGGATGGCTTTGACGTTGAAGAGGTGGAAATACTCGTGGGCGATGAAGCTCAGCCAGCCCTGGTAGCCGCGCGCGTCCGCGAGCGAGGCGGGACTGAGCGTGACCGCGGTCGAGTTGAGGTGCTCGAGCCCCCCGCCGCCGGGCCCGATGATGAGGAAGGTGTAATGGCGGTAGGGGAGATCGCCCATGAGCGCCGCCGCGGCCTCGACGATCTTGGCCAGATCGCCCGTGAACCTGGCCCGGTCGAAGGCGCCGAGGTCGTAGGCGGCGACCGTGTGGGGCCGGCCGGCGGCCTCGAAGGTCAGGACCTCCAGGTCGCCCAAGAGGATGGGGCAGTCGTAGAG
>Ga0116202_10000978_pt1 | contig 16600 bp, 13 predicted proteins | sample LakKivw325mmetaG_FD_94479 | JGI IMG/M metagenome (GOLD analysis project Ga0116202, IMG submission 94479) | Anoxic lake water microbial communities from Lake Kivu, Rwanda to study Microbial Dark Matter (Phase II) - Lake Kivu water 325m metaG | ecosystem: Environmental > Aquatic > Freshwater >...
GAGAGGAACAAGGCTTTAGCATAGCGATCCTTTTCATCCACGCCGATATGGGGAAGCAGATACCTGTCCAGGACATAGGCTGCCCTCTTCTTCTGGTACTCCTTGGCCTGACCTGCGGCCACGCGCGAGCCTATCTTCTCCAAAGCTTCCTCGGTGGTAGAGACCTCGGCCTCCTCCAGGTTCTCCAGCATGAACTTGATGATCTCAGGGTTATCCGATACGGATTTCGCAATATCCATGTCCGTCTCCATGCCCAAAGAACGGAGCAGGGTCACGAAGTTTAGCCGCCCTGAAACGGACGGGAAGGATACCTCCAGAATAGACCGCCTTCCGCGCTCCACGATGACCAGCGACCGGTAGCCTTGCCTCTGGCTGAATACCTTGGCCACCTCGATATTCTCATCGTAGCGCTGGTTGTATTCGACCAGGATCTTGTTGGGAGCCAGATCCTCCAGGGTCATGATAACGCGCTCCGAGCCGTTGACCACGAAGTAGCCGCCGGGATCGGTGGGGTCTTCTCCATAGGCGATCATCTCATCAGCCGATAGTCCAAATAGGTTGCATACCTTGGAGTTGAGCATTATGGGCAAGGTCCCTATCTCAGCCTCTACGGGGTCCTTCTCAGTCTCGCCTTCCACGATGGTCATCTCCAGCTTTATGGGAGATGCGTAGGTGAGGTTGCGCAACCGGGCATCGTTGGGGAAGAGCCTCTCTACGGACCCATCCGCTTCGCGCACCATGGGTTTCTCTACCCGAATCTTGCCGAGCCGAACATAGGTATTTTCTATATTGGTCTCGATGATCCCCACTTCGTCAATTACCTTCTGGAGACCTCTATCGATAAAATCGTTGAAAGAGTTAATGTGATGATGCACCAGCTTATCCCTGGTAAAATAGGAGCTATAAAGCGCATTTCTGTCGAGCAAAAGATCACCTTTAATCGATTACCAGCCGGTAAAAGATCGATTGCTTAGCCGTCGTACTTTTTCTAATGACCTTGATGATATCGCCAACTTTGGCCCCGATCTCTTTCGATGCGGGGTCGCTTACGTGGATCTTGGGAAGCTGTGGTGCCTCAATGCCAAACCCTTTCAGCACCTCATCACCCTCTTCCGGAGTGAGCAGCATGTGTTCCGGAACCATTTCATGATCTTTTACGGCAAATTTGGTCACTCAAACCACCTTCTTAGAGAAGGAGCAGCAAACAGGCTCAAGGAAACTCCAAACGGGCTCGGGGGGATTTGAACCCTCGACCACCTGGTATCTTCACGCAAAAATTTAAAAGCCAGACGCTCTGCCTAACTGAGCTACGAGCCCCCGCGGCCTGGCATGCCTCAAGCCTCTTCCACTGCACTGAGTGAGGATTAAAAACATCCCACATAAAGCTTTTTCCCTTGAGGACTTAGACACTCCTCACTAGGCGGGCTATCTCCATGCCTACCTCGGAGGTGGTTGAGCTTCCTCCTAGGTCATATGTCTTTATCCTGCCTTCAAATAAGTTCCGCTCAATGGCCGCTATAACGTCAGAGGCGGCGGCCTCCTCGCCCAGGTGCTCCAGGAGCAGGGCCCCCGCCCAGATGGTGGCGATGGGGTTCACCTTGTTTTGGCCCTTGTACTTGGGTGCAGAACCATGGATGGGCTCAAACATGCTCGTGCCCTCCGGATTCAGGTTAGCGCCGGGCGCAAGGCCCAGGCCGCCCTGGATCATGGCCCCAAGGTCGGTGATGATGTCCCCGAACATATTGGGAGCGACGACGACATCGAACCATTCGGGGTTCTTGACGAACCACATAGTTATGGCATCCACAAAGTTGAAGTCGTGCTTGACCTCTGGGTAGCCCTTTGCAACCTCCAGGAAGACCTCTCTCCAGAAACCGTAGATGTCGCTCAAAACGTTGGCCTTATCCACACTGGAGACCTGGTGGTGGCGCTTTTGCGCCAGGTCGAAGGCGTATTTCATCACCCTCCGGCAACCTTCTTTGCTCACTTCGCCGATCTGATAGCCGATCTCATCGCTGTCCGAGTCGATGTCCAGGCCGAACTTGATGTTGTAGAGAGTGCGCCGGACCTCGAAGTCCGCGTGGCTTCGCCCTCGACGAGCACGGCTGCCTATGCCGATGTAGAAGTCCTCGGTGTTCTCGCGGACAACCACGAAATCGATCTCCTTGGAGGTTTTGTTCTTCAAGGGCGTCCAGACGCCCTCCAGGAGCTTGACGGGCCGCAGGTTCACATATTGGTCCAGGTAGAAACGCATGCTCAGAAGAATGCCCTTCTCCAGAACGCCCGGCGGGACGCGCGGGTCACCGATGGCGCCCAGATATATGGCGCGGTACTGCTTCAGCTCTTTGAGTGTCTCTTCACTCACCAGCTCGCCGGTCCTCAGGTAGTGCTCCGCTCCCAGAGGATACTCTATCCACTCCAGGGAGAAGCCATGCTTGTCAGCCGCTGCCTGCAAAACCTCTTTGCCTGCAGCTACTATTTCCGGCCCTATGCCGTCACCTGGGATAACCGGTACCTTATAATTCATACCTTCACCTCGGCCACCTGTCGCTTGGTATACTCCACAAGGCCGCCCGCATCAACGATCGCTCTCAAGAAATCGGGAAGGGGCGTAGTTCTATAAGATTCACCGCTGGACTGGTTGTGTATCAACCCGCCAGCCATATCGATCTGTATGGGCGCTCCATCTTGGATCCTGTCCACCTCAGGGCAGATAAACAGAGGCAGGCCGATGTTGATGGCGTTTCGGAAGAAGATCCTGGCAAAGGACTTCGCTGCCACTGCAGCCACACCCGCCCCTTTCAGCGCCAGCGGTGCATGCTCCCGGGAGGAGCCGCATCCGAAGTTCTCCCCTGCCACCACATAGTCGCCCTGATGAACCTGCACGGCCATCTCCGGCCGGACGCCCTCGAAGAGATGCAATGCTAGCTCCTTCGGGTCGTTTATTACCAGGTAACGCCCAGGAATGATGGCATCAGTGTCGATATCATCTCCAAACTTCCAAGCTCTGCCCGCCAAAATACCCATCTCCAAACCGGTGGACTACTTCCCAATGAGAATGAAGTATATTAAAGTAATGCACGAAAAGCAGGCCAAGAGGCAGTTTAAAATGATTCGACCACAACCGCTCAGTTTTTAGCGGCGAACGTCAAAAGGGTTTGACAGGTGGTTCGAGTTTGAAGGCGATCATGATCTCCGGGCGCACTCTGGCCCAAGGAGCGGGTTGCGAGTGCAAGATGTCTCCAGACTTCTTGAAGGCAGTGTCCGTGTGCCATTTATCGAGAGAGGATTATAGCTCCCTGGGGCTCTCCGAAGGCAAGAACGTGCTGCTCAAGAACGATTTCGGCCAGGCTGTGCTCACACCAAAGGTCGATGCAGGCTTGCGGCAGGGGATGGTGTTCATACCCATGGGGCCCTGGGCCAACGTTTTGGTGGGACCTGACACAGGCGGCTGCGGCACGCCCCATTTCAAGGGCGTAGAAGTGGACGTGGATGCCACCGACGCTCCTGTCCGAAATATTCGTGACCTGTTCCGCGGCCTTTGGAGGGCAACGGCATGATCGTGGAAGATGCGATCTGCTCCTTTTGCGGCTGCCTCTGTGATGATATCAACGTGGAGGTTGAAGAGAGCAAAATAAAGCGGGTCAAGCACGCCTGCCGCCTGGGATCCAGCAAGATCCTTGGCCACAGCCGGATCAAGGCCCCCATGATTCGCCGCGACGGCGAACTTATGGAGGTCAGCTACCAGGAAGCATACGACCGCGCGGCGGAGATACTGCTACACGCCCAAAAGCCCCTGCTCTACGGCTGGGCCTCAACGGTCTGCGAAGCTCAGAAGAAGGGCATCTTGCTGGCAGAGGAGGTGGGAGGTGTGCTCGACTCCACAGCTACCGTCTGCCACGGTCCTTCAGTCATCGGCATTGAGGAGAAGGGGCTGCCAGGTGCAACGCTGGGCCAGGTGAAGAACCGGGCCGACACCATAGTCTTCTGGGGCTGCAATCCAGCCGAGGCTCATCCCAGACACTCCTTGCGCTACTCATCCAACGTCTGCGGCCGCTTCACTCCTGAAGGCCGAGAGGGGCGAAAGATAATAGTGGTGGACGTCCGCGAGACGAGGACATCGAAGAACGCTGACGAGACCGTTATAATCCAGCCAGGCACCGATTACGAGGTTATATCGGCGCTGCGCATGCTGGTAGTTGGAAAGGGCGACGTCGTTCCGGATGAGGTTGGAGGCGTGCCGAAAGCCGAGCTGGACGGCCTGGCAAAGATGCTGCTCGCAGCCCGTTTCGGAACCGTTTTCTTTGGTTTGGGCATCACCCACAGCCGCGGCCGCTACAAGAACATCGACAATGCCCTCTCCCTGGTGGCGGAGCTGAACTCTCACACCAAGTTCGTGATCATGCCCATGCGCGGCCATTACAACGTGGGAGGAATCGGGCAGGCCCTGGCCTGGTCATCGGGCTTCCCTATGTCCGTGGACTTCACGCGCAATGCCCCCTACTTCAATCCCGGTGAGACCGCTGCCTGCGATCTTCTGGCGAAAGCCGATACCGACGCGGCGCTGATTATAGCCGCGGATGCAGCGTCCAACTTCCCCCGAGCCGCGGTGAAGGCGCTGGCGAAGATCCCCGTGATTCAGATCGATCCCTATGAGAACCCGACCACCCTCATAGCGGAGGTGGTGATTCCATCCGCCATCGCGGGCATTGAGGTAGCGGGCACAGCTTACCGCATGGACGGCCTTGCCTTGCGCATGAGAAAGCTGGTGGATACCAGTTATCCCAGCGATGAGGAGATCCTGAGCCATATTTTAGAGAGCGTGAGGAGAATGCGAGCTGGAGAGGGGGCTTGAAAAGATGATAATCAAGGGCGGAATAGTCTACGATCCCGCTAACGACGTCTTCGGTGAGGAGATGGACCTTTGCGTGAATGAGGGAAGGATTGTGGAGGATGCGAAGGGCGAGGAGATCGATGCGCGTGGCCTGCTGGTCATGCCCGGTGGCGTGGACGCTCACTCTCACATCGCCGGCACGAAGGTGAACACGGGCAGGATCATGAGGCCCGATGACGCCCGCCTCGGCATCGAGCCACGCTCAGGCGTCTGCAGACCTTCCACAGGCTACACAGTTCCAAACTGCTATGCCATGGGATACCGCTACGCTCGCATGGGCTACACCACCGTCTTCGAGGCGGCGACGCCCATAATTGAAGCGCGCCACACTCACGAAGAGCTGGAGGAGATTCCCATCCTGGACAAAGGTGCCCTCACCCTATTCGGCAATAACTGGGAGGTCATGGAATGCGTGCGCGACAAAGATATCAGCAAGCTCGCAGCGTACGTGGCCTGGGGGCTGCGCTCCGCACGGGGCTACGGAGTGAAGATAGTCAATCCGGGAGGCGGGGAGGCTTGGGGCTTTGGATCGAACGTCAAGAGCCTGAACGATCCCGTTCCGAGCTTCGACGTAACCCCGGCGGAGATAATCGCGGGCCTGGCCCGGGCCAATGAGATGCTGCACCTGCCTCACTCCATCCACCTGCACTTCAACAACTTAGGAAAGCCTGGCAACTACACCACCGCCCTGGAAACGCTGGAGCTGCTGAAAGACATAAAGCCCGGCCGCATGCGGCAAGTGGTGCACGTGGCGCATATGCAGTTCTCGGCCTATGGCGGCACGAGCTGGCGGGATTTCGAGTCCAAGGCACCGGTCATTGCGGATTACTTCAATTCCCATAACCACGCCACCATGGATCTGGGCCAGCTCCTTTTCGGATCGGCTACTACTATGACCGCCGATGCGCCCCTGGAGTACGGCAACGCCCGTCTGACTCACAACAAGTGGTCCAACCACGACATCGAGCTGGAGGAGTCGAGCGGTGTCGTGCCTATGGTCTACTTCCGCAAGATGCTGGTCAACGCCGTGCAGTGGGCCATCGGCCTGGAGCTGGCCCTGCTCACTCGCGACCCCTGGAAGGTGCTGATGACCACCGACCACCCCAACGGCAGCCCCTTCATCAACTATCCTGAGGTCATCGCTCTGCTCATGAGCAAACCGAAACGGGATGCGGAGATGGCCACGCTGCATGAGCAGCTGCCCAAACGAACCAGCTTGGGCGGCATTGAGCGCGAGCTGGACTGGACACAGATCGCTATTATGACCCGCGCTGCCCCCGCACGCATCCTGGGACTGGAGGACAAGGGTCACCTTGGACCAGGTGCAGACGCGGACATCTCCATCTATAACCTGCGGCCCGAGGAAGTGGATCCAAGCCAGGACCACGTCTTAGTCAAGAAGGCTTTAGCAGCGGCCAAATACACCATAAAATCCGGAATAGTGGTCTCCCAAGAGGGCCAGATCCTGGCCACGCCCGAAGGAAAGACATTCTGGGTCGATGCGGGGGTGCCACAGGCAGATATGGACCGGCTCATGGTCGATTTGCAGGAGAAGTTCGAGAAGTATTACAGCGTTCGGCTCTCCAACTATGCGGTGCAGGATGCCTACGTTCCGAATCCGAAGGTGATCCGTGCCGGGATTAAAGTGGAACCGATGAAAGAGGTGGCCTGAGATGAAAACGATCACCATCACCCCTCTGAAAGCCTTCGAGATATCCGTGGAGGCAGAGAACATCTCTCCCGATAAGCTCGCGCCTCTAACACTTAGCCAGATACGCAGCCTGGAGATCTGGCAGGGCAACCGCAAGAGAAAGCTCTCTGATCTGTTCCGAGCAGAGGGAGACGACGACCCGGCCAAGGCGGAAGATGTGACAATAACGCTTCGCGGCGATTTCTCCCGCGTGAAGAGGATTGGCGAGGGTATGACCGCGGGCAGGGTAGAGGTGGAGGGCAGCGTGGGCATGCACGCCGGAAACAACATGAAAGGAGGGCTTTTGAGCGTGCGGGGAGATGCGGAGGACTGGCTGGGCAGGGAGATGCGCGGCGGAAGGATCACCGTCGGTGGCAATGCCGGGAACTATGTGGGCGCCGGCTATAGAGGAGAGAAGTGCGGCATGCGCGGCGGAGAGATCGAAGTCGGAGGCAGTGCCGGGAACTACCTGGGCGAGCATCTCTGCGGCGGCAGCATTCACGTGCACGGCGATGCAGGAGACTTTCCCGGTGCCGCCAACCAGGGAGGCACAATCTTTATCGGTGGCAGTACCTACCTACCAGGCGCGGAGATGACCAAAGGAACTATAACTGTGAAGGGCAAGGCCAGGATTCTGCCCGGCTACCAGAAGATAGAAACTGTGGCGATGGACGGCGAAGACTGGCAAAAGTATGCGGGCGACCTGGTTGAGAACGGGAAGGGCGAGCTTTTCGTCCGTGTAGGGTCATCTTTATAAATTAGGATGGAGATATGACGGACCAACGCAATTATTTTGAGGTGCTCTGACTTGATCGATCGCAGCAAGGTTCTGGAAGTCCTGGAGGGATACGACCTCGATGATCTGCGAATCGGGATGATTGCATCCCATTCTGCTCTGGATACGGCTGATGGCGCAGTAGAGGAAAATTTCAAGACTCTGGCGGTGTGCCAGGAAGGCCGGGAGAAGCCCTATGTCAGGTATTTCCGGGCCCACAGGGCCGGCGGCCAGATCGTCACGGGGATGATCGATGAGGTCATGATGCTCAAAAGGTTCTCGGAGATACTGGAACAGGAAAACCAGGATTTTCTGCGGTCCAAGAACACGCTTTTTGTGCCCAACCGCTCATTCACCTCCTACTGCGGCATAGACGCCGTCGAGGATCAGTTTATGCTCCCCCTGATCGGCTCCCGGAACCTGCTGCGATCGGAAGAGCGCGGCGACAAGAGGGATTACTACTGGTTGCTGGAGAAAGCGGGTCTGCCTTACCCTGAACCGGTCGAGGCCGAAGATATCGACCAGCTGGTCATGGTCAAGCTGCCTCACGCCGTGAAAACCCTGGAGAGGGGCTTCTTCACCGCCGCCTCCTACGAAGAGTACTGCCAGAAGGCGGACCTTCTGCTGCGGCAAAACGTGATCGATCAGGATGGAATTGAGCTGGCCAGGATCGAGCGCTATGTCATTGGCCCTGTCTTCAATCTGGACTATTTCTACTCGCCGCTCTCCGAGCGCATCGAATTGATAGGCATAGACTGGCGCTTTGAGACGAGCTTAGACGGACATGTACGGCTGCCTGCGCCCCAGCAGATGACGCTGAATGAACGGCAGGTCAACCCGGAGTACACGGTCTGCGGCCACAATTCTGCTACACTGCGCGAGTCGCTCCTGGAAAAGGCCTTCGAACTGGCGGAAAAGTATGTGGATGCGACGCAGGAGTACTACGCGCCCGGCATCATCGGGCCCTTCTGTCTGCAGACCTGCGTGGACAAGGACCTGAACTTCTATATCTACGATGTAGCTCCGAGGATCGGAGGGGGCACGAATGTGCATATGGCCGTCGGGCACCCCTACGGCAACGCCCTCTGGAGAACGAACATGTCCACCGGCCGCCGCCTGGCACGTGAGGTGCGAATCGCCCTGGAGAACGGCTGCCTGGACAAAATCGTCACTTGAAGTATGATGACCACGACCGCTAGCGGCGTAGAAGTGCCAAAGAAACTGCGAAGGATGGTAAACAAGCTGGCTGAGGCAAGCGAAGATCCAGTTTTGATCACCCCGGCAATCCTGCAGAGCCAGGCATCGAGTCAGATGCAATCCATCGCCAGGATGGGCATGCTGGACAAGATCCTCGGCTATCTGGTTACTACTAATAAGAACGTGCACTTCGTCCGGCCAGGCCTGGCCTGGGATAGGGTGCAAACCGTGGCCCTGGAGAAGATCGAGGATGTGGAGTACGTGGACGAGTTCCACAGCAACACCTTGAGCCTGAAAGTTGGCGGAGCCGCAGAGAAGATCATATTCTATGATGACAAGGACGGCATCAGGTTCTACCGGTACCTGAAGTATAAGCAGTGGCAGAAATGACTGAGAAAGAGATCCTGGTCCTGGCTCACTGCCTGCAGAACCCTTTTACCAGAGTCAAGGGCTTAAAAGCACCGACTTTTCGGCACGAGGGCCCGACTATCCAGCTGCCCTGTCCGGAAGCCCTCTACCTGGGACTGGATCGCTGGACGGTTACTAAGAACCAGCTGGACGTTCCGGAGTTTCGACGTTTCTGCCGATCGCTGATTGCAAACTTTGCCGATCTTCTGGAGATGCTGGCACTACAGGGCGTGCGGCTCAAGATAATCGGCATAGCCGGGAGCCCAAGCTGCGGCGTGGCCACCACCAGCAACGGCTACACGGGCGGACGCGTGCAGAAGGCAGCGCACGCGTGCGTGCCGGGGCGTGGCGTCTTCATGGAGGAACTGCTGGCGGAACTGGAGAGGCGAAAGGTGGCCTTCCAGGTGGCAGAGGCAGTCAAAAAAGAATGAGGCGTCACTGACCTGGTGAAGGGGGGACAGCCCTAGAAAGGAGAGATATCCGAACCCCTCCCGGACAAGCAGCTCAGACAGAATCTCTTGAAGGCCCGGAATATTTCAACAGCATGTCTTGCAGATCCCTCCTTTGCACCGGCTTGCTTACATAGTCGTCCATACCGGCCTCAAGACACATCTCCCGGTCACCCTCCAGAGCGTACGCAGTGATGGCTACGATCTTTGGTCCGCGGTCCGGCAAACGCTTGCGTATCTCCTTCGTGGCCGTGATCCCATCCATCTCCGGCATCCGGACATCCATGAAGATCAAGTCGTAAGGCCGCAGTTCGAGAGCCTGGAGAACTTCCTTTCCATCTGCAACTGCATCAGGCCGGTAGCCCATCCTCTTCAGCATCTCCACGAGCACCCTCTGGTTCGAAGGGTTGTCTTCAGCCACAAGGATGCTCAGAGGCTTTTGCCCTGCAAGGCTCTCAAATGCGTTATCTTTGTTCACTTCCCCCAAATCCAGGTGCCTGCCATAGACGGCCTCGGCCTGGATGGTGAATTGGAAGGTTGAGCCCAGGCCGGGGACGCTCTGGACCCAGATATTTCCACCCATGAGCTCCACGAGCTTCTTGCTTATGGCCAGGCCCAGGCCGACACCGTCACGCTTTCGGCTTATGACCCGTTCCACCTGGGTGAAGGGCTCGAATATTTTCTCCATTTTATCAGGCTGTATTCCTATACCAGTATCCCTGACTGCAAAATAGATCTTGCGTTTGTAGCCTTCGTCGACCTGGGAAGAAACGAATACAGAAACCTCTCCCTCATCCGTGAACTTGACCGAGTTGCCAAGCAAGTTGACCAGGATCTGCATGAGCCTTCCAGGATCGCCGATCAAGGTATCCGGCGTGCCATAGCTGATAGTATAAGAGAGGTTCAGGCCCTTCTGGTTGGCTGATGATGCCACCATATCGAAGGATGACTCGATGCAGTGCTTGAGGCTGAAAGGTTGATGCTCCAGCACAACTTTCTCTTTATCCGCTCTGGAGAAGTCCAGGATATCGTTTATGAGACCAAGAAGAGCCTGGCCGCCGTCTCTTATGCCCTCGATGCAATCCTTCTGATCGGGGGCCAGGTGCTCATCCAGGAGGAGGCTGGTAAAGCCGATTACTGCATTCATGGGCGTCCGGAGTTCGTGGGACATGTTGGCCATGAACGCCGCCTTGGCCTCAGCTGCCTCTTCTGCTGCGTCTTTCGCCTTGATAAGCTCAGCTTCAAGCTTCCGGTGCGCCTCCAGCTCCACCTGAAGTTCCTCGTTCGCTATCTCCATCTCTTCCTTAGCGCTCTGAAGCTCGACGGTCCTTTCCTGGACTTTTTGCTCCAGCTCATCTCGCGCCTTTCGCAGCTCATCCTCGGCATGCTTTCGCTCTGTGATATCATGGCCTTGAGCAATAGTCGCGACTATCTTTATTCTGTCCTTATCGTAGATGTTGGCAGAGTTCCATAGGACGGTACGTACCGAGCCATCGTGCGTCAGAATGGAGATCTCCACCACCACCCATTGCTCTCCAGATAAGGTTCTCCCGATAAGATTCATTGATTCATCCCTGCTGCCATCGGGGAAGAGCATATCAAGCCGTTTGCCGAGAACTTCGTCAGCCCCAAATCCTGTCAGCCGCTCGAAAGCATGATTGAACCTTGTGATCTTAAAGGATGGATCCCAGACAATGATAGGTGCATTAGCGTAGTCGATCAGGCTCTCCAGATAGTCCCTTGTCTCTCGCAAGGCATCCTCAGCCCGCTTGCGCTCGGTGATATCCACGGTCACGGCAACGCCTCCAATTACGTTGCCGTGAATATCGTGTACGGGTGCCCCAGAGGCTTCTGCAAACCAATGCCGACCGCTCGGCAGTTCGATCTCAAGCTCCATAGGCACGATCTCTCGGTTCTCGGCGACCGCCCGCTGCAAAGGAAGCTCCACGTCACTGATCTCCCGCCCATGCAGGAAGTAACGAACCTTTCGTCCCGGAGCGCTGCTATTTGGCGCGGAGGCAGAGAGGTTATCTTCCGACCCGATCTCGAACTGCGCCAATGCAGCAGGATTCCCAGTGATGCTCTGGCAGGTGGGGTTCTCTGAGAAGCTGACACCTACAGGCAATGCCTTCATGAGCGCCTCCAGGAGCTGGCTAGTTTCGAAGACTTGCTGCTCCGCGCGCTTGCGCTCAGTAATATCACGAGAAACGTTCACAATCCCAGCTATATTTCCAGCAGCATCGAGCCACGGGCTTTTTATCGTAGAGAAAATTCGAGAATCCCCGCCGATAAGAAACGACTGGTCGTAAATTTGCATTTCTCTAGAAGTAATAACTTGGTGATCTATGCTCATTACTTGGCGTGCCACTTCGGACGGAGAAATGTCGTCATCATTTTTTCCGAGGATTTCTGCCGCTGGTATGCCTGTCGATAGGCTCAGAGATTCTGCTGCGGCAGAGTTCAACATGACGTACCGTCCCTCCCGATCTTTCAGAGAGATAAAGTCCGGTGTACTTTCAACAACGGTTTTCAGGATCATCTGGTTTTCGTTCAGTGCTTTCTCAGCGCGCTTGCGCAGCATGGCTTCGAGGATAGTCGGCGTCAGTGCCTCCAGGACCTCCTGATCAACGCTGCGGTATCCGCCTTCACGGTTCGCCACTCCAATCATCCCGACCGCCTTGCAATCGCTGATGAATGGCACACCAAGGAATGCCGTTAGGGGCGGATGGCCATCAGGCAAGCCTATGCTGTCCGGGTGCGAGGAAGGATCATTTGTAAGAAGGCTCCTGCCGTCCTGAAGAACGCGGCCATACAGCCCACGTATTTTGAAGTTATTTGGAGGCTTGCTATGCCCGGTCTTGTTGTACATATTACAAAGTTCCCATCCGGGATCGCTGATTGCAATGTCATGGAAAAGGTCATCCGGGCCGATCTCGCCTATGAAGCTGAACTTGCTTTCTGTAATGGACTCGACAATGTCCAGACAGGCTCGCCCAAGATCTTCCATGGTCTCGCATCGGATTGACTCTTCGTAGACACGATTGATTGCACTCAGAATGGCATTCTGACGGTTGATCCTGGCCTCAGCCTGCATGCGCTCGGTAATGTTCGTTCCGTAGATGCGTACGCGCCTAGAATCAGGTACGAAATACACCGCCTGCTGATACAAATTGCCATCAACGAATACATCCCGGATGAGATTTCTTGTTTTACCCTCGCAAAAGATCTGAGCCATCGACTCCCAGTCTGCCAACCAGGGATGGTCGCCTCCGCGTTCTTGGAGATCTGGGAACAATTGTTGCGCGGCTGAATTGAGGTAATGCACACGGCCCTCAAGATCAACTTCAATAATGGGCTGGGGGTTGAGTTGAGGGAAGGATGCCAGCCAAGCCTTCTCCTCTTCAGCGAGCTCGCGCTCTGTGATCTCCTTCTGGAGCTGAGCGTTGGCAACCTCAAGCTCACGGGTGCGCTCCCGGACCAACTCCTCGAGGTGCTCTCGGTGTTTCGTCAGCTCGTTTTCGGCCTGTCTGCGCTCTGTGATGTCGATTCCCATCTCCATTATGAGAGGGGAGCCGTCGGTGTCTGTGAATGGGAAGTCGAAGATATCGTAATTGCGGCCATCCGGGCCGGTCCACTCCCAGTGATGGGGCGCATTGGTCTTCAGCACTGTATACGTCTCGCAGATCTCGCAGGGCACGTTTCGACCAAACAGATACTCATAGCACCGCTTTCCTTTGGACTCGCCAAAGCGCTCCCGGAAGAAGCGGTTGGCAAAAGGCACGTGATAGTCTGGCGTTAGCAGCACCAGGCAAGCGGGTAGTGTCTCCAGGACGTCGAAGAACCGCTTCCGCTCGGCTTTTGCGGCAGCCTCCGCCCGCTTGCGCTCGGAGATCTCCTCCTGAAGCATGCGATTGGCTTGCTGCAGTTCCGCCGTCCTTTCCATGACGCGGATCTCCAGATGATCTTTAGCTTCCCGCAAAGCTTCTCTGGACTCGATCAGCTCCCCGTTCTGCCGCTGCAGCTCTTCATCTGCCGCAGAAAGCTCTTCCACGCTGGTCTCAAGCTCCTCCAGCGCATCTGATAGAACTTCGGCTGCATTGACCGGGTCGCTGACGCACTGTTTCTGGAGTTCTTCAATGTGCCGATAAAACTCGGAAGTCCTCTGGGAAGAACCTTCATCTGACATAAATACCACCCGCCAGTTGTAACCCAATATCCTTGCTTTGGAGCAACTCGCCATCAAGGGCGCCGCCTCCCGGGTGAGGACTCAGCAGGGCGATGGCAGGCAAAGGCAGACGCGCCGTGCGACTCATCCTGCTCTCGGCATTATCTGCACCGATATGCGGGCCTGCTTCGAGGCAGAGGGCCGCGGCCTTTCTCTGGATCATCTCACCCAGGCGCAGGCCAGAGCATCCTAAAAGAAGAAGAATAGGGCGATCACGGGACTTTTCGGCAGTATTGAGCGGGTGATGGAACTCATCAGGCGGGAGGAGGTACACTGGTTCCATGGGAATATGAGAATACTCCATGATATTTATGAGCTGCGAATTTGCTAGCTCAAAGTGGCGAACCATGCAAAAGAATAATGCAATTGATGTTTATCAACTGCAGTAAGTCGATTAGCTCACGAACCCTTCCACGCCACGGCAAGATCGGGGCCGGTCTCGTGCGGGCAGATTCAGGATACCTGTGAGCGAATCGCTCAGGAATCGATGGATAAAAGGCAAAAATGGCTTGGGATTCGAGATATTTCCCGGCTAGGGTCGTGTATGTCATTTATTGAATTGGTACTCTAAAGGTCAATAATTCTTTTAGGCTCCATATGTGATCAGCTAAACCTTCTGCCATTGCTGGAGTTCGCTGTTCCCATCTTTTCCTGCGATCATTGATCTCGATTCTCAGAGATTTGTGGGGTTTGACAAAGTTGTACCAAGCCTGGAAGAAATCGATGGCGTGAGAATGTATCTGAAGATCCTTGCTGCAATTCATGCCTCTGCGGACAAACCTTGCCAAAGAGTTGCGAATAGTGAGATTAAGCCGTTCTATGTACGAAGTGCTGATTCTTCCACTAGAATCAACGCCGAGGGAATCCATAACCTCATCCTGCTTTCCAAACACAATACGTTGAAGGATTTCAACGACTCTACCTTTTTCTCTTTGCTTACATACCTGCGCATATTTCAGGTTTGGATAAGGGATGAGTTTCGGTAGCGGTTTTCTTCCGATTCCACAGTAACTAGGTGTCTCCAGGTAGCCGTAGACATTTAAGAGTCCTTCAACAAATGGGTCCCAGTTATCAGATGTGAATACAGGAATCAGAGAGCGTATTGACCTTTTCCGTTCCACATCCTTGAAAAGATTAATGGCAGACCCAACAGATCGATCTCCTTCATAGTGGCTTATGAATAACCGAGTATCTGTCTTAATTGCAGTAAGAGTGTATACATCGCCATAACTATCAGGATCGTTCTCTGTAACGTTCTTTTCTTTTTTTAATGTAAGACCATATCTCGTCAACCTGAACTCGATCCAACTGAAGCTCGGTCAAATAGTAATCATTAACCTCTTTACAATGAGCTCCAGCTAAATCAATCCATCTGCAAATTGCATTCTTATCGTGACCCGTCGACCTTGCGACACCTCTAATACTGCCCTTCTCAGGTAGCAATGCCAATGTCCTTAGAACTTCATCCATCGATGTGTTCAAGTTGAAAAATGGCGTCCCTCGACTCTCGCTGAAGCAATGTCCACATGTCTTACAGCGAAGAAGTGCTATGTTATTTTTGCCGTATCTTTCCTTGAAGATGATGTTCCCTGCTCCCTTCTTCCCGTAATCTGGACAACCTTCATGCCAGCACCAAAATGCTGATACATCACGATCCGGTTGCACTACTACTCCCTCATTGGGAGTATTATTAGTCAAGGTATTTAATTCTAATCAATTATAGGCATACACGATCCCGGCTAGCAAGAAAAAAGATCCAGTCTTCGCTGTGGAACTTCGTCCGCCTGGGAACGCTCCGACGCATGCATAAGCTTACGAATACTATTAAATACTACTACTGCATGAGATTGGCTGCCTCTTTGCGGGGGTTGCCAAGCCAGGTCAAAGGCGCTGGATTCAGGGTCCAGTCACGAAGGTGTTCGTGGGTTCGAATCCCATCCCCCGCACCTATGCATATCGATTTTGGCTCATTTTTTCATCGCTGCTTAACTTTAGTAATCGCTTGAGTAGTACAAAAGTTTTCCCGATGCCAGAAAAAGAATCCTGTTACCCTTTGACAAGTAACATCTATTCGGAATACTCGTATGTAAGCCTTAAAAACCAGGATGCATCGAACTCTACCAGAAAACCAGAGATAGTAAACCCGAGGCAACTATCACGGCAAGCAATAAGCCATGCGGGTGTTGTGTTGTTTTGGGTGTTGCCGTGACGTGTCAAACTCGGCGAGGAACCTGAAGACGCCACCCATTTCTCCAATGGCCCCCTAGTCAAAGGCTACCAGTCAAAAGTCGTTAACCAATAGGCCATGCGTGTGGTTGGTTGGAGGGGGTGTGGTTTTTTGTGCGAAGAGGCAAGGCTGGGCCGAAGTTGCCGCTCACAGCCGGCCAACGACTTCTGTTAACTGATTTGATCTGCAGTCGTTTCCCCATGCATTAAATGTTGCCGGTCCGCAGTGCTGGTTTCCGGTATTTGTATTCGCGGCGCGTGTGAACTCCTCTCGCGGCCTAAAGGCCGGAGCTTCCTGCTTTTCCTTTCTGGTAGTGGATCATTGCCCTCTGGCTCCTCGACCGTTTTGCAGGAATTTTCGGTACGACCTTCATTCAGTGGGGTTTGGCGTATCCAGGGACTCCAAAGTCAAGCCATTTTCCTCCCAAGAAGGTCACAGGATAGGCGAATAGTCGCTAAATTCGGGTGTTCCCTCCGAACCGGAATAAGTTTCCTCATCCGTTAGTTATATGTAGTATTGCATAGTATATAAGACTTATGCTTACTACAATACAAGTCAGATCAGAAACCAGGGAACGTCTGAAATCAATCGGCAAGAAGGGAGAGAGTTATGATGCAATCATTAACCGAATCTTGGATAACGAAACTAGGGGAAGGACTCCACTTTCATCCCCACCCTGAAGGATGGGGACTTCTCGCTCCGTCCTTTCCGATCCTAGGAGTTAAAATCGTTACC
>Ga0116202_10000979_pt1 | contig 16588 bp, 15 predicted proteins | sample LakKivw325mmetaG_FD_94479 | JGI IMG/M metagenome (GOLD analysis project Ga0116202, IMG submission 94479) | Anoxic lake water microbial communities from Lake Kivu, Rwanda to study Microbial Dark Matter (Phase II) - Lake Kivu water 325m metaG | ecosystem: Environmental > Aquatic > Freshwater >...
ACCCAGGCCGGTTCGCCCGGCGGGTGAAAGAGGGGAGCGGAACCGAGATGGAGGTCTTCGCCGAGCACCGGGCCGACAGAAACCACCTGGTGGTGGCTGCGGCCTCGATCCTCGCCAAGGTGGAGAGGGACAGGTCGATAAGGGAGATCGAGAAGAACCTGGGCTTGAAGATCGGGAGCGGCTACTCTTCAGATCCGACCACCGTCCTGTTCCTCGAAGAATGGGTGAAAGAGCACGGCGATCTTCCGCCTTTCGCGAGGAAGAGCTGGAAGACCGCCGAAAGGATAAAAGCTAGATTTATATAGACTTCCCGTGGTTGTAAGAGCCGAGGGATAAAATTTGGATATCGAGGACACGCTGCTCATGATTCCAGGGCCGGTCAAGGTGCCCCAGAGGGTGCTCCGGGCCATGTCAAAGCCGATGATAAGCCACCGGAGCGCCGATTTCGAGATGATCTACGAGGACTGCAGGTCGCGGCTCCAAGAGCTCTTCGATTCGAAGAACGACGCCGTGGTCCTGAGCGGCAGCGGGACCGCCGGGATGGAGGCGGCCGTGGGCGGGATCATAGGAAACGGGGATAAGATCGTCACCGCGACCAACGGCAAGTTCGGAGAGAGGTTTACAGAGATCGGCGAAAGGTACGGCACCGCCGTCCCCCTGGACTTTCCCTGGGGCACGCCCTTCGACCTGGACCGGATAGAGGCCGCCCTTGAAGAGGGCGCAAAAGCCATCGCCATGGTCCACAACGAGACCTCCGTCGGGATCGTCAACCCCGCAAAAGAGGTCGGAAAATTAGCCCGCAAGCACGACGCCATATTCATCGTGGACGGCATCTCCTCCGTCGGAGGAAACGAGTTTCTCACCGACGAGTGGGGGATCGACATCGCCATCACCGGATCTCAGAAGTGTCTTGCTGTCCCCCCGGGCCTCGCCATGGTGACGGTGAGCAAGAGGGCGATAGAAAAGCTGGAGAAGGGGAAGGGAGGCTACTACACCGACCTCAAGGCCCACCTCGACAAGGCCGAGAAGAACCAGACGCCCTACACCCCGGCGGTCTCCCTCTTCTACGCCCTCCAGGAGGCGCTGCTTATCGCCGCTGAAGAGGGCTTCCCAGAGAGGCGGGCCCGGATGGCGAGGCTCGCCAAGGGGGTGAGAGAGGCGGCCGGTGCCCTGGAGATCGAGCTCTTCCCCCAGGTGAACGAGCACTCATCCTACTCCAACACCGTCACCGCCATGAAGATGCCCTCCGGCATCACCGACGGCCAGCTTCGAGGAGGGATGCGAAAGCGAGGCGTCGTCGTCTCCGGCGGCCAGTCGGCGCTGAAGGGGAAGATATTCAGGATCGGAACCATGGGCGCCTGCACCGAGGCCGACGTTCTCAGGACTATCCAGACCCTGGAGCTGGTCCTCGAGAAGGAGGGCGTGATATCTCGCCTCGGTGCGGGGCTGGAGGCGGCGAGCAAGGCGATCGACGCGTGAGGACCGCGTCAACATTTTTCTTTTGGTGTCAGCTCTCAGCCGGTTCATCCGTTAACATTTAATAGAGATATCTCTCTTATAACCCCAGGGGTAATTTCAGGATAATCTCAGAAATCGGGTGGGTCGTGAAAAGCTTGAGATCTCCAAGATGTGCACTACTAATTTTTGTCGCAGTCACACTAATTTTGGCTCCGGCGGCTATGGGACAGACGGAAGCCTCCATGAGCCTCCAGCAGGCCGGAACATCAAAGACTCCCTTCAACGTCAACCAACCCATAGTCTACAAAGTTCACCTGACAAATACGATGAACAACCCCATGCGCTACGTGGTGGAGCTGGAGGTCGGGCCCGACTACACCGATTATTCCGCCTCGAAGACGTACACCACAGACGTCAGCCTCACGGCCCACTCATCCTGGGACGTCACCTTCAACGTCAACTTCAGGTCGCCGGAGATGAGCCGCGGCGCCTTCGGCGAATGGGCTTCCTCCGAGAGCGATACCAGCACCTGGGAGAGGAGCTGGTATAGGGCGGCGATAACGCCCCTCGTCGGAGATCCGGTGACCCTGGAGGGGTACGATGGCGAGCCGTCCCTCATTAAAATTATCACCGTCTACAAGAACGCCGAGGTCTCCCCGAAGATGGGCACGAGCGATACCCTTTACAGCTATCGGATCGACGTCTTTTCGAGCGCTGAAGACGTGTTGGCCCTCCAGGCCGCCCCCCAGGCGATCGGCCCCTGGATCGACCTGGGAGAGAGAAACTACACCAACATCGGAGCCTGGCAGACTCTGAGATGGGAGAACGTCTCCCTCGACTTCGACTTCATCGGGGCACACTATCGGTTTGTAGGACGAAAGCAGACTGAGACCTTCGAGGGGCCCTTCTGGCCGGTGGAATATGAATACAAAAACGCCAGCGTCGACCCTGCAGACGGATTTTCGGGGACGCCCTTCACCTACTCCCTCGACTTCAAGGGGTCCAAGAACCTGGACGTCGGCCTTAACATCTGGGACATTGATCAGAATGTATTCAGGCTCGTCGAGAAGAAGAGGTACGCAGACGCCACCCTCTGGCAGAGGATGGAGTGGTCTGGCGTCATGCCGAGCGAGACGGTCGGCTCGGAGGGGACTTCCTCCTACTTCTTCAGCTTCAGCTACCCCGACTCCGAGGGGTCCCTCGGCACCAGTCGGGAGGAGGAGGGTAAGGTTTACCTGGGCCCCGAGATCGTCCTGATAAAGTACGAGAACCCCGCCGTCTCTCCGGAGAGGGGAAGCACCATCGCCAGCTACACTTACTCGGTGGACGTCGCAACCGCCCTTCCCGTCTGCGACATCGAGCTTCAGACGAGGGAGCCGGGCTCCACCCTCTGGAGGTCTCAGGGGATCGCCACCTACAACGGCGATCCTCGGATAAGCTGGAGGGGCGTATCCTTCGAGGGTGAAACAGCCGGCAACGCCAGCTATCGGTTCATCCGCGTCGCTTCGCCCCCCACCACCTACTTTGGCCCCGAGATCGTCAAGGAGTCGATCGCAGGATGGGTATCCCCCAAAAACGGGTCTATCGGGTCTTGGGACTCGAGCTTCCATATGCTCGGGGAGAGGCTGGTTAGAACTCCTTTCGTCTATTCGGTGGAGATGGACTCGGCTGAGACGACCGACCCCCTGGTGGTGAGGCTGGAGGTCTACGACCCCCTCCGGAAGGCCTGGATCGAGGCCGGCAACCCTCAGAGCTACAACTTCTCTGAGGGGTCCCTAAACTTCACCATCGACCATCTCCCCTTCGCCGAGCCCTTCCTCGGTGAGTCGAGGTTCAGGTTCCTCTCCGGGACCAGGTTCCTGGATGGGGAGGACGGGTTTGCAGGTCCGAATATGGTGGTCAACTTCAGAAACAAGACCTGGAACGTGACTTACGATAAGGCGCGCGGCGAGTACGTCTACACTTACGGCGTGGATGTCCGCTCATCTTTGAACATATCCGCGGACCTGGTCACCACCATGGACCGGACGGCGTGGACCCTCGCCGACGATCCAAAGGAGTACGCCTCCGAGGCCGCGGAATGGAAGAGGCTGGAGTGGGTTGGCTACCCGTATTATCTGGAGGTAGACTTTTTGCCGGTCGGGGAGTCGATATGAAGAGATTTGCAGCAGTCTTCATCATAATTTCTCTTCTCCTGCCTCTCGCGGCCCAGGCCCAGGGGGTGAGCCCCTCGCCGCCCAAATCGGCGCCGTCGCCGAGCGAGGAAGGTGCCAGCCCGGAATCGAAGAGCAGCAGAAAGATCGTCAAGCTGGACCTGGAGGATATGATCGGGAACCTGGAGAAGTGGAAGCAGGATGACCCCGACAGGTATGAGTACATGAAAAAGCTCCTCCACATACCCTTCGTACCGCCGAAGGACTACGTCCCTCCCACCGTCCTTATATGGTACCCTTCAGGCAAGACCAACATCACCAGAAACGACGAGCTGGACATCTACGCCTACGTCAAGAACGACAACCCCATTGAGGTCCGGTCGGACGTTTACCTCTGGCTGGAGGCGAAAGGTCCTGGGGAGGAGAACTATACCAGGGTCGGGTCCTCGAGGGTGATCCTCGCCAACGAGTATTCAGAGAAGAATAACGTCACCACCAGGGACTGGTCCGGCATAACCCCCTTCGTCGATTCGAAGGTGGTGGGGAACGCCACCTTACGGCTGTGGTCCAACGATATGCACAGCACCTATTATACCGATACCATGTACGCGGAGCCCTTCCAGCAAGACGATTACTACAGCATCCTTGAGCTGGAGCTGGTCAACAGCCCCCCCAGAGCGGAGGCGGAAAGCATCAGGGTCGAGCCGGTCAGGGCCAGGTACAACGATCCGATCCGGTACGAAGCCCGGTTCGTGGACGACGATGGGGACATGATCAACGTCACCCTCCACCTCCTCGACGACCGGGGGATGGAGATCAGAAACGAGACCCAGGACGTGAAGTCCGGGACGAACGTCACCTTCGTGGCCAGCCAGTACGGCTTCTTCGGAGAGGGGGACGCCGGAAAGAACTTCTCTTACCGCTACACCTACGGCGACGGCCTCGACGTCAACGGGACGGACGCTTTCTCGGGGCCGAGCCTTCTGCCCACCCCCAAGATATTCGTCTCGGACAGGACCTTCGACCCCGAAGACGAGAACAGATACTGGTGGCAGAAGTACCGGTTCAGCCTCAAGGTGAAGAACCCCGAGATAGCCAATCTCAGGGTAGACCTCTACACCAGCACGCCGTCCCATCCTGACAGATACCAGGATACAAAGATCATAAACGCCTCCGAAGAGGCTCAGAGCGTCATCTTTGAACTCAGGCCCTTCGACGTATCCGATGCGAACCAGAGCTTCACCTACAGCTTCAGGTACTCGGCGACGGACCAGAACTCTCGAGAGGAGATCGGTGACTTATCTGGTGACAGCATCAACCCGAAGATAGTCAGGTATCCGATATACTCGCTGGTGACGATCGGAAACGTTCTCGCCGTCCTCCTGGCGGCGCTCGTCGGCGGTATCGTCATTGAAAGGAGGTTTTACCGATGAACGGCCTGAACGAGACGATTGCAGGCGCCCAGGCTGTCGAGATATCACCACCTTCAGGCCTGGTGCCCCAGGGGCTGACGAACTTCCTCGCCGAGTTATATTCCAACGGCCTTCTGGGCCTAGCGCTCTTCCTTCTCCTGTTGGCCCTGGGCCTCGCCCTCCACAGGCTGAACATGAAAAGGACCTATGAGAGGGTGGCGGCCACCACCAAAGGCGGCGAGGTCTCTCGAGACGAGCTTCGAGAAGAGATGTTCATCCGTCAGGGCGCGAACTTCAACGCTGCTGCCGTGACCGCCTGGATGCTCCTCTTTGCGGCCTTCGGCTACTTCTACTTCCTGACGCCGGAGATCTTTCCCCGATACAACTATTACCAGGTCCCAGCCCTGGCTTCAGGACCCCTGGGGTTTGCAGCTTTCGGGTTCGTCGTCCTCCTTTTGGCCCTCGGAGCTGCCGCTTTCATCCCGAGGGAGTTTTACGGCTACTACGAGTTATCTCGAAAGATGAAGGTCGCCATCATGCTCACAGGGCCAGTGCTGGCGATCTCCATCTTTTTGTCCGTCCAGCAGGGGACGACATTTCCCCAGGTTGAGCAGGCCTCAAGGCTTCTCGCCTTTCTGGCCCTCTTCGCCTCGGAGCTGGAGCTGCTCTGGCCAGTATACGCCGAGGCCCTGGGAGGGATGAGATGAGACTATGTATCGTCGGAATCGGTGGGTGTGGAGGACATCTGGCGGAGCGGTTCCTCAAAAACCAGGATTTAACCCTTCTAAAGAAATCTCTGGGAGAGCACGTCTCTTTCGGAGGCGTCAAAGGCCTCTGGCTTGAGGCCGACGTCCAGGAGACCGAGAACCAGGACTTCTTCGGCCCCCTGGATAGAGGATGCTATCCCGGCTTTTTCATCCCCCACGACGTCATAGGCTCCGAGTCGAAGACCTCGAAGCTGATCGTCGAACGCTACGGGTACGACGTCAAAAAGCAGGGTTTCATGAGGCAGGCCGAGTTTCTCAAGGCCGTCTTCGAGATCTTCGAGAGCGATGAGGATGTAAAGCGGGCCGCCCTCTCGGAACACGAGTCTGAAAACCCCATCCTCAGATCCGCCTGGGACAGGATACGCCCCTACACCACCCTGGCAGGCTCCAAGGATAACAATAACGGGTCAGAGATGTGCGACGGGATCCTCTTCATAATCTCCCTCGGCGGAGGGACGGGGACCGGCTTCGTCAATCCGGTCACCAGGTACATCAGGAGCGAGAGGCCCGCCTATCCCGTCTTCGTCCTTGGGGTTCTCACCGAAGAGGGGACCGACCCCCAGCAGAGGGCGAAGGAGGCGAAGAGGGACTTGGGAGCCACCATCTCCCTCTACGATCTTTTGACCAAGAGGGTCGGGGTGGGGGTGGACGGGGTCATAGTGATCGACAACCAGATCATGGTGGAGAAGTTCGGCCAGGACTATTCCGCCATCGACGACTACATCCACCAGGCTATGAGGCCTTTCGTTGCCGGACGCCACTATCCCGGGGAGGACCCGCCGAGCCTCGCCATGAGGGAGAAGTTCATAGAGGGGCTGGACAGGCCCCCCGTCCTCGTCCCCTGCTACTGGCGGGAGAAGAGGATAAAGGACCCCGAGGAGAACCTGGTAAAAAGGGCCCTCTCCGAGGGGAGGCTCTTCGGATGTGATCCCGCCAGGGCCGAGATGGCTTACGTCTTCACCAGGGGGTTTGTGAGCCTCGACAAGATCGTGGAGGCGGTGGCGCGGCAGACAGGCCTTGCCGAAGATCGGATCGAGCCCTGGAGGAAGCTGGGGGAGAACCACGCCGACGAGATCCTGATCCTCCTGCGAAACCCCTACGGTGAGGAGAGGGGATGCGAGGTGAAGGGAAACCTCGAATATCGGCTTCACAGGGTGATCAGGATGGCCCTCAGGTACATGGACGATCCCGAGAGCAACTTGGTCTCCGAGGGGATGCCGGACCCGACGAAACGGGCCCTTGAGGACTACTTCTACGGGGACGGCGGGGTGCGGGACCGATTGAAGGAGGGGCTAGAAAGGATCGAGAAGGGTGATAAGCCCTTCTTCCTCGACGAGCGGAGGATCTTCGAGAGGTCGAGCCGGGACTCCGGCATCGCCGAGCTTCATGGGGTCGGTCGTAAAGTCGGCGACGATGAGATCCGGAGGCTCGTGGAGGAAGAGGTGAGAAAGGTCCTCGCGGAACGGGGCATCTGAACCTTGGAGGGCTAAAATGGCGAAGAATGCCGCACTCCTGGTGGCAGCCCTGATCCTACTCGGGGCTTATGCTCTCTTCTTCGGCGGTGAGGATGACTCCCCGCGCGTCGGCTTCTCCGGAAGGGGGGTGCCTGACCCCTACTACCTGGAGCTGAAGCCCGCCGACGTCCAGAACCCCGACGACGTGATCAGGTACGCAAGCTCCATAAAAGGCTATTCAGAAGACCTGGACGTCTTTGAGAGGGCCGCCTTTTACGAGTGGTACTTCAAGAGCCACGGGTTCGACGTCTCCTTCGCCTACGCCGAAAAGTTCGCCGATACGGAGAAGGATCACCTCTGGCTTCTGGTTAAGAACAGGAAGGGCGAGGTGATCGAGGTCGATCCCTCCTTCTCGGTGGTCGGAGGCTCGTCGATGGTGCCCCTCGATCGGGAGTACACCGTATACGACCGGGAGTTTGACGATATCTATTCGGCGAAAGAGGCCCTCGGCGAGGAGAGGGTGGACTGGTGGAAGGACGAAGAGGCCTGCGATATCCTGAACGAGAACGTCCTTTTGGCGGAGAAAGAGAGGGCCCAGAGGATGGCAGAGGCCTGAAGATCCCAATATTTAGGAGGTTTTCATGGCGGCGAAGACGATCCTGGTTCTCGGCGGCTACGGCGGCGCCGGGACAGCCGTATCGAGGATGGTCCTCAAAGAGACCGATGCCGGCCTGATCGTGGCTGGAAGACGGATAGAACGGGCAGAAGCCGTCGCAGAGGCTCTGAACCGCGAGTTTTCCGGCGGTCGAGCTTCATGGGCCCGCGCCGACGCCGCAGATCGAAATACCCTGGCGGAGCCCTTCGGGATGGCCGACCTGGTCATCGATGCGGCGACGACCACCCCCTTCATCGAGACGACGGCGAGGGCCGCCCTCGAGGCGGGTGCCGACTATCTCGACATCCACTACCCTCAGGAGGTGGTGCCGATCCTCGAAGGCCTGGCCCCCGAGGTCGAGGGAGCGGGTCTCACCTTCGTGACCCAGGCCGGCTTCCTCCCTGGGCTCCCCTCGGTCTTCGTCCGGCAGGCCGGGGCCCTCTTCTCGAAGTACGGGAGGGCGGCCGCCTCCGCCGCCATGAGGACCGACTTCGATCCTGGGGGAGCCGTCCTGGAGTTCGTCGACGCCCTCGGCGGCTACTCCGCCGAGGTCTACCAGGGAGGCGAGTGGGCGCGAGCAGGATACCGAGACGTCTGGAAGGTCGACTTCGGCCCGCCCCTGGGGGTTAAGACCTGCTACCCTCTGACCCTGGCGGAGATGAGGGGTCTTCCGGAGCGGCTGGGGATCGAGGAGCTCGGGGCGTACGTGGCGGGATTGAACTGGTTCGTCGACTACCTGGTGACGCCCCTCGCCTTCGCCCTGGGAAAGGTGAAGAAGGGCCTGGGAAGAGAGAAGCTGGCGAGGCTCATGGTCTGGGGGTCGAAGAGGTTTTCAACGCCCGGAGAGGCCGTAGCCTTCGTCCTGGAGGCGGAGGGGGAGAAGGACGGCAGGGGACTGGTCGTCAGGATGAAGGCAAAGCACGACGACGTCTACGAGTTCACTGCGATGCCGGTAGCGGCCTTTTTGAGCCAGTATCTGGATGGAACCGCAAAGATGCCCGGCCTCTGGATGATGGGCCACCTTGTGGACCCTGGGCGGTTCGTCGAGGATCTGGAGAGGATGGGGGCCGAGGTCGAGGTGAAGGTGGAGGCCTGCGAGGTCTGAGGCCTCTGCAGAAGGGGAGGAGTAGGCGAGATGAGGTCAGATGACGAGTTCATGAGGGCGGCCCTCGGGAAGGCGAGGTCGGGCCTCGCCGAAGGAGGCGTCCCCATCGGAGCGGTCCTGGCGGAGGACGGCAGGATCATCGGGAGGGGGCGGAACCGCTGGTCCAGGACGGCGATCAGCTGATGGCCGCCGAGGGCAACCCGGAGATATTTTGATTGAGGGCTTCCGGACCGGTTCGGGTGAAAAGATGTTCATAAAGAACCTCATCGACTGTCCGCGTTTCGTCGCCCTCGACGGGACCGATATCTGCGAGCTTCTCCATCCTGAGAGGGAGGACGAGGCCCTCTTCATGGGCTACAGCCTCGCCCACGCCCGGCTCGGCCCCGGCGAGGCCTCGAAGCCCCACCGCCTCAGGAGCTCCTCGGAGGTCTACTTCATCCTGGAAGGTCGAGGCAGGATGAACGTTGACGGCGAGTCGGCGGAGGTGGAACCCGGCCAGGCGATTTACATCCCGCCGGGGTCGAGCCAAAATATCGAGAACACGGGCGATCGTCCCCTCACCTTCCTATGCATCGTACGCCCTCCCTGGAAAGAGGAGGACGAAGTGGCAGAGGGATGAGCGAATCGAAAAAGTTTTAACCGATCAAATCGAAAATAATATTCGTGAGGTGAAGATCTTGGAGGATAGTTTCGACAGCACCTACATAATCAGAAAAGAGCATTACGATGAGTTCATCGAGGACGCAAAGAAGGTGGCCATCACCGCATATACCGTTCCTGCCTTTGTGAAGATCGAGCTTTACAACATGATCGATATCGAAAGGGACATCGCCATGGTGGTGGTATGGAAGCCGGAGACGACGGTTAAACAGATTAAAGAATTCGATAAGAGGTGGTTCCTCGAGAAGTACTGATCTATTCCGCCGTCAGAGAGAGCCCTTAGCCACAAACTTTTTTAGCGTCTAGCGGCCTCATCCGACCTTAGTCGCTGAAGTCGTCTCCAGCTCTTCATCCAGGATCTCGTAAAACGTATCTCTCGCCCACCTCTCGGTCCAGGGGCGATGCCCACATTTTTCGAGGAGGATGAACCTGAAGCTCTTGAGAAGGTTCGAGAGAGGACGTTCAACACCAGCTGCGGGATGGGGGTCGCTGTCGCCGTGGATCGCGACCACCGGGCATTCGATCTTCTCTCCCAGCTCCAGGAGACCTCCGCTCCTCCTCAATTCGGCTGCCTCTTTCCAGACGGCCTGAAATACGTCATATCGGACGTCAACGACTTCCGATTCGATAGATACAGGATCGTATGCATCGGCCTTGGAGAAGAGCGCCCCCATCCGCGCCAGCGCCTCGTCCTTCTCCTCTGCCCCGACGTCCTCATAGCCCTCTCGGGTTCGAGCGATGGACTCGACCTCCGCCCTCTCCTCCAAGTTCAGGCGGCCGAGTCTCGTCTCGGCGATTCCGGCGGCGTAGATCTCCTCGAAGGGGCCAGATCCGACGAGGATCAGCTTTCTGACCATTTCTGGATAGCAGGCGGCTAAAATGAAGCAGAGCCAGGCTCCCCAGGAGAAGCCGACGAGCGCCGCCGGAAGGTCTCCGGCCCTCTCCAAAACCGTCCTCAGCTCTTCGACCTCTCCCTGGATCGAGGTCGCCGTCTGCAGCGGCTCCAGGACGCCCCGGCCGGGGGCGAGCTTGCGGGCCACCGGAGCCATCTCGCCCCGGGCCCCAGGGCCTCCGTGGACGACGACGACGCTGTAGGGCGGCCTTCCATATATTCTGAGATCGTCCATATCGAATCCGACCTCGCTGGAGTTCACCGAGGATCTTTGAGATCTTCCAATCGCTTCCTTATGCTCCTCGCCGCCAGAAACCCCGTCGAGAAGGCGGCCTGGAGGTTGTAGCCGCCGGAATCGCCGTCCACGTCCAGAACCTCGCCGACGAAGTAGAGACCTCGGACGATTTTCGACTCCATCGTCTTCGAGCTGACCTCCGAGAGGGCGACGCCGCCCCTGGTGACCATCGCCGAATCGAAGCCTCCGACCTCCTCGACGATCAAGGGGAAGCCGGAGAGACGGTCGGCAAGGCCGATCCTCGTCCGCCTCGTCATCGAGGCGCATTTTAGCTCTTGTGGGATCTCCAGGATTTCGAGGACCCTCGTCGCAAGCCTGGCGGGAATCTCCAGCTCCGCCAAAACCGTCTTAAGATTTCGCGCGCCCTCCTCTTCCGATCTATCTTGAAGCCACCTCTCAACCTCCTCCTTCTTTCTGGCCCCAACAAACGAGATCTTGAGAACGTCCCCTGCCCGGATATCCCTCGCAAAGTCGAGGATCCCCGGCCCCGAGAGCCCGTCGTGGGTGAATAGGACGTCCCCTCGGTGCTTTTTTACCTTTTTGCCCCTGAAGATGGAGACCTCGGCGTCGGGAAGGGAGATCCCGGCCAGCTTCGAGAAGGGGTAATCCCTTATCCGGACGGGAGCGAGGGCGGGGCCGACCTCGGCGATGGTATGGCCGAAGGCCTCGGCGAAGGCGTAGCCGTCGCCGGTGGAGCCGGTGGCGGGATACGACCGGCCGCCCGTGGCGATGACCAATAGGGAGGATCGATGGGTCTCGTCGCCCGCCGCCACCACAAATTCGTCCCCCGACTTTCCGACGGACGCAACAGCCTTTCCGCACTCGATATCGACGTTCTTTGCGCTGCACTCATCGACGAGGACGTCCAAAACGTCTCGGGACCTCTGAGTTTCGGGGAAGACCTTACCCCCCTCCAGGATGGTCATGGCTAAGCCCCTATCCTCGAAGAAGGCGACGAGATCCAAATTCGAAAAGCCGAGAAGGGCGGGCCGGAGGAAACGGCCGTGGTCGCCGTAATGGCCGAAAAAAGAGCTGATCTCTCCGTCATGAGTCAGGTTGCAGCGGCCCGAGCCCGAGACGAGGAGCTTTCGGCCGGGGGAGCTTTTCTTCTCCAGAACGAGGACCTTTCGGCCCCCGCCGGAGGCGTTGGCCGCGCAGAAGAGGCCGGCTGGGCCCGCTCCGACGACGATCAGATCGAGCAGTTCATCTTGATTGCGATCTTCGGACATATTTTAAACCCGGAAGGCTGGCCGACAGTTAGCTATCAAATCGGCGGTCGTGAACATCAAAACCCAAAATGCTCCCAAAGGCTCGAAGAGACCATGGGACCCCCCTCTTCCGAGAGTTTATGACAACGTCGCCGGACTGTGGTGATGGTCGGAGGAAACCCGGATTCTAATCCTATCCCAGAGCCTTCGCCTTTTCGAAGGCCTCCTTTGCAGCATCGTCCTCCCCCAGCATCTGGTGGGCCCAGCTCTTGTTGTTCCAGGCGGCTGCATATCCGGGTTCTATCTCCAGGGCCCTGTCGAAAGATTCCAAAGCCTCCTGGTACCGGCCCAGCCTGTTCAGGGTCATCCCCCTTTTGTTCCAGGCCTCTGCGAGCTCTGGATCGATCCTGAGGGCCTCGTCGTAACACCCCAGAGCCTCGTCGAACCGGAGGAGCATCTGGAGGGTGTTGCCCTTGTTGTACCAGCTCTCCGCAGAACCGGGATCGATCACCAGGGCCCTCTCATAACACCTCAAGGCCCTGTCGTAGCTTCCGGTCATCATGAGGGCGTCGCCCTTCCCGTCCCAGGCAGAGGCCAGCTCCGGCTCCATATCGAGGGCCCGGTCGTAGCAGCTCAAAGCCTCGCTGTACAGGCCACTGCTGCAGAGGTTGTCGCCCCTCCCGGCCCAGTCCTCGGCGGTGTACGCCTCCACCACAACAACGGCAGCGACCGCATCAACCGAAGCCCCGGTCCCGATCTCCTCCTGGTCCTCTTCGACGACGGGTTCCCTCGCTGATTCGTCCGCCTCGGCCTCTCCGAGCTCGGCGTCGAGGATGGCGTCACCGACGGCGGGACCCGCGGGAGCCGGAGCTTCCTTTTCCATCACCTCTCCCTCAGAAGAAGAATCGAGCGCCAGTCCCAGGTCCATCAGGCTGAGGGCCGCCCTTTCTGCAGGCCTTCGATCTACAGCCTCCTCCTCGGTGGTCGGGGTTTGCGAGATCGAGATATCGTATGAGTCCTCACCAGCCTCGACCCCGGCATCGGGTCCAGGGAGAACGGTCTCTCCTCCTTCGAGATCATCCTCTCCTTCGGCCTCCTCCTCCGCCTCGACGACCTCCTCCTTCTCAGGTCCCGAAGGAGACCGATCGACGCTGGATATGCCGGGAACCTCGTAGAAGGGAAGAGACCAGTCGTAATCGCCGTAGAAGTTGCCCTCCCAGAAGTTCGTCCCCAGGTCGAAGGCGTTGTAGTTCTCGTTGGCTTCGAGGACGTTTTTGGTGATCTCGTTCTCGTCGGACCCGGCGTCGATCCATATCCCGTACTTGTTATTCCAGATGACGTTCTCCTCGACGACGGTGCCCCTCGAACCGTCGAGGAATATGCCGTACCAGCTGTTCTCGGTGACGAGGTTTCCTCTGATCAGGTTCTCCTCGGACCTCACCTCGATCCCGGCCCAGCCGAAGCCTCCGTTTTTGAGGACGAAACCCTCCAGCCTGACGCCGTCGGCGACGAGGGCCACGGCGCTGCCGCTTCCCCCGGCGTCCACGATCGGCCTTTCGGTGCCGTTTCCAGCGCCCCGAAGGACGATGGGCATGTCCACCACCAGGTTCTCGCGATAGGTGCCGCCGGAGACCTCCACCACGTCTCCGGGACCGGCGGCGTCGATGGCCGCCTGGATGCTGACGTAATCGCAACCCTCAGGACCCACCGTTATCGTGGCCCCATCCGCTCCCGCCAGAAAGAGGACGAGAGCCGCCAAGAAGATGGAGATGATCGTCTTCGAGCTCATCAAGCCTCCCGCCTTGAGGTCTTTTCTACTTCGATCTAAGAAAATCTTTTGGTGAAACCGGACCATCGATTTTCCATCTACATCATAGATTCGGGGGAGGCATTGGGGATGCATAAACTTGTTCAAACATGATAGAAAACTTTTTCAAACATGATGGAAAACCTGATAAATACAGACCTTTTAAATAATGTTGTCTGTTGGGAGGTCTCTGATGGCAGATAAGAAGAACGAATGGCGCCGATGGCACACCATATTGATCTGCGTCTTTCTGGCCTTAATTTTGGCAGTAAACTACTGGGGGCTCCACAGAGCGGCGGAGCTCTCAGCCGAGACCCAGCCCGCCGGAGGGGGTCTGGGAGACGTCCAGGACTCAGCGCCCTGGATCCGAGTCTCGACATGGATCGCCACCTTTGGGCTTTTGACGCTGATCGCCGTGGTCATCGGCCGGGGCAAATTGGGGAGGAACTCCGGCCTCCTCATCGATCATAGACGGAGGATGAGCCTCTCGCGAACGCAGATGGTCCTCTGGACGCTCATAATTCTATCGGGGTTTACAACGGCGGTCTTCGTGAACTTCGCATCTGGCTCTCTGGAGCCCATGTCCATATCCATCCCAAAAGAGCTGTGGGCCCTCATCGGGATCAGCATCACCTCGCTGATCGGGTCTCCTCTGATAAAGGATATGAAGGAGAATCAAACCGGCAAAGGGGACGAGGCCGTCAAAGATACGGCGAAGAAGCTGGCCGCCAGCCGCGGGGCGGATCCCGATGCCCTGAAGGCCAAATCTGAGCTGGATGCCCTTAAAAAGGAGGCTAAGGTCTATACGGTGGGGAGGATCCTTTACAACGAATCAGAAATGGATGCCAGCTTTTCCGACCTCTTCAGCGGCGAGGATGGAGACGACTCCGCCATACCTGATCTGGGGAAGGTGCAGATGTTCTACTTCACAGTGCTCCTGGCGGCGGTTTACGTCTTCCTCCTGGGAGAGAAGTTCTTCGCCAGCGGTGGCGCGATAGACGCGTTTCCAGCCTTCGATTCGAGCATGCTGGCATTGCTGGGAATAAGCAACGGTGGCTATCTGATCAAGAAAGCCACCTGAACTTTTATTCCGGACTAAGCCTCTCCCCTCTCGCCCTCGTAGTGAGCCATGATCTTTCTCACTATCCCGTCGAAGGCCTCGGCGTTCTTCGACGAGACGTTTAATATGAACGGCTTGCCGCTGTCGCCGGTCTCGCAGATGGCGGGATCGATCTCGATTTTTCCGAGGAAGGGTACCCCCAGCTCCTCGGCAGCCCTCATCCCCCCGCCGACCTTGAATAGGTCGATCGCTCCTCCGCACTTGGGGCATGTGAAACCGCTCATGTTCTCGACGATCCCCAGGACCGGTATCCCCAGGGCCCGTGACATATCGATCGCCTTCCTCGCGTCCAGGAGGGCCAAGTCCTGAGGGGTGGTGACGACTATGGTGCCGTCGGGCCGGAGGAGCTGGGCGATGCTGAGGGGCTCGTCGCTCGTCCCGGGGGGGAGGTCGATCAGCATGTAGTCGAGATCTCCCCACCTGACCGTCTCGATGAACTGCTTCAACACCTGCATCTTGAGGGGTCCCCTCCAGACGACGGGGCTATCTTTCCCGATCACAAAGGCCATCGAGACGACTTTGATGCCGCTGTCTGACCCCACCGGAAGCTCCACGGGATGGATCGTCTGATCCTCGTCGCCCGTCAGGACGGCGTCTTCTATGTTCAGCATCTTGGGGACGTTCGGCCCCGTGATGTCGGCGTCCAAAATCCCGACCTCCTTCCCGTAGAGGGCGAGGCCGAGGCCCAGGTTGACGGCCACCGTCGTCTTTCCGACGCCCCCTTTGCCGCTCATCACCATTATGCTGTGCTTGATCTTATTTGCTTGTAGTTCTGTCATGGTATCTGCTCCAAGCGACTCGGTTCTGAGATCTTCTCCACCACTTTCTGATCTGAACTTAGATCAGGCTTTTGCATGAGACCCATCTTCGGTCGAAGATCTGGATATGCCCCCCAGAGAGACGAAGAATTATAATTCATAAGATCAATTCGACTTCATGAACAACCGGATGATCTACCTCCCCTTTGGGATTTTTGCGATCCTCCTCTTGGCCGCGGTCCTCTGGGTGAGCGTCACCCTCCTCTTCTTCGGGGCCCTCAGCACCGACTTCACCAAGATGGGCTTCTCCTGGTCTGACGCCCTCCTTCTCCTCGCGGCCTCCCTGGTGGGCGCCGGGATTAACTTTCCCCTCTTCACCATGGAGTCGAAGGTCCCGGTGGTGAGGGAGACCTTCGTCAGGTCCTTCGGCATCGTCTATCGGGTGCCGGTGGTGAAGACGGTGACCAATGAGACGACGGTGGCCGTCAACGTCGGCGGCGCCATGATCCCGGTAATCGTCTCGGCCTACCTGATAGCCGCCTATCCCCAGGTCGCTTCTATCGCCCTGGCGGGGACTGTCATCGTCGCCCTGGTGACCCACAGCGTCGCAAGGCCGATTAAAGGCCTGGGCATAGCGACCCCCCTCTTCATCCCGCCCCTCGCGGCGGCCCTGTCAGCCCTCGTCCTGACGGCGGCCTTCTGCCCCATCCCAGAATGCCGCTTCGTCACCGCCTACGTCGGAGGGGTCCTGGGAACCCTCATCGGTGCCGACCTCCACAACCTTAACAGGATCTCAGACCGGGGGGCGCCGGTGGCGAGCATCGAGGGGGCGGGGACGTTCGAC
>Ga0116202_10000980_pt1 | contig 16580 bp, 16 predicted proteins | sample LakKivw325mmetaG_FD_94479 | JGI IMG/M metagenome (GOLD analysis project Ga0116202, IMG submission 94479) | Anoxic lake water microbial communities from Lake Kivu, Rwanda to study Microbial Dark Matter (Phase II) - Lake Kivu water 325m metaG | ecosystem: Environmental > Aquatic > Freshwater >...
GGAGCGGATAGGGGACCTTTCTGTTGACATCTCGCAGAAAAACCTTGAGCTGCTAAAGTGGCCGCTCCTTAAGCCGCTGATAGACACTCCCAAATTGGCCGACATAGCCAAGAACATGATCAAAGAGAGCATAGACACTTTTGTAAAAAAGGACAGCACAAGAAGCCTTAAGATACACGCTATGGAGACCGAGGCGGACAAATTAAGGGACCTTATAACGGATGAACTGACTCAGATCATGATGAAGGACCCCCAGACCGTGCCCAAAGCCATACCTCTGCTTTTGATAGCCAGGTTTCTCGAGCGCATCTGCGACCACGCGATGAATATAGCGGAAGATGTGGTCTATATGGTGGAAGCAAAAGTGGTCAAGCATCTGCCCATCCAAAATGAAAACAGTTCTCATAATTGACGATGAAAAGGACCTTTGCAGTTAAAAAGATTGCCATATTGACTGCAGCTGTGTTGATGTTGGCTTTGGTGCTGCCTCTGGCTTTGACCGCCAGGACTGTTGAAGAAGAAAAGCAGGCGGTCAGGGATTACCTCAAAGTATTGGACGCAAAGACAATCAATTTTAAAAACAAGGGCAATTTGGCCAAGATGAAGCATCTGCAAGCAGAGAAGCAGGCCACGCTAAAAAGGTTGGAGGCTCTAAATATCAAGAGGGAAGTTCCAAGTGCCGAAGGCGTTGCAGCCGAGAACAGTAATGTGCAAATAAGCGGAGAAATAAGGTTTGCCTGGATCAAGGGTCTCGAAAATGTTAGCATCCCGAACAATTTTGACATCTCGCGCGCCTATATCACCGCCAGGAAGAAATTGGCCGGCGGGGCTATGGCAAGAGTGACGCTGGATGTTTCAAGGATCTCCCCGTCAACAAACAACCCGCAGACGCTGTTCGACTATATCAAGTACGCCTATGTCGACATTCCGGTCAACATACCTGCGGCGCTGCAGGTAATTCCTTTCAGCATGACCGCAAAATTGGGGCTTCAGCATAATATGTGGATAGACTGGGCGGACAAGACCTGGGATAACGCCTGGATAATGAAGCAGTTTGACGACAACGAAAGCGTTATGTCCTCGGCTGACTTTGGGCTGGGCGCAGCCGGTAAGGTCACCTTGCCTTATTTAAGCGAGATAGAGTATCACGCCACCCTTATGAACGGAGGAGGCTACAAAGTGGCTGAATCCGATTCTGCAAAGGACATAGGGATCAGACTGAACACCACTCTGTTCAAGGACGACAACATCGGCACCGTGATAGCAGGCGGATATCTGAACTCAAAAGCCGGCATCATAAACAGCGGACAGAACAATACAAAGCAGGCTGCTGTACTCCTGGGTTTTCAGAACGATCAATACGGCAAAGGATATATTGAATATCTCAAGGGGACAAAGATAAACGGCTACAGCATCGGAGGCTATGTGTTCCCTGCAAAATCTGTGGTCCCCGTTGCTCTTGTTGCGAGATATGACAACTACGATCCGGACACTACAGCCGCTAGCAGCAATGACAGGGTTAGAACACTGGTGGGTGCCATGTACGAACACAGCAAGGACATAAAACTGGCGCTTGACCTGCAGACCTATAAGTCAGGCAGTTCCGCAGATCAAAAAACTGCCTACCTGCATTCGGTTATCTATTATTAATGGGTGGGCAAAGACATTGTAGATGGTTGCGATATCAATAAAGCACCGGCGAGGCGCTCAAAATCGGTAATAGACAGTTTTTCTCCCCTTATTTTTGGATCTATTCCGGCAATTTTCAGGGCCCTGTCCACCGCTTCGGGCTCGAACTTTGACATCAGCGCATTGCGCAGGGTCTTTCTTCTCTGATTAAAAGCGGCACGGACCACGGGAAAAAAATGCAGGGGCGCGTCGCGACGCGCCCCTACGGGTTTTGCAGCCAACCTTATTATTGCCGACCCCACCGTCGGCTGCGGCAGGAACGCGGATCTCGGGATATAGGATACGATCTCAGGTTCTGTGTAGTAATTCACGAATATTGTAAAACTCCCGTATTCCTTGGTGCCGGGTCTTGCGGTCATCCTTTTGGCAAACTCGCGTTGGACGGTGAGCACCGCGCAGGAGAAAGGGGTTGAGAGGATCTTTTCGATGATCGGGGTGGTTATGTAGTAGGGGACATTTGCGACGAATTTATACCCCCTCTGCCCTTCGCGTTGCTCGGGCATCTCCCCCTTAGCAAGGGGGAGATAAGAGAGGGGGTCTGCTTCCAAAAAATCATCATTGACGATCTCAACATTGCCGCAATCTTTAAGATATTCTCTGGCTATCTCAACTATTCTCTTGTCAATCTCAAAGGTTATGACTTTTTTGGCGGCTTTGGCAAGTTCCTTTGTGAGGATACCGGTTCCCGTCCCGATCTCTATTACGGTATCGTCATTTGAAAGGTTTGCCGCCTCTACCACCCTTTTAAGGCAGGCTTCATCTGTCAAAAGGTTTTGGCCAAGGCCCTTTTTGAGATGAAAACTGTGTTTGGTCAGGAGGTCTTTGGTAGTTTGAGATATAGATGTCATATGATCAGGGGCACGCGCCGCGTGCCCTTACGGGGCTACTTTTGGGCCATCATTACCGCGACCTTGATGGCCTGGACCAGGCTTCTGGGATCGGCCCAACCCTTGCCGGCTATGTCAAAGCCGGTGCCGTGGTCAACGGAGGTCCTGATTATCGGAAGGCCCACCGTAACATTGACGGACCTGTTAAAGGACAGCAGTTTTAAAGGTATCAAGCCCTGGTCGTGGTACATGGCAACCACCGCATCAAACATCCCGACATTGGCAAGATAAAAGACCGCATCCGGAGACATTGGGCCTTTTACATTGATGCCGAGTTTTTTTGCTTCTTCAACGGCCGGCTTGATAAGTTTTTCTTCCTCGATCCCAAGGATCCCGTTCTCTCCCGCGTGGGGATTGAGGCCTGCCACCGCTATCCGGGGTTTTTTCTTGAGCAGTTTTTCCAGGGTTTTGTCCGTCAGCTTTATGGCGTCAATTATCTTTTTCTTGTCAAGCTCTTTTGCGACCTGGCTAAGCGGGATGTGGGTCGTGACCAGCATGACGCGTATAGAGTCCGACAAGAACATCATTCCAAAGTGCTTTGCCCCGGTCCTTTTGGCAAGGAGCTCCGTATGCCCCTTAAAAGAATAGCCGGCTTTGTTAACCGCCTCTTTGTTTATCGGGGCTGTGGTAATGGCATCCACCTTTTCGGCAAGGGCCAGATCTATGGCTTTTTCCACATATTTGATCGCCGCCCTTCCGGCCTCCGCGCTTATCTTTCCTGTTTTAAGTTTGGAAGCATTTACATTGTCCAGATCAAGTACATTGAGGTACTGTCCCAGATATTTTCCCTCGTCCAGGCGCTTGATAGGGTTAAGGATGAGAGGAGAGGTCTTTGAGAATTTTTCCGCGTTCTTTATCACCTTGAGGTCTCCGATAACCACCGACCGGCAGATCCTCTGGACTTCGAGCAGAGACAGAGCCTTGATGCAGATCTCGGGACCTATGCCCGCGGGGTCCCCCATGGTGACCGCGACAAGAGGCCTTGGGTCCTTTACTTCTTTAGACATTGTTGTATCTTATACCCGCCTTTCTCATGCGCTCTATGCCTTCTTTTATCCTTTCAACCGAGTCGATCAGGGCAAACCTCACATAGCCCTCGCCCAGATCGCCAAAACCCACCCCCGGAGAGACCGCGATCCCCGTCTTTTGCAAAAGTTCAAGCGCAAAGTTGGAGGAAGTATAGCCCCTGGGTACCTGCGCCCAGACATACATTGAGGCTTTTGGTTTTTCTATCTTCCATCCAAGTTCCTGAAGGCCGCTGATAAGGGCATCCCGCCTTTCCTGATAAGTGCGCCGCAGCTCCTCAAAATACGGTTTCGGAAGCTTGAGCGCGGCAATGCAGGCTTTTTGAGTTGCCATGAACAGCCCGTAATCAAGATTGGTCTTCATTTTGCGCAGGCTCTCTATCAGTTCGTGGTTGCCTATTACAAACCCCGCTCTCCAGCCGGCCATAGAAAAAGTTTTTGAAAAAGTGTGAAATTCCAGCGCCACATCCTTGGCACCCGGGATCGTCATTATGCTTATAGGCCTGTTGCCGTCATAAAAGATCTCGGCGTAGGCAAAATCATGAATAAGGATAAGGTTGTGTTTTTTGCAGAACTCAACAGCCTCTTTGAAGAATTCTTTGGTAGCCACAGCGCCCGTCGGATTGGTGGGAAAACTAAGGAAAAGTATCTTTGCTTTTTTTGCTATGGCCTCGTCAATTATGGAAAGGTCGGGAAGATACCCGGTCTTTTCGCTGGTGGGAAGCACTATGGGATTGCCTCCGGCTATAAGGGTGCCTCTGAAGTGAGCGGGATAGGCAGGGATAGGGACCAGGACGCTGTCTCCGGGGTTGACAAAGGCAAGCGCAAAGTGCACAAGCCCTTCTTTTGAGCCGATCAAGGGGATCACTTCTTTACCTGCGTCAACATGCACGCCGTACTGTCTTAGGCAAAAATCACATACGGCTTCCCTGAATTCCTGCAGCCCGTTAAAATTGGGATATCTGTGGGTTGCTGCGTCGTCGAGAGCATTTTTCATGGCTTCAACTACCGGGAGCGGGGTGGGCAGATCGGGAGAGGCCATGCTCAGGTCTATAAGGTCCTTGCCTTTGGCCCTTTCTTCGCTCTTGTGCTTGTCGACAAGGTCAAAGACATAAGTGGGCAGGCTGGATAATCTTTGTGCTTCTTCAAACATTTGCCGGTTATTCCTCGCTGAATCTGTAAGAACTCCTGACAAAAGGCCCGGATATCACTTTATTAAATCCTAATCCCTCAGCGGTCTTCTTATACTCGGCAAAGACATCGGGATGGATATAATCGTGGACCTCTGCCTGGGCCCTGGAGGGCTGAAGATATTGGCCTATTGTAAGGATATTGCAGTCAACCGACATAAGGTCCTTCATCAAGCCGATAACTTCGTCCTTCTTTTCCCCTAATCCTAGCATAAAACCGCTCTTAGTGTAAAGTGAGCCGTCAAGCTCTCTGGCCTTCCTTAGCACATCCAATGATCTTAAATAGTCGGAACCCGGCCTTAATTTGCCATATAAAGACGGCGCCATTTCAATATTGTGAGCAAAGATATTTGGCTTAATATGGACAATTTTAGAGATGAGATCTTTATCTGCCCAAAGATCAGGCACAAGCAATTCTATCTGCGCTTCCGGTATCAGCTTTCTTATCTCTTTCACCGTTAGGACAAACTGTTCGGCTCCCTGATCAGGCAGATCGTCCCTTGTTACCGAAGTTATCACAATATACCTGGACCCGAGCTTTTTTGAGGCCAGAGCCACATTTTGGGGTTCATTTTTGTCAACGGGGGTAGGCTTTCCTTTATTAACCGTGCAAAATCTGCAGCTTCTGGTGCAGATATCTCCCAGTATCATAAAAGTAACTGTCTTTTTTGAAAAGCACTCGCCGATGTTGGGGCAGGAGGCTGACTGGCAAACGGTGTGAATAGTGTCGTCCCCGATGAGCTCCCTCATTTTACGGATATTCTTTGCTTTTGGAATTGGTTTGACGAGCCAGGAGGGAAGGTCCCGCATTTCTAGAGCAGGCCCCCGGCTGTTTCCCATATAGCCTCCGGAAGGGTCGGGTGGGCGTGGACCGTATTAGCAAGGTCTTTGGCGGAAAGGCCATTTTTGATAGCCAGAGTTGCTTCCGCAATAAGGTCGGTAGCCCCGTGTCCTATTATCTGGCAGCCCAGGAGCCTGCCCGAAGACCTTTCGGCCACAAGCTTTACAAAACCTTCACGCTCCGAAATAGTGGCGTATTTGCCCACAGCCGCCAGATCGACCCTTGATACTTTTGCATCCAACCCATTCTCTTTTGCCTGCTTCTGCGAAAGCCCAACTGTTGCGACCTCGGGGCTGGAGAACACGCAGGCTGGTATTGCGGAATAGTCCATAACGGCATCTATCCCGCAGATATTTTTGGCGGCAACGATCCCCTGCATTGCGGCGGAATGGGCGTACGCGGATACTCCCGTTACATCTCCAACGGCGTAAACTCCTTTGTCTTTGGTCTGCAGCCGCTCATTTACTTCTATCCTTTTGAAGGTGCGGCCGATGGCGGAAAAAACGGGAACCGTAGACCGTAGACCGGAGGCCGTTCCGGCACGGGTGTTCGTTTGTATTTTTATGCCTTTTCTTTTGAGTATCTGTTCCAAAAGTTTTGAGATCTCCTCATCCATGCCGGGCAGGATTTGCGGCATCATTTCTATGACCGTAACATCAACTCCAAAGGTGTTGAATATGCAGGCAAATTCAATCCCGATCGCACCGGATCCGATCATTGTAATGCTTTTTGGTAATTCCGCAAGGGTCAAGGCTTCATCGCTGGTGATGGCATTTTCCAAACCCGGCAAATGTTTATTTTCGGAGCCGGTGGAGATGATGATGGCGGGGGATTTTACAATGATGGGCGATTCATGGATCGCCCCCACGATCGATACGGTGCCGGGTTGGGTGATCGTGCCTGTGCCTTTAATAACATCGATGCCCAGTTTCTTGAATGAGAATTCAAGGCCTTTTCGCAGCTTTTGGACGATCCGGTCCTTTCTTTCTATGATGTCTTTCCATTCAAAAGAAGGGCTGTCGATCTTTAGCCCGAACTGCCCGGCCCTTTTTGTGTCGGAAAATAACTGCGCGCTTGCAACAAGGGACTTTGTCGGCATGCAGCCCCTGTTAAGGCAGATGCCGCCGACCTCATCCTTTTCCACTATCAGGACCTTTTTCCCAAGGCTGGCGGCGGTCCAGGCCGCGTTATTGCCTCCGGGGCCCGAGCCCATCACTATCAGGTCATATTCAGGCAACATAAGTTTCCTCGTAATAGGGACGGACCCTCAGCTCTACTCCAAGGCTTTGCGCTATTTGTGCGCACTTTTCTTTGTCTACAGATGGAAGGTCCACCACGGACAGCACCACCTTTGGGATAGCAGGAGAAGCCTCTTTTGCTTTTTTTGCAAAGTCAAGGATGGCCTGATACCCCTTTTTTCCCCAGAAGGAGCGACAGAGTTTTTCGTAGGTCCCGCTGTCCTGTGCGTTCAGGCTTATGTTGAGCTCATCAATAAGACCGGCCAGGTCCGGTATTATGTTCCTGCCGTAAAACAGGTTCGCCTGCCCGTCGGTGTCTATCCTTATGTAGGCCCCGCTTTTTTTTAGTTCTCCTGCTATCTTTTTTACCGTTTCAAGCCTTATAAGAGGTTCTCCGTAACCGCAGAACACTATCTGCCGGTATCTCGCGGGGTCTCCGATCTCTTTCAGTACTTCTTCTGCCGAAGGTTCGTGCGTCAGCCATAGGTCGTGCCTTCCCTCAAAAGACCTGTTCTTGAACTTAATACAGAAAGTGCAGGAGTTGCTGCACCGGTTGGTCAGATTTAGATAGAGCGAGCCGTTGAGTTCATAAGTGAAAGCGGGCATAGGGTAATTATAATAGATTTAAAAATAGAAATACAGTCGAAATACAGTTGAAATACGGTGGAAATTTCAAAAAAGGGCAGGGTCAGGTCTTTGTTGCCATGAAAGACTGAAGTTTTTCAAAGGTAGAGCGGCTTAATATGTGCTCTATCCTGCAGGCATCCTCTTCGGCCGTCCTTCTGTCGACTCCCAGCACCAGGCAGAGAAAATCGCTGATGGTCTTATGTCTCTGTAAGATCTTTTCAGCCAGCGCCTTACCCTTTTCCGTCAAGAGGACCGGGCCGTAATGTTTGGAGTCAAGGAGTTTTGCCTCGCTAAGCTTTTTAAGTGCCTGGTTAACCGAAGGCATCCTTATCTTTATGGCTTTGGCAATGTCCTTGATGTGGGCGTGCCCGTGCTCCTTCTCCAGAAGGTAGATGGTCTCAAGATAGTTTTCCATGCTGGAAGAAAGGTTCATGATATCTTCTTTACAGTACAAAATTCAGCAGCGTTCCTGCTGCAACGGAGGCGCTTATCATTATGGCCGTTGAGGCAAGCATCGCCTTAAAGCCCAGTTCCTTTAGAATGACCGTAAAGGTCGCTATGCAGGGAAAGAACATTGACAATACCACGCAGGATATTATTAGCTGCTTTACAGTAAGACCCAGCGGGGCCAGCATTCCTACCGCCACATCTTTGCGCAGGAACCCGATGGCGATGGAGGACACCGCTTCTTTTGGCAGGCCCCACAGTCCCGTAACCAGAGGGGCGGCGGCTGATGAGATAATATCGAACAGCCCGACGGAGTACATTATGTTGACCGCAAAAACACCCGCAAGTACTACGGGAGTGGCTTCCCAGAGAAATTGTTTGATGCGCCATTTTATCTTGAGATAGAACATCCTTAGCGGAGGCAGACGGTAGGGGGGTATTTCAAGCAGCAGTTCCGGGCTGAACCCTTTTACAAGACTGTTAAGGATAGTTCCCAGTGCCGCCCACGATAGAAACAGGACTAGGTACACTACGGCTATCGGCCAGGCGCCGTAGGCGCCCAGCACCCCGATTATCATTGCCTGCAGCGCGGCGCAGGGAATTCCTATAGAAATAAGAGTTGAGGCTATGAACCTTTCTCTTTTACTGTCCAGTACCCGTGTGGCAAGGATCCCGGGGACATTACAGCCAAAGGCAAGCAGGGTAGGGACTATGGCAAACCCGTGCAGGCCCACTTTGTGCATCAAATTGTCCAGCATTACGGCAAGCCTTGGCAGATAACCGGAATCCTCCAGCAGCCCCAGAACGAGATAAAAGGAGAGCACATACGGCAGGACCATTGCCAGTTCCACATATACGCCCGTGGAAAGCACTCCAAAGGACTGCAGATAATCGATCTGGCCGTCAATGAGCTTGCCTATGAGTATGTCGTGAATAAAGGGAACGCCGGAAAGAAAGCCGCCTAGTTTCATCAGGGCCGGCGCATATATGCCGTCAAAAAAAGGATCAAAGACATGCGCTATCAGCGTTTCGGCCAAGAACCTGATAAACGAAAAAGAAAAAAATGCCGCAAATCCGGCAATAACAAGACCAAATAAAGGATGGATCGAAAGGTCTTCCAGAACTTCGAAAACAGTATGGTGGTGGTGCTCTATCTTTTGTATCCTGCTGACCAGTTTTCCTATGTCCTTCCAGCGGTCCTCCAGGCTGTGGGCTCTGACTTTTTTTCTCTTTGCCTGGCCCAGCCTCTGTATCAGCGTCCTAAAGCCCTGTCCGGTGACCGCGGTAGTCGGGATGGCCGGAGTGCCGAGCCACTCTTCCAGGGCTTTGTGGTCTATATGTATACCTTTGTGTTTTGCGTCATCCCAGATGTTTAGGGCTACTATCACCGGCAGGTCCTTTTCCATCAATTGGAGGGTTAGATCGAGGTTCCTCTCAAGGTTGGTGGAGTCAACAACATTTATGACAATGTCATTTTCCGGCGAGGCATCCTGTAGCATTTTACACGCGACCTCTTCCGCTTTGGAAGTGGGGCAGAGGGCATAGGTACCCGGAACATCAATGACCTCGTATTTTTCTCCGTTCACTATAGCGTATCCCCTGGTATATTCGACGGTAGAGCCGGGATAATTTGAGGCTATGACCTGAGTGCCGGTAAGGCGCGAAAAGAAAACGCTTTTGCCGACATTCGGATTTCCCATGAGGAGGAGACGCTTTTGGACGGGCTCGTTCACTGCAGCACCTCCACCTCTATCTTGCGCGCCATGCCGTGGCCAATGGCCAGAGTTGTTGCTCCGGCTTTGACCGTGACGGGGCCGCAAAGGAACTGTGAACTGATAACTTCCACCACAGTGCCCGAGCGCAGGCCCATGGAACTCAACCTTTTTACTGCTCCTGAGCCGCCGTGAATATCGACTATCCTTGCTTTTGAGCCCGGAGCAAGCTCGCAGAGAGAAGTATGTGTTTTGCCGCAAAAGTTAGGCATACCTAACAATATAGCATAGTTTTTTGCGCGGGTAAACTGCCTATCTTTACTTTTTTTTATAAACCGCTATACTGTTGCCAGGCGGTATCAAAATGGCAAAATACAGGATATTGATGGTGGATGACGAAACCAACCATCCCACCGCGTTCAAATTCCTTACCGAGCTGAAAGGGGACTACGAAGTGCTTGTTGCCGCAAGCGGCAAAGAAGCCTTCGAGATAGTCTGCAGCAGCAGGCCGGACATAATCACGCTTGATGTTATGCTGGCCGGGGAGGATGGAGTGGATATCCTTAAGAAGATAAGGGAAGACGACTCCCTTAAGGATATCCCTGTAATAATGATGTCAGGAGTAGAGGCGGAATCCTCAAGGCAGGCTGCGGAAGCGCTGGGGATAGAGGATTTTTTGACAAAACCTGTAGAAATGGACGATCTGCTCCACAAAATAAACCTGATCAAGGCAAGAGCTTCGATCACGCAAAAAATAGCGCCTTAGGTTTCAACTAGCATTACAGTCTGGCCACCGAATCTATCCCCAGCGAAAGATCGCAGCGAAGGCCTTTCTTGTTCCTGTAGTATGCGGCGCAGCCTATCATCGCGGCGTTGTCTGTGCACAGCTCAAGCGGCGGGATCCTGCAGTCAATTCCTTCCTTTCGGCATTCTTCGCTAAGGTTTTTTCTGAGAAGGGAGTTTGCAGATACGCCTCCTGCCAGCATTACCGTCTTAACTCCTTTTTCTTTGGCCGCCCGGACCGTTTTTTCTGTAAGTGTGTCGACCACGGCTTTTTGGAAGGAGGAGACGAGATCCAAGACCCTCACCCCCGGCCCCTCGACTACGCTCGGGCCGAGAGGGAGAGGGGGGCTCTTTTTTACATAATAGACCACGGCAGTTTTTATGCCGCTGAAGGAGAAATCGTATCCGTCATCCAGCATGGGGCGTTTAAAATCAATCGCGTCAGGGTCGCCCTCTTTTGCAAGTTTGTCGATAATAGGCCCTCCCGGATATCCCAGCCCGAGGAACCTTGCCACTTTGTCAAAAGCTTCTCCCGCGGCGTCGTCCCTTGTTCTTCCGAGCGTTTCATATTCACAGTGATCTTTTACCAGGACTATCTGAGTATGGCCGCCGGAGACGATGAGGCAGATGAAGGGGAACTTAACCCCCTCTGTAGTCTCCCCCTTGGTAAGGGGGAGACGGAGCGAAGCGGAAGAGGGGGTGATAAAATTTGCATAGATGTGGCCTTCGAGATGGTTTACTCCTATTAGGGGCTTGTTTAGCGCAAAGGCAATGGCTTTGGCGGCCGAAAGGCCTACAATAAGAGAACCCGGGAGACCTGGGCCAAAGGTGACCGCGACCGCATCTATGTTTTTAAAAGCCTTTCCTGAAACATCCATCGCCTCTTTTATGACGGGGCTTACGGCCTCGATATGCTTTCGTGCCGCCACTTCCGGAACGATGCCTCCGTACTTTTTATGGAATTCGGTCTGGGAAGAAACAATATTGGAGAGGACTTTGCTGCCGTCACTAACAACGGCTGCGGAGGTTTCGTCGCAGGAGGTTTCAAGAGAAAGAATAAGCATGGTATTACTGTCATTTTAGCATGGCAAAAACCAAAGAACGCGTCCTGCGAATTTGCCTTCATGCTATAATCCTCTCATCACAAAAACATGAAAGGGAAAAAATGAAAAAACTGCTGTGCTTTCTACTGGGGATGGTTTTATTGATGTGCGTGTCGGAGGCCTCTTCTCCGGTCCGTGTATCGAACTTTGAGGGGGGCAGCCTTTATAAGGCCGGCAATATCAATGTTGTAGTAATGAACGGAAGCTTCTACAGCATGGGCAGGCAGTACGGCGGGTTGTTAAAGGCCGAATTCGCCGAGTTCTATGACATGGTGGTAAAGCAAGCCGGCATAGGGACCGCAAAAGCTCCCTATAAGGAAGTTGTTTCGGAGCTCAAGAGCGGGATGGGAAGGGTCCCTTTCTATGTTAGGGAATGGGTCAGGGGAATGGGGGAGACCTCGGGCCTGGGTGAGGAAAAACAGCTTATAGCATCCAACGGACTGGCCCTGGTCCTTTTGCAGGGAGGCGCCTGTTCGGGAATGATCGCCTGGGGGCAATATTCCAAAAACGGTTCTACAGTAATAGGGCGCAACTGGGACCTTGGCACCAAGGCTCTCAAGCCCTATCAAAAATTCCTGACAGTTGCGGTCTTTAATCCGTCGGGGTCCTCGCAAAGCGTGGCAGATATTAACTACATAGGACAGTTCCTGTGGCAGTCGGGCATTAACCGCTCCGGCCTGTTTTATGACCTCCAGAACGGAGGTATGTGCGAGGCTCAGACTGCCAAGAGGCGGCTTAACTCCAATTCTGCTCTAATGTCGATGATGCTGGACTCGACCTCCTTTGAGCAGGTGGAAGGCTTTTTTGACGCGGTGAGGTCCGAAGGCGGCCTCCTTATCAATGCGGCTGACGCAAAACAGGGCGCCTGTTTTGAATGGGGGACCTCCGATTACAGAAAGAGGGTTGATGATGAAAAAGGCCTGGTAGCCTCGGCCAACAATTTTACCTGTCCCACATGGAATGCGATCGCTGCTGTTCCTGACGGCAAATACGGCGGGTCCACCAAGGAAAGGACCGGCAATCTTTTGAAGATAGGGGAAAAATATAAGGGCAGGATCGATGCCGGCAAAATGATGGAGATATTCTCTGCCGCAATACCGGACGGGGGGGCCTTCTTTTCCTGAGGACGGGGATTTTATGACCTATTATTCGATAGTTGCTGTTCCCAAAGAGCTTAAGCTATGGCTAAATGTGCGCGGCTTTCAGGGGTGGACGGGTATAGAGCTGGAGCCCCTGTTCAGCGGCAAATAAGAACTAGGAGGCCAGTTTTTCCATGGCCTCGAGATATTTTTTAGAGGTTTTTTGTACGATGTCATCCGGCAGCTCAGGCGCCGGAGGCTTCTGAGGCCAGTTGATCGAGATAAGATAGTCCCTTACAAACTGTTTGTCAAAACTCTTCTGTCCTCTTCCTGGCTTATAATCGTCCTTTGGCCAGAAGCGGGAGGAGTCCGGAGTAAGAGCTTCGTCTATCAGAATGACCTTTCCATCGTATATCCCGAACTCGAACTTGGCGTCGGCTATGATGATCCCCTTTTTGGCGGCTATTTCCGAGGCTTTCTTATAAAGCTCGATGCTGGAGGACCTTATGGTCTCGGCAAGGTCTTTACCTATAAGGGAGATGGTCTTTTCAAAATCGATGGTTATATCGTGACTACCGACCTCTTCTTTTGTGGAGGGCGTAAAGATGGGTTCGGGCAGTTTATCGGATTCTTTCAATCCCTTTGGAAGTTCTATCCCCGAGACCATCCCTGTCTTTTGATAATCCTTCCAGCCCGAGCCCGACAGATAGCCTCTTACAATGCATTCAACAGGGAGCGGTCTGCACTTTTTTACAAGCATGGAGCGGCCTTCCAGTATCTGCCTGTACTTAAGGCACTCGGGCGGGAAGTCGTCCGGGTTTATGGAAACACAGTGATTGTCGATAACATCCTTAAGGGCATTGAACCAGAAGAAAGAGATCCTTGTTAACACTTCTCCCTTACGGGGGATAGGATTGGGCATGACCACATCAAAAGCAGAGAGCCTGTCCGTGGCAACTATCAGGAGGTCCTTTCCCAGGTCATATATATCTCTTACTTTTCCCCGGCTGAGGAGTTTCAATTCGGGCAGGTTTGTTTCAAGAATAGGTTTCATATTATTTTGTTAGGGCAAATAATTATTCGCCCTTCCTCCTATGTTCTATGGGTCAGATCCAGGTCAAGTTTCTTGAGATTCTCAGTTTCACCGAAGATGATAACAATATCGCCTTTTTTGATGATGTTTTCATCGGTCAAATTAAAAAGCAGTTCGTCCTGGCTCTTTATCCCGAGCACGGTGACGCGGAACTTTTTTCTCAGCGCCAGGTCCCTTATTGTCTTGTCCTCCCATTCTCTGGGGGCCTCCACGCTCACGATGTCCGTCTGGCCTCCGAGTTCAAGATAGTCCAGGATATTCTCTGATGTCAGTTTGTTGACAAGCTTGATGGCGGTATCCTGCTCCGGATAGATGGTCTGGTTGACCTGTAGTTTTGTAAGGATCTTGCCGTGAAGGGTGTTCTGGGATTTGGCTATCACAGTCTTTATTCCAAGATTTTTACACAGCTGAGTGGCTATAATATTGGACTCGATGTTCGAGCTCTGCGCGATTATCGCTATGTCGCAATCATTTACTCCGGCTTCTTTTAAGGCGTCCTCGTCTGTTATGTCCCCCACATAGGCGTGAGACACCTTGTCTTTTATGGCATTTATCTTATTCTCGTCCCGGTCGATGGCTATCACCTGCTGCCCCCTGTAGAACAGCTCCCTTGCGACCTTTGAACCGAACCGGCCTATCCCGAGCACCGCGAATTGTTTCTTCATCCTTTTTCTCCTTTTATCCTATGGATATCCCTTCTTTGGGGTAGCTTACATGATGTTTGCCCTCTCTGGTGGCAAGCGCCAACAGGAGGGAAAGGGCCCCAAGCCTTCCCACGAACATTATGGCTATAATAACTATTTTACCAAGGTTTGACAGGTAGGGAGTTATGCCCATCGACAATCCGACAGTTCCAAAAGCCGAAAACACCTCAAATGTCATCGCTGTCAAAGAAAAAGGCTCTGTGCCGTTCAACAGAAAGATCCCAAGGGCTATTACCGATACCGACAGAAAAAAGATGACAAAAGCTCTCCGGACAGTTTCTGCCGGTATCTTCCTCTCAAAAAGGATAGTGTTTTTCTGGTTCCTCAATGTCGCCCATATCGTGGAACATATCAGGGTAAAAGTTGAGGTCTTTATGCCTCCGCCTGTTCCTCCCGGGCTTGCGCCTATGAACATCAGCGAAAGCATTACAAGTATCGAAGAATCAAAAAAGCTGGTCATTGACATGGTGTTGAACCCAGCGGTGCGTGCGGTCACCGAATGAAAATAGGAGACCAAGACCTTATTCCAGAACCCCATTCCCGATATAGTGCGCCCGTTAAAATATTCTATGCCGAACAAGAGCGCCGTGCCGAAAGCCAGCAGAAAAAAGGTCGTGCCTATCACTATCTTTGAATGCAAAGAGAATTTTCTATTCTGAATGATGTCGGCCAGCACCAGAAAACCCAGGCCCCCGATGATGATAAGGGTAGTGATGGTCAGGTTGATGACAATGTCTGTTTTGTATGCCGAAAGGCTTGCAAAGCCTGCGGGAAGCGAAAAGCCCGCATTGCAAAAAGCCGATACAGAGTGGAACAACCCGTACCAGGCAGCTTTTAGAAGTCCCATTTCCGGCAGCCAGCGAAGGAACAGTACGGCTGCTCCAAGCCCTTCTATGACGAACACTATCCCAATGATCTTTTTGAGGACGCCCACGACATCCCTTGACGAATAGACATTAAGAGCCTGCTGAACGGTCAGTTTTTCCGTGATGAACATTTTTCGCCTGAAAAGAAGCACAAGGAAGGCTGAAAAGGTCATATAGCCCAGGCCGCCTATCTGGATCAGAGCAAGAATGACCAGTTGGCCGAAAAACGAAAAATGAGTGCCGGTGTCAAGAGTGACGAGCCCGGTGACGCAGGTGGCTGAATTGGCGGTGAAGTAAGAATCAAGAAAATTAGTGAAGGTCCCCTGCGAAGACGAGACGGGAAGGCAGAGCATAACGGCACCGGAGGCAATGACCGCCAGAAATGAGAACGCTATCACAAGAGCAGGTCTTAGCTTGAACATTTTTCAGAAAATCATTATACATTATAACCCGGCAAAAATATACGGAGAAAACAATTGTGATATAATTGTGTGGAAGATTAAACAGAAAAGGAGAAGAAAGATGCCGTTAGTTTCGACAAAGGAGATGTTCAAGAGATCGTATACGGGCGGATACGCCGTAGGGGCCTTTAATGTGAACGACATGGAGATCCTGCAGGGGATAGTGGACGCGGCCAAAGAAGAAAAGGCTCCGCTTATCCTTCAGGTCTCGGCCGGGGCAAGAAAGTACGCAAGGCACGAATACCTGATCAAACTGGTGGAGGCCGCGCTTCAGACGGCTGACCTGCCGATAGCCCTTCACCTTGATCACGGAGAGGATTTTGAGATCTGCAAACAGTGCGTGGACGGAGGTTTCTCGTCCGTCATGATAGACGGCTCCAGGTTCCCTCTGGAAGAGAACATAGCGGTAACAAAAAAGGTCGTTGATTACGCGCATTCCAAAGGCGTGACCGTAGAGGCCGAACTGGGCAAACTTGCCGGCATTGAGGACGCGGTAAAAGTTGCGGCCAAGGACGCTACCTATACCGATCCCGCGGAAGCCGAAAGGTTTGTTAAAGAAACAGGTTGTGATTCGCTGGCGATCGCTATAGGGACCTCGCACGGAGCCTATAAGTTCAAGGGCGATGCCAATCTTGACCTGGCAAGGCTTGCAGAAATAGCAAAAAGACTGCCCGGCTTTCCTCTGGTGCTGCACGGAGCGTCCTCTGTTCCACAGTACCTTGTTGACGAGTGTAACAAATACGGCGGGAAACTTCCCGGAGCCAAAGGCGTTCCCGAAGAAATGCTAAGAGAAGCCGCAAAAGGCGCGATCTGCAAAATAAACATTGATACGGAC
>Ga0116202_10000981_pt1 | contig 16576 bp, 9 predicted proteins | sample LakKivw325mmetaG_FD_94479 | JGI IMG/M metagenome (GOLD analysis project Ga0116202, IMG submission 94479) | Anoxic lake water microbial communities from Lake Kivu, Rwanda to study Microbial Dark Matter (Phase II) - Lake Kivu water 325m metaG | ecosystem: Environmental > Aquatic > Freshwater >...
AGTACAATGCCGTCTTGTGGAAGCCGCTTGGCTTTCATAGGGTGTTACCTCCTTTTCTTTGTCTTCGCAGACTGAAAGGATTAACACCCTTTTTTAATTTTCCACAATTTGTTTTACATCACCACTTTTTCTTGAGACTTGATCACAAAACGGTGCGGATTTTTGTACGTTCTTGAATATTGCCCAATCGATTTTCTTACTGAACGCTTCAGTATGAAATGTTTATGATAAAAAATATGCGCAAAAAAAATTGCGTCATGAAAGTAAGGACTGCCTATAGGGGCCACATAGTGTAAGCATCCTGTTGCTTCGATGATTTTTTCGCTGAATTGCTTATCAGCGGAAAGGCATGCCGTGCATACAATAGTATGTTCTTCCAACTTATCCTTGAGCAATTCCAGGTCGGATTGTTTCAACTTTCCCGTGGGGGTCCATATTCCGATGAATTTCTTGTCCCGCTTTGATTTTTTGAAAACTCCGTGTGTTGCAATATGAATAATTCTGAAGGGCGATGATTGAAGTCGATTAACGAGATCCTCTTTACTTTTAACCTTCACATACTTGCGAGGGACTTCCATTAAATCAAGCATGTGTGAAACGAAGCGCCCCTCTGAACCGGGATCGCTCTCTTTACTGCACTCTAAAATCAAGACTCCTTTTGACGGCATTTTTTTACTTCGATTCAGATGAGTCGGCATCAAGATCACCTTGCATCGTTCTTCTCCTGCCTCTGCACCCACTTTTTCATGTCGGCCAGAAATGCGTCCCGGAATTCCGCCGGCTCCAGGATGGTTATGTGCGGCAGCCAGGACTTGAGTATATCTTGGATGGCTTCGTACCTGCCCACCCGGAAAGAAACGATGAGGGTACCGTCTTCCTGTTCTTCCGTAATTTCCTGGGTGGGGAAGACCTTCCGACGCTTGAAATAACCCGCGCTGGAAGCATCAACGGAGATCTTCACGACAAGGTTTTGATCCGTGGAAAACCAGATGTTGGCGCTGCCCTGGATCGCGGAGTCAAGGTTTTCGGGAATCTTTCTGAAAGAAGTCCGCGCCATCTTGAAGTCGCTGATCCTGTCGAGGGCGTAGCGCTTGATGACGGAATCGCCCGTATCTTTTCCGACCAGGTACCAGAACCCTCCGAAATGGACGACCCTGTATGGTTCCATGTTCACCTGGTGGGGTTTACCGGACTTGTAATAGAAGCCGGCGATCTTTTTCAGGCGGATCGACTTCACGATCCGGTTGAGGAGACTGCTGTCGAGCGGGATCGACCCATCCATCCTCACGTAGACCGGTATGGACGAGGCCGCGTCGTAAAGGCTGTTGAAGAGACCGTCCGCCGCTTTCTGGAAAGGCCGCCCCAACTGGCCGACCACGTTCCGGAGGGTGATGACCAGGGCAAGTTCGGTTTCATCGAAAACCTCAAGGTTCTTGATGAGATCCTTGCCCAGCCGGTAAGTGCCCTTCTGAATTTCATGGATAGGGAATCCGGATTCTTTCAATGCGGCAAGGTCCCGTTGGATCGTCCTGGGTGTAATCTGGAAATTCCGGCTCAGCCAGATACTGGAGACCCTGTCCTTGTCCAGGAAAACCCGGAGGATCTGTCCGAGGCGGATCAGCCTTTTCTGCACATTCTTTTCGCCCATTAACAGACTCTTCCCGTTGACAAGCTTTTTCAGGTCCGTGAAATGCTCCTGCAAGTTTGACGACAGACATCTGTCGCCGTGGCATTGAAATATCAGCAACTTGTCTTTAAGGTCAACATGAAAGAATCGGTTTTTTTGTAAGACACGGGATTTTTTTAAGGAAAGGACTCGCGTCATGAGAATTTTGGAATTGAGCCGCTACAACATCCCGGAGAAGATCGTGGAAGCCTGGATCACCGAGATGGGGGAAGAGCTTCTGCCGGTGCAGGAGCGAGCCATCAAGCGCCACCAGATCCTCGACGGGAAAAGCCTGATCATCTCCAGCCCGACAACGTCCGGGAAGACCTTCATCGGGGAGATCGCCGCCGTGAAGGGCGTCATGGAGAAAAAGAAAGTCATCTACCTCGTCCCCCTGAAATCCCTCGCGGAGGAGAAGTATCTCGATTTTCGGAAAAAGTATGAGTCTTTCGGAATCAGGACCGTGGTCTCCTCCAGGGATCACCGGGAACATGACCGGGCGATCGAGGCGGGCGAGTTCGGAATAGCGGTCATCGTTTACGAGAAGATGGCGCAACTCATGGTCAAGAACCCCTTTCTCTTGAAAAACATCGCCCTGGTGGTCGTCGACGAACTCCAGGAAATCGGCGACCCGGACCGGGGACCGGGGTTGGAGATCACCCTGACCAAGATCGTCTCCTCGCCGCATCGCCCGCAGGTCATCGGGCTCTCGGCCGTCCTGGGGAACACCGACGCCCTCGCCCGGTGGCTGGGCGCCGACCTCCTTTCCTTTGACAAGAGGCCGGTCGAGCTGCACGAGGGCGTGCTCTACAAGGGGGTTTTCCATTACAGGACCCACAATACCCTCGAAAAGAATTCCGAGTCTCTTGCCGAAATGGATTTCGAGGATCCGACGGAGGTTCTCCTTGCCAATGTGGCTCACCTGGTGGGGAAGGGCGACCAAGTTCTGGTATTCCTCCCGAGCAAGCTGGATACCATGCTTTTTGCCGGGCTTCTCACAGAAAGGGTCGACCTCGCCTGTGCCGCGGGCGCCCTTGACGAGCTCGCTCTCCTGGAGGAAACGTCCCTAAAGGAAAAACTCTCATCCTGCCTGGGGAAAGCGGTCGCCTTCCATCATGCAGACCTGTCGAGGGATGAACGCAGCGTCATCGAGAAATACGCCCGAAAAGGGGAAATCAAAGTCATCTTCTGCACGACGACCCTGGCCATGGGCGTCAATCTTCCCGCCACGACGGTCTTCCTGCACACGCAGAAATGGGAGACCGACGGCCGCGACCATATGATCCTCACTCCGATCGGGTGGGCGGAATACGAAAACATCAGCGGCCGCGCCGGAAGGCTGGGGTTCGGCCAGGATTTCGGAAGGTCGATCACCATCGCCGGAAACGACTACGAGTACGAGATGCTCTGGGAGAATTACATCGACGGGCAGGTGGGAATGCTCACCTCACGGCTCGACGGCAAAGGCATGGAAAACCACCTCGTGAACATCGTCGCCTCCGGCGTCGCCAGGAACAGGGAAGAGATCGAATCATTTCTATCCCGTACGTTCCAGGGGCTGTTCGAGAGCAGGGAGAATACCAGGAAAGGCATGGAAAAGGCTCTCCGGTTCGCCACTGACAGGAGGTTCATCGAGGAGGACGGCCGGGGGGAGATGGCCGTCTCCTCGCTGGGCGTCGTCGTTGCATCGAAAGGCATAACCTGCCTCACGGCGCTGGACCTGTCGTCATTCCTGAAGGAGGTCGGGGACAGGGAACTCACGGACCTGGAAATACTTCACGCCGCGGCTTCGAGCGACGACGGGAAGAAAATTTACATGCAGATCGCCGGGCACGAGTACAAGAGCAGGAAGTACGAGCAACTGGTCAGGGAAAGGATCTCGGGCCGGCAGGAGTACCTCGGTACCCTGCTCTCCCAGGTCGTCAAGAGCCCTCTTCTCGTCACGAAGAACAAGGCCAGGACTCTCAAGCTCACGCTTCTCCTCGAAAAGTGGATCCGGGGGAAGGAAACCCCCAGCCTGGAGAGGGATTTCGAATCCTATTACGGCACGATCGCCGCCGCGGCGGAGGGGTTGAGCTGGATCGTCGATGCCGCCTCGCTCGTTGCCCAGAGCATAGGGTCGCCCAAGGCCCTACAGGACAGGTTGTCTATCCTTTCCGAGAGGCTTCTCTACGGAGTGGAAGAGAAGGGGCTTGAACTGGCAAGGCTGAGGGTCCGAGGCCTGGGCCGGGCGGGCATCTACAGTCTCGTCAGGGAGGGTTTCGACAGCAGGAAAGCCGTCCGGGAGGCGCCTGTAACGATACTCGCTACGATGATCCCGGAGAGGATCGCGATCAGCCTCAAGGAGGCGGTGGAATCGGGACACAAGAGTCCGTCGCAAGAAGAAACGAACGTCGAGACGTCTGAACCTGACGACATATTCATTTGCCGCGACCGGATCGAGATCACAGGAAAGCCGATCGAGAAACGTAATCTGGTGATGATCAACGGCTCGCCGATGGGGATTACCAATCGATCCCTGGAATTGCTCCTGCGTTTTGCCGTTGCGGTGAAGAAGGACGGGCGGGGATGGGTTCACAGGGAGGACCTGACTCCCGGGATGGGAGCGACACAGCTCGTCTCGCGGCTGAGGAATGAGCTCCGGAGCCTTACCCTGAAGAAGGACGGGAAAATCATCGAGAACGACGGATCAGGGTGCTACCGCCTTTCAATACCGCCGCGGAATGTATCGTTCGACAGGGAAAGCCTTCTGCTGCACTGGAATGCCGTGATAAAGGATACGGCGGCTTCCATTTCAGAATAGCTCTGCAGAACTCCCAAATTACTTGACAATAACTGTCATTAACTATACACAAGGAGGTCATTATGACTCATACGAGATAATTTTTTTGAGAGGTTATCCGATGGCTAAAAAGCCGGGAGACGTGTTGACCATCGAAGAATTGGCCGCTTACCTGAAGATTCCAAAATCCACACTTTACAAGCTTGTCCGAGAAGGCAGGATCCCCTCCCAGAAAATCGGTAGGCACTGGCGTTTCAGAAAAGGAGCCATTGACAATTGGCTTGAGGAAAAGCGTGCGGACAATCCCAGTTTGGGAGGAAATCGGAATGACTGAACCACTCGCCGATAGAGTAATACAAGGAATCGGCCAGGCGACAGATCTCTACCACCGTCTTATCATACTCGTTGCCCCAGCTGGTTCGGGCAAAACTTCTATACTGAAGAATGTTCATGATCGTACGGCCGCGCCGATCCTTAATATAAATCTTGAGTTATCTCGACGTATGCTCGATTGTACGGAGCGCCAGCGGACATTGCAGTTGCCGCGTCTGCTCAGCGAAATAGTAAGTGCATTCTCAGCGGAAGTAGTCCTTCTGGATAATATTGAAATTCTCTTCGATTTATCTCTTAAGCAGGATCCGCTTCGCCTTCTGCAAGGACTTTCGCGGAACAAGACGGTGGTCGCAGCCTGGAGTGGGTCCGCTGCTGACGGCAAGCACATAGTTTATGCAACGCCGGACCATCCCGAATACAGACGATATCCTTTACAAGGTTTTTTGACAGTGAACCCGGAGGCCAATGCATGAAAAGAAAGAGCGAGAGGAGGGAGGCAGCGGTATGAAATACGGAGATCTTATCCAATTCGAGCCCATCGAGTCCGTGGTCCAGTTGCGGGACGCCGACGAGACCGCCGCTGCCCGCCAACTTGTTCAGACCTATGTCATCTCCGAGGAGATGGCCGAAAAGCTGGTTACCCTTGTTGTTCCTCAGCTTCGGTTCGATCAGCCCATGGATAACAAGGGCCTGCTGGTCGTCGGAAATTACGGCACTGGTAAATCACACCTCATGTCCGTAATCTCCGCCTTGGCCGAAAACGGTGATCTGGCTGCCGGCCTGAACGATAAGAACGTGGCAGCAGCAGCGGGCAAGATATGTGGGTGTTTCAAAGTGGTTCGAACCGAGATCGGCGCAACGACCATGTCTCTGCGCGATATCCTCGTGACCGAATTGGAAGAGCATCTGGCCGCGATGGGCGTGGCCTATTCCTTCCCAGCCGCGGACAAGGTCCCCAACAACAAGCGCGCCTTAGAAGAAATGATGACCGCCTTCCACCAGGAGTTTCCCGATCACGGTCTGCTCCTGGTGGTGGACGAACTGCTCGACTATCTGCGGACTCGCAAGGACCAGGAACTCATCCTCGATCTCAACTTCCTGCGCGAGATCGGAGAGGTCTGCAAGGATCTGCGGTTCCGTTTCATTGCCGGTGTTCAGGAAGCCATCTTCGACAGCCCCCGTTTTTCCTTTGTGGCCGACAGCATCCGCAGGGTGAAGGACCGCTTCGAGCAAATCCTTATCGCCCGGAAGGACGTCAAGTTCGTCGTGGCTGAGCGTCTGCTCAAGAAGACGACCGACCAGCAGGTGAAGATTCGGGAGTACCTTACTCGCTTCGCCAAGTTTTATGGCCGCATGAACGAGCGCATGGACGATTTCGTGCGGCTCTTCCCCGTGCATCCTGACTACATCGATACCTTTGAGCGGGTCACCGCCGTTGAAAAACGCGAGGTGCTCAAGACCCTGTCCCTGGCCATGAAGAAGCTCCTCGGCCAGAACATGCCCGAAGACCGGCCGGGCGTCATTGCCTATGATGGCTACTGGACCACGCTACGCGAGAACCCGTCCTTCCGCGCTGTCCCGGACATCAAGGCGGTCATCGACTGCAGCCAGGTGCTTGAGTCCCGCATCCAGCAGGCCTTTACACGCCCTGCATACAAACCTATGGCTTTGCAGCTCATCCACGCGTTGTCTGTCCATCGCCTAACGACCGGCGACATTTACGCCTCTTTGGGCGCGACGGCAGAGGAACTGCGTGATGGCCTTTGTCTCTTCCAGCCTGGCATCGAAGAGCTTGGCGGCGATCCGGCCGACGACCTGCTCTCCCAGGTGGAGACCGTCCTGCGGGAAATTCACAAGACGGTTAGCGGGCAGTTCATCTCCTCCAATCCGGACAACCGCCAGTTCTATTTGGACCTCAAGAAGACCGACGATTTCGACGCGCTGATCGAGAAGCGGGCAGAAAGCCTCGATTCCTCACAGCTCGACCGATACTATTACGAGGCGCTCCGCAGGGTCATGGAATGCACCGACCAGACCTACGTGACGGGCTACAAGATCTGGCAGCACGAGCTCGAATGGCTGGAGCGCAAGGCCGCGCGCCAGGGATACCTTTTCTTCGGCGCCCCCAACGAACGATCCACGGCGGTGCCGCCGCGGGACTTTTATCTTTACTTCATTCAGCCCTTTGATGCGCCGCACTTCAAGGATGAGAAAAATCCCGACGAGCTTTTCCTCCGTCTGGCGAACACCGACGAGGAGTTCCGCACCTCGCTTCGTAATTACGCGGCGGCACTGGACCTGGGCTCTACTTCTTCCGGTCATGCCAAGTCCACCTATGAATCCAAGGCGTCCAACTTCCTGCGCGATCTCGTACAGTGGCTCCAAAAGAACATGTCAACAGCCTTCGAAGTCACCTATCAGGGGCGCTCCAAGTCGCTTACCGAGTGGGCCAAGGGGAAATCCATCCGCGAGCTTTCAGGCATCGGTTCTCATGAGCGCATCAACTTCCGCGACCTGGTAAACACCATCGCGGGCATCTGTCTTGGAACCAAATTCCAGGATCAGGCTCCCGAATACCCGTTCTTCTCGGTGCTGATCACGGGAGCCAATAGAGCCCAGGCCGCACAGGATGCACTGCGCGCTATCGCTGGGCAAAATCGTACCAAGCAGGCCACCGCTGTACTGGACGCACTAGAGCTTCTCGATGGCGAGCGACTCCACCCCTATCGGTCCAAGTATGCCAAACACATCCTAGGCCTCGCGAAGAAGAAGGGCCACGGGCAGGTGGTCAACCGCTCCGAACTGATCCAGGACGTTCTCGGCGTGGAGTACCTCGCGCCGCAGTCATTGCGCCTTGAACCCGAATGGGCCGTGGTGGTGCTGGCCTCGTTGATCTATGCCGGCGAGGTGGTCCTCTCCATCCCTGGCAAGAAGTTTGACGCCACTGGGCTCCCGCAATTGGCCGGCACTAGCATCGATGAACTTACCCAGTTCAAGCACATCGAACGGCCCAAGGACTGGAATCTTCCGGCACTCAAGGCGCTTTTTGAACTGCTCGGACTCACGCCGGGAATGGCGCAACTGGTCACCCAGGGCAAGGACGAGCCGGTTCAGGAGCTACAGAAGGCTGTCACCAACGCCGTCGAACGGCTAGTGCTGGTGCAGCAGAGCATGCAGACCGGGTTGTTCTTCTGGGGCCGCAGTCTGCTGGCCGAGGATGAGATCAAGAAGCTCCGCGCGAAACTGGACGAGACCAAGACCTTCCTCGAATCCCTGCAAGCCTACACCACGACCGGCAAGCTCAAGAACTTCCGCTATGACGCCTCGGATGTAACCGCTCAGCGGGAGGGGCTCGAATCCCTTGCCGAGATCAAGTCGATCGAGGAACTGGTGGCGGACCTCGGGTCCACGGCCTCGTACCTCTCCACCGCCGAGGCGGTCCTGCCCACCGGCCATGAGTGGATCGACAAGATGAAGACGGCGCGGGACGAGGTCCTCGCCCAGATCGGCGACCCGGCCAAGCGGAGCGCGGCGGCATTCCGCCAGCAGACCCAGCGCAAGCTCGGCGACCTCAAGAAGGCCTACTTGCTGGACTACCTTTCCATGCACGCCAAAGCGCGTCTCGGCGTGAACGAGGACAAGCGCAAAGCCCAGCTCATGGGCGACGAACGGCTCAAGGACCTGCAGAAACTCTCTACCATCGACCTGATGCCCCGCCAGCACCTGTCGGATTTCCAGAACCGCTTGGCTGGCCTGAAGAGCTGCTTTGCGCTCACCGAGCAGGAACTGGAAGCATCGCCGGTCTGCCCGCACTGCAACCACAAACCGGGCGCGGAACCGCCCGCGGTTCCCGCAGCGACGATGCTGGACGCCCTGGACGGCGAGCTCGACAAGCTGGTCGAAAACTGGACCCAGACTCTGCTCGCCAACCTCGAAGACCCGACCACCAAGGGCAACCTGAGCCTGCTCAAGCCCGAGCCGCGCAAGCTGGTGGACGGCTTCATCAAGAAGCGGACCCTGCCGGACGACCTGGACCAGGACTTCATCCACGCCTTGCAGGAAGTGCTCTCCGGGCTCACCAAGGTCTCGGTCAAGATCGCGGACCTGCGCGACGCGCTGCTCGCGGGCGGCTCACCTGCCACCCCGGCGGAGATGAGGAAGCGGTTTGAGGAATACCTGGACGGGCTGACCAAGGGCAAGGAGCCCGGCAAGGTCCGGATCGTGTTGGAATAGGAACCAAGGATGAACATGAATTAACAGAGATAGAAAACACGAAGACACCGAATGGATATTAAAGAACTGACAGAAATCGTTCCCCAGGGCGAATCGCGAACAGTAGAGTTTAAGAAATCCACCGCTCAGTTGCGGCGAGCGGCTGAGACTCTCTGCGGCATGCTCAATGGAACCGGCGGCCGGGTATTCATCGGCGTTACGCCGGAAGGCCGCATCATCGGCCAGACGATTTCCGATAAAACGATCCGGGAAGTGGCGGAAGCACTGCAGAAATTTGAACCGCCGGCTCACATTTTTCAACGCTCTATAACTATCGGAAATAACAAAGCAGTGCTGATTCTGGAGGCGATTCCTAATCCAGAATCCCGCCCGTATGCCTTTGATGGGCGGCCATACCAGCGGATCGGCTCAACCACTTCAGCCATGCCCCAAGCAACCTATCAGCGGCTTCTAAATGAAAGAGTACACAGTCAGGTTCGGTGGGAAAATCAGCCTGCCGCAGACTATCACATAGCAGACCTTGATTCTGAGGAGATTATCCGCACTGTACGGTTTGGAATTGCTGCCGGCCGTTTACCCGAGTCAACCGGAAAATTTGTTCCGGATATTCTGGGGCGTTTGGGATTGCTCCGGGACGGCCGTCCCAATCAGGCTTCTGTCGTCTTGTTTGGTTCCCGCTTCATGCCAGATTATCCGCAATGCCAGTTGCGCCTTGCCCGCTTCCGAGGCGTGAGTAAATCTGAGTTTCTCGATCAAAGGCAACTTGAAGGCCATGCTTTCCATCTGCTTGAGGAGGCCATGTTGTTCCTTCGCCGCCACCTGCCCGTAGCTGGACGAATTATCCCCGGCCTTTTCGAGCGTGAGGATGAACCACTGTTCCCCCTTGAGGCCTTGCGCGAAGCCCTGGTAAACGCCTTTTGTCACCGGGATTATACCATTATCGGTGGTGCGGTAAGTCTGGCCATCTATGATGATCGGCTTGAGATCTGGAGCGATGGTACCCTTCCCTTCAATCTTAAACCCGAAGATCTGAAAAGAGACCATCCATCCAGACCGCGCAATCCAATCATTGCCCAGGTTTTTTATTTGCGCGGTATGATTGAAAGATGGGGACGCGGCACCCAGAAGATTGTGGAATTGTGTGTCAAGGCCGGACACCCGGAACCGGAATTCGGCGAACAAGCCGGCAGCGTCTGGGTGCGTTTCCTGCCGAGCGGCTATATCGCCCCGCACCGAGTGGCCCATGACCTGACCGAGCGGCAAAGGGAAATTTTGCAAACCCTTGCTCCCGGCAAAATCGCTTTACGCAAGATATTCTCGACGCTTTCCCAGCCCCCTTCATTACGGACCCTGAGGGATGAACTCTATCATCTTAAGCGAATCGGCTTAGTGGATACCACGGGCTACGGAAGAGGGGCTACATGGTTTTTGACACAAACTTCCAAAGACGAAAAGAAATGAGCCGAATTGGACGGACAAATAGACGGAATGAGACGTTGAATTGGACGGCGGACTATACGGATAGGGCGGCGGTCGTTGAGCGATCTATCGTCTACGGAGCAGTGAATGAATAGCGAAATGAATGACGAAATAGCGTTGCACTATTATTTTGCTATTAGGAAAAATGGCTGGAATAAGAGGTCAAATAAGCTGAATCGTCCAGCCCATTCCCAGCTTATTATTAGTAAAGGCCACAGATGAATAAGGCGGAAATAAGGCGGCCCGATTCCACCTTATTCGATTTCACCTTCGAATTGTGGGGACAATGTCTCCACAATCGGAAAAGGCGGTAAATGCCCAAGTTAGTGACCAAGCCAGGTAGGTCCGAAAGGGAACTGAGTCACAAACGACTGACCAACCTGATGGCAAGCCATGGAGAGATAAGTTCAAAACGGAGTTGAAGTATGACGAAACGTAATCAACCACATAGCCAGCAGGCGATGTTCGACACCGAACGACCCGCGACCCACGACTCGGGACCCGTGACCTGCTTGGGCATGACGTTTCCGAACGACGAGGAGCGGCGGAAGCATTTTCTCGGCATCCTGCGCGAGAAGCTGAAGGACCCCGAGTTCCGCAAGATCGAGGGATTCCCCATCGGCTCGGACGAGGACATCCTGGCGCTGTCCGATCCGCCGTTCTACACCGCCTGCCCGAACCCATTCATCGCCGACTTCATCAAGCATTACGGCAAGCCTTACGACCCGAGCAAGCCGTATAGCCGCGAGCCGTTCGCCTCGGATGTGAGCGAGGGCAAGAACGACCCGATCTACAACGCCCACTCCTATCATACCAAGGTTCCGCACAAGGCCATCATGCGGTACATCCTCCATTACACCGAACCGGGGGATGTTGTCTTCGATGGGTTCTGCGGGACCGGGATGGCGGGAGTAGCAGCACGACTGTGTGGAAGCAAACAGGCCGTGGCATCAATGGGCTATCAGGTTGGTACCGATGGAGCGATTCTGGATTCCAGGAACAATTGCATATCGCATGTCGGAGGACGCCGGGCTATCCTGTCGGATCTGTCTCCAGTCGCCACCTCTATTGCAAGCAACTATGCTGACTTCTCTTCCCTCGTAACCTTCACAGATGAAGCCCTGAAATTGGTTTCGCAGGTTGAGAAGGAACTTGCTTGGCTTTATACGGGCGTTTCCGGTGGCCATGTCTTGAGCGCGGTATGGTCAGACTTGTTTCTTTGTCCAAATTGCAGCCATGAATTCGTCTTTTGGGAAGCAGCGCTCAAGAACGAAAAGCTTCAAGAGTCATTTCCTTGCCCACACTGCGGGACAACGGTTGGCAAAGCTGCCTCCAAGACAACTGGAGCCATCAAGCTTGACCGTCCGTTCGCTACAGGATTCGATCCGATTCTGAAGAAGGTGGTGCGGGTACCGAAGCTTGCTCTCGTGGAGGAAACGACCAAATCCGGATCGACGCGCAAGACAAAATCCATCAAGGAAGATGGACGGAAAAGCCTAGTGTCTCGGTTTGAGGGACGCTCCTGGCCATATATTCCCACAGAAGAGTTTTTCCCGGGGCGGCAAACCAACAAACTCATCAATGGTTCAGGCATCTCGCATATTTGCCACATGTACACGCAAAGGGCGCTATTCGCATACGGCACCTTGTGGCAACAGCAGCTTTCCTCCCACAGACACACTTCACTATTTAGATTCTGTTTGAGTTCCATCAACAATTACATATCCAGGAAGCAAGGCTACTTTGGAGGTGGTGGCGGGGTATCGGGGACGCTTTTTACTCCCTCACTTCACCTTGAGAGAAACGTTTTCGACGTTCTGAGGCGCAAGCTCAAGAAGCTGCGGTCACTTGCAGTGAAAGAGACTGGGATAGGCTGCGTCTCGACTCAAAGCATCGTTGACTTGCGAAATATCCCCAGCGGGACCGTTGACTATATCTTCACTGACCCACCATTCGGCGAGTCACTCCAATATGCCGAGCTCAACATGTTTGTTGAGGCTTGGCTAAAAGTGAGGACCGTCGTCGAGGAAGATTGCGTTCTGAATTATGTGCACAAGAAGGATTTACCTTTTTACTCGCACATGATGCTTGGAGCGTTCAGGGAGTACGCCAGACTTTTGAAACCTGGGCGATGGATAACCATCGAGTTCCACAATAGCCAGAATGCCGTTTGGAGCGCAATACAGCAAGCTATTGAATCATCTGGGTTGGTTGTCGCAGATGTACGCGTCTTGGATAAACAACAGCGGTCTTTCAATGCGGTCAACAGGTCGGGGGCAGTCGACCAAGATCTCGTTATTTCTGCGTACAAACCCAACGGTGGACTTGAGGATCGTTTCAGATTAACAGCCGGGACCGAAGAAGGTGTTTGGGACTTTAGCCGCACGCATCTGAAGCAACTTCCTGTCTTTGTTTTCAAGGACGGGCAAGCTGAGATTATCGCCGAACGGCAGAATTACTTACTCTTCGACCGCATGGTCGCCTTCCACGTTCAGCGCGGCGTAACCGTTCCGCTATCCGCGGCTGAGTTCTATGCCGGAATTACCCAGCGATTCTCCGAGCGGGATGGGATGTACTTCCTCCCCGAGCAGGTGGCCGAGTATGACAAGAAGCGAATGACCGTCCGAGAGGTTCTGCAGCTCCAGCTTTTCGTCACCGACGAGTCGTCAGCGATTCAATGGCTTCGACAGCAACTCCTGAGAAAGCCCCAGACGGCGGGGGAGTTGAAGCCTCAGTTCATGCAGGAAATAGGAGGATGGCAAAAAACTGAGAGGCTGCTTGAACTCGATGAACTGCTTGAGCAGAACTTCCTCCGCTACGACGGGAAGGGCGAGGTGCCGAACCAGATACACAGCTACCTCTCCACAAATTTCAAAGAACTTCGAAACCTGCCCAAGGACGACGAGAGCCTGCGCGCCAAGGGTAAGGACCGCTGGTATGTGCCCGACCCCAACAAGGCTGGCGATCTGGAGAAGCTGCGCGAGAGGTCACTACTCAAGGAGTTCGAAGACTACCGGACGTCCAGCCAAAAGCGCCTGAAGGTGTTTCGTCTCGAGGCCGTCCGGGCCGGATTCAAGAAGGCATGGCAGGAGCGCGACTACGCCACGATCATCACCGTGGCCCGCAAGGTTCCAGAGAACGTCCTCCAGGAAGACCCGAAGCTCCTCATGTGGTACGACCAGGCGCTGACCCGCTCGGGGGAGGACGCATGATGTCGATCCAAGGAGAAATTGCCCATGCATGCGCATGACCGGTTTCTGCCGGAATGGTTCAACCGTATCCGTTCGCGGCAAATCACCCTGCCGCGGTTTCAGCGGTTCATGGCCTGGGGACATGGAGAGGTCTCCGGACTATTGACGACGGTTCTGCGCGGTCTGCCTTCAGGCGCGACGCTGATCCTGGAGGTCGGCGATGAGGAGAAGTTCAAAAGCCGTACCATGGTCGATGCGCCGGAGTCAGGCGAAAAGGTGACCGAGCAACTCCTGGACGGCCAGCAGCGGCTGACGGCCCTGTGGCGCAGTCTTCACGATAAGTACGCGGACCGGAGCTACCTGATCGGGTTCGAGGATGACCCCGGCGATGGGTCCACAAAGCTGCCCTATGTCTACGGCCAGGCCCGCTGGAGCAAGAACGGCAGTCGCTATCCGATGTGGGTGGATGATCCAAGGGAGTGCTGGAACCGAGGGTTCATCCCGATCACCCTGCTGCGACCGGATGACATCCTCCCGGAGATTCGTCATTGGATCGCGACCTCTGTCGGAAGCGATCACGATCAGAAAGACAAGTTGTTCGACGAGATCATCGCACTGCGCGACAAGGTGAAGGCATTCAATCTGCCGTACCTGGCGCTGCCGGCCAAGACGCCAAAAGAAGTGGCTCTGGACGTCTTCATCAAAATGAACACCAGTTCGGTTCACCTGTCCACCTACGACATCGTGGTGGCGCTGGTGGAAGAAGAAACCGGGAAATCGCTGCACGAGCATGTGGACGCCCTGAACATAGCCGTTCCGCGGGCGGCGGAATACGCTGACCTGCCTAGTCTGGTATTGGACGTGGTGGCTCTGCGCCAGGACCGCATCCCCAGCCAGGCGGGATACCGGGGGATCGACTACACCCGGATGCTCAACGAGTGGGATTCGGTCGTCAAAAGCATCAAGGGCATGGTGAGCTTCCTCGAAGACGAGAGCATTTTCGACGCCCAGCGGCTGCCGAGCTACACGGCCATCCCCATCCTCGCCGCGATGTGGGAGCACTTGCCGACGCAGCCGGACAAGTTGGGCAATGCCCGGCTCCTCCTGCGAAAATACCTCTGGCGGGCTTTCCTGACTTCGCGCTACGAGCAGTCATCCACATCCAACGCCCTGCAGGATTACCGCGGATTACGAAAGGTGCTCTGCGACGGTGCAGCCGAGGACGTTGTGCCGATTCTGAATCAGGAATCGTATCCGCTTCCCTCAAAGGAAATGGTGTTGCAGGCCGATTGGCCGAAACGCAAGTCGATTCTTGGCCGTGGGTTGTTGTCGCTACAGCTCAAGTGCGGTGCCGAGGACCTGGCTGACGGGGCGCGAGCGACGGTCGCCACCATTACATCCAAGGATCATCCCCGAGAGTATCACCACCTCTTTCCAGCCGCGACGCTCGATGATGCGGGAATCCCTGATGAGCAGATTTTCCGTGCGCTCAACTGCGCTCTGGTGACTTGGCGGACGAACCGCACCATCTCGGACAAGGACCCCATTGCCTATCTGAAGGAACGGGCGGACAACTGCGCCCTTGGGGAAGAGGAGATGAAACGCCGACTGAGAACGCACCTCATTCCCTACGCCCGGTTGGCAGTCGGTTATGACGGCATCCCCGACGATGAACGGCGCGGTCGGGTAAAGAACGACTATGACGCTTTTCTGTCCGCCAGGGCCGAGGTTCTGGCAAAGGCTGCTCATCGCGTGTGCGAGGGCAAAGCTCTGGAGCTAAGCGAGCTGTTGAATGATGCGGATTGATGCAAATAGCTGGTACTACAGCCCGGACCACGGGCAGCTTTGTCAGGTCATCGAAGCCCAGACGCTTTGGGGTGAGACGACCTGCCGCGTCTGGCTGCCCGGGCGCGACTCCGTGGTCCGCATCCCGGCTTCCAGGCTCAAGTCCCTGGAGAGCACGGGTACCGGCTCGCCGGACGATATCGCCTACATCGCTGCTGCCGCGCGGGTAGCCGACGCCCTGACCCAGGACGTCCTGCTCGCGCCCATCGAGTCCTCCGTCATCCCGCTGCCGCACCAGATACGGGCCCTGTCCCGCGCCATCGCCAATGACCGCGTGCGCTATCTCCTGGCGGACGAGGTCGGCCTGGGCAAGACCATCGAGGCCGGGCTCATCATGCGGGAGCTCAAACTTCGCGGGCTGGTCAAGCGGACGCTGGTCATCGCCCCGAAGGGGCTGGTGAGCCAGTGGGTCAGCGAGATGCGCTTTCACTTTGGGGAGACCTTCCAACTCGTGCTTCCCGAGGACATCAAGACACTGAAACGGATCGTCCCGGTGACGGGTGCGGGAAACGGCGAGAAGGGCAATCACGACCCGGAGGTTCTGCCAGCCAACGCTTGGCAGATGTTCTCCCAGGTGGTCGTGCCGATGGATTCGGTCAAGCCCCTGGACAAGCGCCGCGGATGGAGCGCGGCTCAGGTGAGCGAGCACAATCCCGAACGGTTCGAGGACCTGATCTCCGCCGGCTGGGACCTGGTCATCGTAGACGAGGCGCACCGTCTCGGCGGCAGCACCGATCAGGTAGCCCGCTTCAAACTGGGCCAGGGACTCTCCGAGGCCGCGCCATATTTCCTGATGCTTTCGGCCACCCCGCACCAGGGCAAGACCGACGCCTTTCATCGGCTGGTTTCCCTGATCGACGCCCAGGATTTCCCGGACATCAGCAGCGTCACCTGCGAGCGGGTTCAGCCGCATGTCATCCGCACCGAGAAGCGCCGCGCTATCGATGCCGATGGGAAGCCCCTGTTCAAGCCCCGGCGCACGCAGCTTGGCCCGGTCTCTTGGGAAGAGCGACACCGCAGTCAGCAACTCTTCTACGAGGCGGTTAC
>Ga0116202_10000982_pt1 | contig 16573 bp, 17 predicted proteins | sample LakKivw325mmetaG_FD_94479 | JGI IMG/M metagenome (GOLD analysis project Ga0116202, IMG submission 94479) | Anoxic lake water microbial communities from Lake Kivu, Rwanda to study Microbial Dark Matter (Phase II) - Lake Kivu water 325m metaG | ecosystem: Environmental > Aquatic > Freshwater >...
CTTTCCCCAGTCTCTCATCCTCAAAAACCTCCCATCGGATCATCCGCGAAGGAAGACAAACCCGTAGACCTCCTCCAGGATCTCGTCCGGCTTCTTCCGGTCGAATCGACCGATCTTCGCCTCAAGGATCGGGAGATCGATGGCGGGGGCGATCAGCTTGACCAGGGCGGGATCGCCGCTGACGACGGCGTAGGCGGGGATCGACCTATATCCCTCCAGGATCTGGGGGAGCCTCTCTCTGACGAGGTCGGCGTGCTGGCGGATGTCCTCCTCCCTCAGCCGCTCGAACCTCTTCTGGCTCCAGCCGCCCTTGGTATGCTTCTCCTTGACGGTGCTCCTGACGACGGCGTGCTCCGAAAATCCCTCCGTCCCCAGGGCCACCCCCAGAAAGGTCTCTCCGGCGTGGGCCGCCACCACCAGCGCTGGAGTGTCGAGGATCTCCCTCAAGGGGTCCGTCCTGAAAGATCCGGCCCAGACCGTTTCGTCCCGCTGAATGGGAAAGGGCGGGACGAGGGCGATGGTGAAGAGGAGGGGGTCAGAGAAGACAGCGACCCCCCGATCCGGGCCTGATCGCCTCACCAGATCGGCGACCTCGGAGGGGATGCCCTGAGCAGCAGTCGATCCGGGGGCGATGTAAGCCGATAGGAGGTCATCCAGAGGGGAGCGGACGGCATCCAGCTGGTCGAGGAGCCGCCCCATCTCTTTCGGCTTGAGGAGGCGGCCGGAGTCACGCCTTCTATCTTTCGTGGCGGCCTTTTCCCTCGCGCCATCGCCCCCCTCCTGCCCCTGGGAGGCGGCGATCCTCTGCTCTGCGGCCTTGAGGGCGAGGCTCGTCTCCTGGGATGCGCTCGTCAGCTTTCTGATCTTATCGTCGCGCCTCTCGATCTGGAGGGAGAGGGAGCCCTTCTCCTCCTCCAGATCATTCACCCGAGACCTCAGCCGCTCTATCTCCTCTTCCAGCCTCCTTTTTCCCAGAAGGTCGACCAAACCCTCACCACCTTCCTTCTGATGGATCTCTTGGCAAAAAGGGTTTTCCGCCTGGCGAACGGGCGGGCGCCTTCGAAGATCTGAATCCCTTTCGATTTGGTTCAAAAAGAGGATGACGGACCCGCTGGGATTCGAACCCAGGTCAGCGGGTTTCTTCGAGGAGCCTCTCCGAAGCCCGCTAGGATATCCTCTACCCTACGAGTCCACGTCCAAGCCTTGCCCTTCAACCGCTATTAACCTTTTCCAGGCCTGTGGCGAGGGGTGCCGCCTCTCCGTCTCCTCCGACACCGATCTCATCCAGGGCAACGATTCAAAAATCTTGATCTTGATTTAGCATAAAGCACGCTCCCGCGGAAGCTATCACAGTTTTCGGAGCCTTTATGCGAGCATTTTTTGAATAGAAGGATGAAACGGCGGGGCAAACTATTTCAACCATCAAATCGAGGGGATGAAACCTCGGAAGCTCCTCGGAGCTCTTCGATAATCGCTGAGCCGGAACTTCTCGAGGCAGAAACGTCCGCTTTGATAAACCGGATCGACACCCATCGAGGAGGGTCCGGGGGCGTTTGGCGGTGAAAACCTCATGGGAGAAACCATATGTGAAATGTCGGTCGGGGCCATCCCAAACGAGATCGTCCGAAAAGAGACCGTGGCGCCCGGCTTCACCCTGATGGAGATCAGGGCCCCCGAGATCGCCGAGAAGATCAGGCCGGTGCAGTTCATGATCCTGCGGGTCGACGACGCGGGGGAGAGGATACCCATGAGCGTCGCCGACTGGGATCGAGAGAAGGGGACGGTGACCCTCGTCTTCCAGGAGCTGGGCCTCTCTACGAGGAAGCTGGGCCTCATGGAGCCGGGGCAGAGGCTGGCAAACCTGGCCGGCCCCCTGGGAAAGCCCGCCGAGGTGGGGCGCTTCGGAAAGGTCATCGTTGTCAGCGGCTGCTTTGGCGCTGGCCCCGCCTTCGCCCTCGCGAGAGCCCTGAAGGAGGAGGGAAATCAGGTGATCTCCATCGTCGAGGCCTACAAGGGCGAGTTTCTCTTCTGGCTCGACCGGCTGGAGGAGGCGTCCGACCGGCTGATCATCACCTCCGGCGATAGATCGGTGGGCACGGCCCGCTGGGCCAAGGACCCCCTGAGGGAGATCCTCGAATCCGAGAAGATAGACCGGATCTACCTGGTAGGCTGCACCTTCATGATGGCGACCTGCTCCCGAGTCTCAGAGCCCTTCGGCGCCGAGACGAGGGTGAGCCTGATGCCTATAATGATCGACGGGACCGGGATGTGCGGAGCCTGCCGCGTCAACGTCGGCGGCGAGACGAAGCTCGCCTGCGTCGAGGGGCCGGAGTTCGCGGGTCACGAGGTCGACTGGGACGAGCTGATGGAGAGGGCGAGAGGCTACCTCAAGGAGGAGGAGCGGGCCCTCGACCTCTGGGAGATCGACAACTGGCACCTGGTCCGCTACCGGAACCGCGAGCCCGAGAGGAGGAGGAAGAGGGGCGGGCCGCGTCGGTGCTGATCCCCAGCCCATCCGGGGCGAGGGAAGATATCCGAACCGCGCGGCCTTCCCGGCCGCCAAGATTTAAATTATTATATGATAATGAAATTGCTTATTTTTCGATTGCTCAAGTCAGAACAGAAGCGCGAGACGGTATGACCTTTTCATAAAAAGCCTTATCTACTAGTAATGCTCTGAGGGAGCAAGGGTGTCTGATGCGAACAATACTCGGGTAGCGTTCGCATTATTCGACCTTCAACGGGGAGTACTCCATAGCAGCTGAAGACCGCGAGTCGCGATGCGAAGTGACGGCGGCGGCTCACGCCGCGAGACCTGTCAGGTCACAACGACGGCATAAGCGGCATCTTCTGTGGTCCTCGTTCAGTCATCATGATCGCCTCTTTTGGTGAAAGAATTGTCGGGGCGGCTCCGATCCAGCTGCCCCGACAAATATTATATCGGCGGATACATCAATAGGGGAGAAATATTATTTGTGATTGTTATAGCTCTCAGGAGATGTCTATCGATGATGAATAGAGTACAGAGTTGTTGGTTCTTAGTTCAGCCATCCCCCCACAAAAGCCAGATGGTTCGTATCAGAAATCATAAAGTTATTTTAAACTATTTTAAACATATTTTTTCTCTCAGATCCCTCGCCAATATTATGGGAAACCTCTTTATAGTATAAACAAGGGAGTTATCGACGGGGTGTGTACTTAAATGAGCGATAAGACGGAGCGGTTGAAAGAGCTGTTCTTGAAGATCTCAAGCAGCACCAAAGTGGTCGAGAAGCAGGCCACGCTACATGGCGATCTCAAGGGGAGTGGAGAGATCGAACGTAAGCTTCGGGAGGTTGTATCCGATATGTGCAAGCGATACAACGTCCAGACCAAGCTCACCCCCGAGCAGCTGGCCACTGTGGTGAGGCTATTTTATAGGGGTCTCAGCGATACAGAGATCGCTGAAGGGCTGGGAGATCGAGCGCTCAACAAGACCGTCAGTCGCGCCAGGATCAAGCTCCATCTCTTCCGGGAATCCGATCTGAAGCCCCCCTTTGAAAAGCAGGAGTTTTTGAAGCTGGCCGGAGCAGGCCTATCGGTGAAGGAGATGAGCGAAAGGCTGGGTGTCGCCCCCTCCACCATCAGCGAGTATAAAAACATCTTCGATTGCCAGGCCGCCGCCGAGAGGGACGGGTACACCAAGCGCTTCGAGGAGATCATATCAGACCAGGACGTCTCGGAGAGGATGGTCACCCACATCTCCAAGGACGGGCTCCAAGACACCATGGACACCGACTACGAGACCGCTGAAGCTTGAGGGGGGAGGCTGCCTCAACTCCGAGAGCCTCCCGAAGCCTCAAAAGGCCTTTTTTCTCGTCCATCCGGGAGGCTTGGCCTCTCTCTAAATCTCGGAGAGAGTTCCCATTTCAGACCTTATTTGCCTCGTAAGGCCCGGAGAGCTCCAACGAATCGCTGTCCCGATAATAGAACTCGCCCTGGATGGTATCGTCGTTTATCACCCTCCCGTCAGTGAAGGATATGGTTGTCAGGGGGTCGCCACCATCCGCATCTTTTATGGCCAGGTAGAACGCCTTTATTCTTCCGCCATCGATCGTCCCGAAGATGATCCCTCCATAATCATCCCCGTCCGGGCTGACCTCTACCGAATAAGACCCGATTATGTTGCTTCCGATCTGCTGAATGCTGGCGGTCATGAACTCTTCAACGGGACCGAACTCGTATCTCGACTCCCAGGTACCAGAGACGTCGACGTTGCTGAGGGCAGCACAGGGGTTCAGGAAAATCGCCAATGCGAGAACAACTGTTGACCATATGAATATTCTCATCTTGATCAGTCCTCATCTCCCATTTGACCTAGCTCAGTTACGTTAATATTTATCTCCTTTGGTATTCTTGGTGACCGGCCCAGATAACGAAATCGACAATTTATGGCCAATCCGCGAGAATATCTTAACTCGTCAGTTTTCGATTTTGGCCGATTGCCGATTCTGGTGTGAAGGGGGATCAACAAAAAAATCGGAAGACGAGAGAGTAGACGGCGCTGAAGATCATCCACTCACCGTCTTCGAAAGCGTCGAGGAGGAGGGGATTTTGCCTGTGCCTGAAATATATTATAAAAATGTATCCGTATAGCATCATCCCCATCACCAGCAATTTTGCGTGGTTATTTAATAAAGCCAATATGAATAGAATTGTACTATTTATAGCCAGTTGTATCATCGTAGTCTTTTTGGTGCCCAAAAGCACCGGAATGGTCTTTACGCCAGATGCTCTGTCGCCATCGACGTCCCGTATGTCGTATAATATGGTATTAATAAAAACTTTTACGAACATGAAGTAAAGGACCGCCAGCGCCGTCATCCTCGGGACGTTGGATATGTCAACGGAGGGAAGGAGGGTACAAACCATCGCCCACGATGTCGCGACGAAGACGTTCTTCATGACCGGTATATCCTTCATCCTTGGAATCCCTGGAAGCAGTCTTGAACTATAAAGCAGATTTGCCAGCAAAGGGACGAAAAGTATCGGGAGAGCCTTGGGAGTCACCGAAAATGCCAGGGGGATTGAGAGCAGATAAGCTCCTAAAGAGGTCAAAAGGATGAGCTGTCTTCTATCTCGGATAAATTTTACCCTCTCGGGCATATTTATCGAATCTTCCGCCATATCTGTAAGCTTATTGAGACTATATGTGCTGAATGTGATTAAGAAGGCCGCAATGCACATTGGGAGGCTCGGGGGCCCCCCCAGCAGTATATAGCCGATGAACGTTTGAAAGAAGCCCGTTGCTCCTACGAAGATCGAACTTACACTCAAGAACGTAAATACGGCTATTGATGCGGCAATAGTTCCATCTCTGATGTTCAGCAGGATTCCACCAAGAGAGGATCGGAAGGACTCCGTCACTCTGTCCACTGTCATACTAGCAAGGTAACAGCTATATCGAATTTGAGCATTTCTGTTAAATAAATCGTTGCCAAACCGCTGCTCTAGGCCGGTTAAGCGTTTCTTTTTAAATTAACTTTTTATGTTACTATTACAGATTTATTGCGGTAGTAATCGAATAGTTCTAATCCCCATTCGACTGCAGTTTCTCCTACGCATATCAGGTCGCAGCTGAGGTCATAAGTGCCATCAAGGCGATATAACCCGAGATCGAGGAGCTTATCTGTAACTGTGAATGCAACAGTCAAATCTTCCCTGACCTCATAAAGTCTGAAATTATTACGTTTTAATAGATCGTTCACCAAATCGCCATGATCTCTAAATATTATTTTCAATATCTCGGAGGTCACTATCAGCTCGACCTCTGCACCATTCTTAACGCAATGGGATATCACCTCGGCATATCCTGGAAGGATTATTGGTGAAACCCCGCACACATACTCAGATTTTTTTAGCTCACCTATGAAATATTCCACAGTTTTCAGGAGCTCTGAGGGGTCGGCTTCGATGATTTCTGACTGAGAAAGCATGCCAATCCTCCCCAAAAGCCCCTCAGGTATCCCGCTGATGTCGTGGTTCAGCCAGAAATCGCTGTATTTTTCCAGGACCAAGACGAAATCGATCATATCGTCCAGCATAGTGGCCTGCATCTTTCCCAGGTTGGTGAGATCATAGCCCTGTTCAGCTCTAACTACCAGCTCCGAATCGGTCATCTCCTTGATGGCGTGGAGAATCGTCGTATTTCTTATGCCCATCTCCTTCTCCAGATCGCTGGTGCTTTTAGCGCCATCCTTCAGGCAGAGGAGGATCTTTGTTCGCACCTTGGAGCGCGTAAAAGATTTTAGCACATCCTCTGCGATGTCGTACCTATTCGATGCCGACATATTTTTGCCACACCCTCGCTAACATATTTTTATTCTGACGCCTGGCAGACGAAACTCCCTTAGAGCAATCGCCGATCCTCGTATCTTCGAAGAAAATGTACATGCTTTGCTACATTACGACTCCGAGCGGCAAATGAGCTAATATGATATATATTTATCGACATTCACCCGTTTAAAGTTACACTGTTATAATCTGATGAAGGAGCATTAATTTATGTCGATATCGACTTAAGTGGGATTAAATGGGCCCTTACCAGCTGCTTAGATTAGCAAATAAACTATATAAAAATAATTTTTAAATTGTAAATCTAATGGAGGATCCTGGTATTCTTCAGCCCCGTCATCGAACCTGCCGCGCACCGCCTTTTAAGATGATCTGGGTGGCAGTCTGACAATCACCAGAATCGGCCTTTGCCCGACTCCAGATTCAAATACAAAAGAAAAGGTGCGGCTGCCGGGAATCGAACCCGGGCTACGAGCTTGGGAAGCTCATGTCCTAACCCCTGGACCACAGCCGCTCAGGTCCCTCATAGGAGGGCCATATCTCATAAAGCTTATGCTTTGGGATGGAGGGCCACGATCTCCTCGAAGGCCGAGAGGACCGTCTCCAGCTCCTCCCGGGAGAGGAGGTAGGTGCTCAGCTTGAACTGCCTGGTGAGGCCGGGCTTTATCCCGAAGATGTTCCTCTTCTTCAGCTCTCTATAGAGGAAGTAGCGCCCCTTCTTCGCGGTCTGAGATATCTCGTAAAGGACTTCGGACCTGAAGAACATGAGGTCGTGGCTGTGGGGACGATCGCCCATGAGGGTCATCCCGAGCTTCTCCATCTCGCCCGCGAACCAGCGGGCCTTCTCCACCTCCTCATCCCAGCGCTTCGTCCTCTCGACGACGGAGGGAAAGCTCGCCATCATCGTCAGGATCCCTGCGCCCCGGAGGGTGCAGCCGAGCATCTCCAGCTCTTTGTTGGGCACGAGCTCCGATCTTCGGAATATCTTCGATCCCAGCTCCTCGGACGCGCCGAGGACCCCTATCGGACCTGAGGAGGCCATCGACTTGTGGCCGCTGCCGACGATCACGTCAGCGCCCAGGCTTCTCGCAGAGACCGGCATCCTCCCCACGGAGTAGGCGCCGTTGAGCAGCAGGGGGATGGCCTCGCGATGGCAGATATCCGAGACCGCCTTCGCGTCCACGAGGTTGCCGTAGTTTCCGTCCGGGTATGTAAGAACCGCCATCGTCACCCCTTCGCCCCGGTCCCTCGCCCTCTCGATCGCCTCCTCGTAACCTTTTGGGTCGACTCTGTAATCGGGCTTTTCGCTTGAAGGAACCAGCTCCACCTTCAGGCCCGCCAGCTCTGCGGCCAGAAGGGTGGTGTAGTGGGCGTTTCCATCGGCCACCACTGTACTTCCTCTCTCGCAGAGGGAGTGCATGGCGGCGAACATCCCCTCTCTCGCCCCGTGGGTTATCCTGACCAGGTCGACCTCCAGAAACTCGGGGAGGGCCTGGTGGACGAACTCTTTGATGGGCGGGTTACCGATCTCCTCCAGGGACCCGGTGCAGAAGTCGCATACAGAGTAGCCGTCGGCCCACTCCACGATCGCCTCTCTCGCCTCCGGGGTCAGAACGCCTCCTCTCTGGAGAGGGTCGATGTTTATGAACCCAGAGGTGCCTCTCTTCAGGCAGGTGAACTTATCGAGATTGTCAATCATTCCTGCCGAATTTGAGCCCGCTATGGTATAATTCTTGCCCTGGAGGGGATAAAATTCAAAGACCTCCAGTGTGGAAAACGTGATATATCTTCCTGCAAGACCTAAACCCGATGTCAACGGTCGTCGGCCACCGTGGTGCACGGTCTTGCGCCCCCGAAAACACTCTGGGATCGATCCGCGCAGCCAAGGCGTGCGGCGCCGATTTTGTGGAGGTGGACGTCCGCCTCTCAAAAGACGGCCGTCTGGTGGTCATCCACGACGAGACCGTCGACAGGACCACCGACGGCTCAGGGAGGGTGGAGGACCTGACCCTGGAGGAGATCAAGCTTCTGGACGCAGGGCTTGGGGAGAGGGTCCCCACCCTCGCAGAAGCGGTGGCCCTCGTCGGTGAGCTGGATCTCGGGATCGTCGTCGAGATGAAAGAGGAGGGGCTCGAAGATCTCGTGGCCCGGGAGCTGAAGGGGAAAAGGGCGATCGTCACCTCCTTTTATCACGCCTCAGTCCGCGAGATCAAAGAGCTGGCCGGGGTGAAAACGGGGATCATCATCTCGTCGCTACCCATAAAACCGGTGGATCTGGCCCTATGGGCCGGAGCCGACTCCATATTTCCGAGGATCCCAAACCCCAACTTATTCAAGAAGGCCCATCGGGAGGGGCTGGAGGTCTACCCCTGGACGATAAATGATCCCGATCAGGCCCGCTGGATGAAAAGGCTCGGTGCCGACGGCCTGGTCACCGACGACCCCTGCGCCATCCGATCTGTCGCCGACGAGCCCGTCACCAACGTCGAGGCCGGCGAGTGCCAGTACTATCCCTGCCACCATTTCGAGGGGCAGGACTGCACTCACTGCTTCTGCCCCCTCTACCCCTGCAAAGACCCGGAGCTCGGAAGGTTCATCAAGACGAAACGGGGCAAGAGGCTCTGGAGCTGCGTCGACTGCACCCTGGTCCACAGGCCAAAGGTGGCCCGGTACCTCAGCGAGCACCCGGAGGCTTCGACCGAGGACCTGAAGAGGGTGGCTCGAAAAGAGCCAGATTTGGAATGAAAGACGTATCTGCGTCTCGTTTTGAGGTTTTCTCATCTCGGAGCCGAATCTATGCGGGATCGGCCGAGTTGACGGAAAGATTTATGCACGACCGGTGTATAAGAACCGGATTATGAGAAGAAATCTAGCATTAATGGTCGCCGTTCTTGCCCTCTTGCAGGCCTGGTCCGCCATAGGGCAGGATCTCACCTTCGATTCGCCGGTGGAGGCACCCGCTGCCCTCACCGAATTCCTGAACGACAGCGATGATAATGTGACGGGCAACAACACCGTCAACAAAACCGCGAATACGACCGCCGCCGACACCAACGTAACCACGACGGCGAGCCAGCAGGAGTTCCTCGACCAGCTGGCCAACAATACCGCGGTCGATACCAACCTCACCACCACGGCCACCCAGCAGGACTTCCTCGACCAGCCAGTCAACAAGAGCCGGATCGACTCCGAGCCCTCGTGGACGAGCAGCATATACGCTTTCCTGATGGATGAGCCGATGAAGGAGCCAGTCCCTCTCTACACCAGAGGCCAGATGATGAGCGAAGAAGAGTCCTTAGCGGAAAGCTCGTCGGATAACATCTATAAGAAGGGCCAGATGATGGGAGATATCGATTGATCTCCGTAGGTATTATTAGAAATCTTCGATGGCCACGGGGTCGCGACGACTAGGCTGAATAGTCCGCAAGCCTCAATCCCAAATCGACTCCAGGTGGAGCCGTTCTCTTCTGAGAACCCCGACCTTGTCATTTTTTGACAAGGTCTCGGAAAATTTCTTGTCGTCCAGCTCCAGGGTCAGAGGCCCATCGTATCCGGCATCTCGGAGAGATTTAAGAACAGGGTCCGCCGACCCGTCGCTGGGAGGGAGGTGTCTGACCCCATCTCTGGTGGCGCTGACGTGGACGTTCAGAATTCTGTCTTTCAGGATATCGACGAAGGCGATGGCCCTGGAGAGGGGAGGCGTCGCGTGAGATATGTCCAAGGTCATGCCGAGGGGGAACTCGTCCAAAAACCGATCCATCTCCTCGGGCTCTGAGCAGATGCTCCAGGGGGCGGGCTCCAGGTTCTCTAGGGCGAGGTGTACGCCCCTCTCCTCCGCCCGCCTCAGGCAGGCTTCCAGGTAATCGCGGAACTTCTGCCGTTCCGCCTCTCTCACCGGGCGTTTCGCCGTCCTCTTGCCGGGGTGGATCGTCATCACCTCCGCGCCCAGAAACTCTGCCAGGTCTATCGCCCTCAGGGACTCGACGATCGTCGCCCGGCAGACGAGGTCGTTGTAGGAGGAGGGGTTGAGGTCCATGACGGGTCCATGAAGGGTCATCCTCAGCCCGCCGAGGGCTCTTTTGATCTCTTCAGCCTGCTCCTCTCGCCTCCCCCCCTCCCAGTACCAGGGGGTCTCGGCCCAGAACTCCACCTCTTTGAGGCCGGCCTCGGCGATGACCCCAGCCATGCCCCGGGGGTCCATATCCCAGAGGAACATGGAGGATATCGAAACCCTCACACAGTTCACCGCCCCAGGTCTTCGATGAGCCTCTCGATCCTGCTGAGCCGCTCCATCTGGACCTGCATCCTCCGGAGCAGTACTGGGGTCGCCTCTGAGGTGGCGGTGCACTGGTCGGTCCAGCCATCGACGTCTCTTACGACGTTCCGAACCATCTTCTCGAACTCCATCGTGAGCTTCCCCTCCTCTTGCAGCCGCTCGAGGGCGCCCTCTATCGCCTTCCGGATCTCGACGATGTTCAAAAGCACCAGGTTCAGCTCCGCCTCTATTCTGGCCTGATCCAACCTTTCTTCCTCCTGCCTTTCCGTCGGGTCTGAAGCGTCTTTGTCTAATGTATTCGCCCCATCGCCGAAAGTTCCATTCTCATCTTCTGAGGCCTATGCCTTCTTCTTCCCGCCTTTCGGCGAGGGAAGGTGGCGAACTCACTTTCAGCTCGATCCGAGTTTCACTATCGCCTCTGCCAGGTCCCCCTGGGCCTCTTTGAGGGCCGCCTTCGCCTCCTCGCGGCTGCACCCGGTCTGAGCGACGACGAGGTCGACGTCGGAGTCGGGTATCGAGACCTCACGAGGCCTCTCCCGCGCGGTGCCCACCACCTGGTACGACCTGTTTCCCTGGGCGTCCATCACGGTGACCGATGCGTCCGAAAAGAATATCTCCCGGTCCCCCGTCCTGATGATCACCTCTTCGACGCCCTCGATCTCTTCGATGCTGATGCCCATCTGCTTCATCATCTGCTTCATCTTCTTGGGGCTCGCCCCCTTGCCGCCGATGCCTGGGAACATGATCCCAACTAGATGGCCATCTTTAGTAAATCTATCTGTGGGCCCCTCAGTTTCGTCGGCAGCCCCATATCTTCTGCCACGACGCCTTATTCGGGCTTTCGGATGAGATGCGGCTGGAATATCAGCGCAGTTGCTGAAAAAAAACAATAACATGTGGGGGGCTCTTTCCCTTCTACATGTTCATAGGCACCCTGAAGCTGAATAGGGCTCTGCAGATCGTATTCCTCCCCCTGACGATCCTCTTCTGGCTCCTGGCCATCGGGGACTACACCGGCAGCGCCACCATCGCCATGATCGCCGGCTACGAGAGCATCTTCTGCGGCTTTACCGCCACATACGCCGCATGCGCCCAGGTGCTGAACGAGGTCTACGGCAGCATTTTTTCGCTTTTTCGGCGTCGCCGCTTCGGCCCTGGTCCTCTGGCAGGTTCTTCCCGGCTTCGGGTACGGGTTTCGTGGCGGCCGAGGGTTCGTTTCAGAGCAGCTGTTTTACCCCAGGGAGGGGCTGAACCTTCGCAGCCATACCAGCCTTCTGCTGACAGTTCCTGCATATAGCCCTTCCCTGGCGGTGGATCAGGAATCTCGGCATGCCATCCCTTTGAAAGAGATCATCAAGCACCACCAAAGAACTTTATACACTGCCGACCTTTAAGATCTGTGGTGTATGAATCATGATGCAATCGGGTGAGAGAATCAAAGGCGGGGATATGCCGACCGACCTCATAGAGAAAGTGGACGGCCTGTTGGATCAGTTCGTGGGGATCGTGAACATCCTGGTGGAGGAGCGGAAGATCCAGAGGGGGATCGTCAGGAGCACGAACCCCAGCAGCATCGTGGCGGTTTTGGACAAGGCCACCCTCTACATCCTGGCCCAGCACCATGCTGGAGCCCTCTCCACCATGTACACCTACCATCCCGATAAGAAGATCTCGGAGCAGAAGGCCCTGAGCAGCGCGAGGTGGGAGTTCGGGTACGAAGATCCTTACATGATCGTATTTCCCGCCGTGGTCCTCGAAGAAAGCGAGAGGGATAGGCGCGAGATACTTCGGGTGATAGCCCTCGCCCACGTCGAGTCGGAGGTCCAGAGGGCCATCAACCTCATGAGCCTGATGCAGATCAGGCCCCTGTTCGGCCACGCCTCTTACATCGTGGACGATAGGACGGCTTCGGTACTGGTCCCCCTCACCGACGAGGGCGACGACCTCTACGACGAGGCGGTGAAGCCCGCTCTGGAGAGGACAGGCCTCATCCCCCGGAGGGCCCTTGAGTTCGAGGACGACGAGAATAAGCTGAAGGCGATCTGGAGGGATATATGCAGGTCGCGGATGGTGGTGGCCGACCTGACGGATGCCGATCCGATGGTGATGTACGAGCTTGGGATCGCCCACACCGTGGGGAAGGAATCCCTCATCCTCTGCAAGCGGGGCAGCTGCCCGAAGTTCCCCTCGAAGCTGATTCGGGCCAACTTCCTGGAGTACGATGAGGGTGAGGACGGCATGGTCAAATTGAGGGCTGATATGGCCGAAGCTCTCCACCAGATGATGACCCCTGTGATGGGCTCTGACTGAGGGTCTGGATATTGAGATTATTTTAAAAAATTGGGCGCGGCTTCTCAACCGCCCATCTTTCCTTTGATTTGAGGGCCGCGACGGACGCCTTCGTCCCCCGGCCTTTTAATCAAAGAGGTCTGAAGGATTTCCCTTTGACGAGGTAAACATCGGCAAACTCGGTGTTGACGCCCACCACCTCGTCGTTGAATCCCCTCAAGTTCTCGGGAACCGGGCCCAGGGCGTCGGCCTTCTCCTGGGAGTCGACGATCGCCCCCGGCGGGACGAAGCTTCCGTCCTTCAGTTTCACGCCCACCACCAGGGCGAGATGGCCCACGAAGCACTTTTTGCCCAGGGTCGAGGCGTGGACGACGGCGTTGAAGCCGACGAAGCTCTCGTCACCGATCTTGAGGGGGCCGTGGACCACTGCGCAGTGGGCGATGCTCACCTTCCGTCCCAGCTCTATGCTCGTTCCCTCGAGGCCGTGGAAGACCGCCCCGTCCTGGACGTTGCACTCGTCTCCGATGATTATCGGCGTCGCCTCGTCGGCCCTCACCGAGGCTCCGGGGGCTACGTAAACCTTCTCGCCTATCCTCACATCTCCTATGACCGTGGCGGCCTCGTCGACGTAAGCGGTGCTGGCGATGGTGGGCGTCGATTCGGCATCGTTCCAGGAAGTTTTTGGGTTGGCTCTGATCATCCAAACTCACCAACCCCTAACTTACCTTCTGAGATAAAAGGCATTATCATCAAAGATCGTTTCATTGATGAAAATCCGGATCCGAAGGGACGGCGCCGGTAAACTAAATAATATAAAATTTCGATAATCAAAATTCTTATGAGGGCCGTCGAGAGATCGATGGCCTACAACGGTGGGATCTCTGAGGCCTGGTGGGCCTTTTTTTTGAAAAGCGAATTTCTGGCATGCGTAACGTATTTTTAAGATACTCGGCGCTAATTTTAAATAGATACGATACCCTTATAATTCAGCCCAATAAATCTTTGGCATGACGTTCTCTTGGAGGGAGACGCCAAATTGGGAAAGTCTTTCAGCTTGTAGGTTTGAATAGAGCCATATCGAAAAAATGAGCTTTTAAGGTAAGGGGTGTTAAAGATGGGAGAGAGTAGTAAAATACTAGGTATGGAGGCTGAAAAGGGCCGATGGTTATTTGTCATCATCGGCATGATAATCAACCTCTGTCTAGGTAGCATCTATTCGTGGAGCGTCTTCAAAGCGCCGCTTAAGGCCTTTTTTGAGACATCTGGTCCAGAAGTGAGTGCTTCCGCTCTACAGTTGCCGTTTATGGTCTTTCTAGCGTTCTTCGCGCTCGCCATGCCTCTGGCCGGCGGTTATATCGAGAAGTTCGGTCCCCGCAAGGTCGTAATCGTCGGTGGGATTCTGACGGGCCTCGGATGGCTTATGGCATCCATGTCCAGCTCTATCAATATGATGCTCGTCACCTACGGCATAGTCGGCGGAATTGGCGTCGGGATCGCATACGGTGTTCCCATTGCCGTCTCCGGCAGATGGTTCCCCGACAAGCGTGGGCTTGCGGTGGGGCTTACCGTGCTGGGCTTCGGATTTTCGGCATTCTTCACCGCAAACATAGCAAACATCCTCATCGCGTCAAGCGGTGTTATGCAGACCTTCCGCATCTTCGGGATAGCCTTCATCATAATCATGGTGATTCTGGCCACGCCTATGGTCTTCCCGCCATCTGGTTGGAAGCCTGAAGGCTGGACGCCGCCCGCACCGAAGGCTGGAGTTGCGAAGAAGTGCGAGCTGATCCGGCAGGAGATGCTCAAGACGAAGACCTTCATCGGCCTTTGGCTCTGCTACTTCGTAGGGTGTCTTGCGGGCCTCATGGCCATCTCGATCTCTGCAGATGTAGCAGGAGAGGTGGGGACTGAAGCCGTGGCGGCCCTGCTATTGGGATTCTCTCCGGTCGGGTTCTTCGCCATATTCAACGGCGGTGGAAGGCCTGTATTCGGCACCCTCACCGACAAGCTGACCCCGAGAAACGCGGCGATCCTCTCATTCGTGCTGATCATCATCGCTTCGCTGATGATATCCCAGATCCAGACCGCACCGATATACATCATATCCTTCGCCATCCTCTGGGGATGCCTGGGCGGCTGGCTTGCGATCGCTCCGACGGCTACGGCGTCCTTCTTCGGGACGGGCGACTACCCGCGGTGTTATGGAGTGGTCTTCATGGCCTACGGTGCCGGGGCCATAGTGGGCCCGTTGATGGCTGGATGGATCAAAGATGCAACTGGCAGCTTCATAGGAGTCTTCCCGTATGTCATTGCCTTAGCCGTTGCGGGAATCATAATAGCCTTCCTCCTGATGAAGCCCCCCGTAGTGAAGGAATGAGCGCCTTGATCAAAGGTACCGGAGGTGATAGATACAGGCCGATGGCTGGAGCCTCGGGGAGGGATGCGGCGGACGGCGCCGCCCTCCCCCCGGCTCTTCCATGCCGAGCCCTGATCCGGTTCTTTTGATCTCGTTTTCTCTTGTTTTTCCGAGGCCCGCCTGTCGGCGGCCCGTCTCTTCTCTTTTCTGGCCCTCGCCAAAGATATTAAATGAGACCAGAACATCTCACCTCTTCATGTTCAAGCTTGGAGAGTACGATGAGTTCGAGGCGGCGGAGATCGCTGACTACCTCAAAGAAGCCGGCGTAAAGGTCGATCTGAAGCCCTCGATCTCAGCCTCCATGGAGAGCGCCGTCTACTTGGAGGGGAGGTCGAGCGAGCTGAGGGAGCGGGTGGAGGATTTCGAGGTTTACGATCTGCGTATCGGAGCTCTCAGGGCGGCCCTCGCAGAGGGCGCTGATGCCGAGGACTTCACAGATCGATACCTATCGACCCTCGACCCGTCCTGGAAGGAGAAGAAGGAGGAGACGGCCGGGTTTCTGAAGGACGGCTCGGACGAGGTGGGCGGCTCGCCTGAGGAGGCGATGGAACGGGTGGCCGACCTCTTGGAGACGCTCGAAGCCCTCCAGTTCCTGGACTCCGCCCTCGAGCTGAACGAGATCGACGTGGAGGGAGACCCTCGGGGCGAGCTGGGGGACGACCCCCTCCTCAGGATCCCCGTGGACCCCGATGACTGCGACCCCGACGAGGAGCTTTTGAGGTCCGTCCTGGCGGTCCACCTCGATAAGGAGGTCGAAGTCCGGCTGGACGAGATGACGGCGCCCCTGGCGAGGAACCTCGACGACGAGTTTCTGGACGAGTACCCCGAAGAGTACTACATGGTCACTTCCATAGGCATGACCATCGAGCGGCTCCTCGGTCCGCCAGGAGACTCGAATAAGATCGACCTCGACGAGTTCAGGGAGCTCCTCGTCTTCGAAGAGGATATGGAGGATTTCGTCATGACGGTGGACGGGACGGCCGTGGCCGAAGATATCGCCCGGACGCTGAAGAAGGAAGGGGTGATAAAGATCAAGGGCGACAAGATCGCGTGGAAGAGGTGATGACCTCAGAGAAGGGCGGCGATCCCGTCCCCAGAAAGTCCCACCGCCCCGAAGAGAGGCTGGCCGAGGCGAAGAGGCTCTGCTTCATCCACTGCGCCGAAAGTTGCGTCGACCAGAAACGGAAGGGGCTCCATCTGGCGCTTCTGGAGATGAGGCCCCACTGGTCGGTTCTGAACCGCGAAGAGCAGTACAGGAC
>Ga0116202_10000983_pt1 | contig 16565 bp, 17 predicted proteins | sample LakKivw325mmetaG_FD_94479 | JGI IMG/M metagenome (GOLD analysis project Ga0116202, IMG submission 94479) | Anoxic lake water microbial communities from Lake Kivu, Rwanda to study Microbial Dark Matter (Phase II) - Lake Kivu water 325m metaG | ecosystem: Environmental > Aquatic > Freshwater >...
CTCGTCTTTCACCCCTACCATATCCTCTTCAGGCGTGCCTTCTTTACTATCGTGAAAGTACATGCTCGCAATCACGCCCGTCTTCCGGAGCCCGTAGACCTCCGCAGCTCGTCGTGCCTCGAGCTCATCCAGAAAAATAACCGCGGTGTGCCGCTCAAATGCTAATGCAATCGCTTCCGCCTCGCCTTTATGCAATTCACGCTCCAGAAATCTGACTAACGACTCGTTAGCCGGTGCAAGTAAAGCTTTTATATACCCGCTCGTTACTCAATCTCACGAGAAAGATATGGCGGAGCATAAAATTCACGAATGTGGCCCCGCAGGTGCCGTCTATGGCCTGGGGTTTATCGGCGCGGCAGTGTATTTTATCGGACAGGCAACCACAGTTTGGATGGGCGTGCTCGGTCTTTTGAAAGCGCTCGTGTGGCCGGCCTTTGTGGTCTATGGCTTGCTGAACTATTTAGGAATGTAGTGGTTGATCGGCCAAAGGGGTGGTGAGCGCGTCCAGACCATTGACGCCACAGCGTAACCGCGCATACGTAAGATTATTGAGCTTCCATCGCCCATTATTCATATCTAATCCCGCCTCTTTACGAGCGGGACGGGTGTGTAAGAGATGACCCGTGAACTCAGATGGCTCATCCTCGTGGTGGCCCTGTTGGGCACAGCGCTGCTCAGCAACGGCTGTGTTGACAAAGCACCATCAGCAACGCCTGCGGCTTCCCTACCGGGTGCTACCAGCTCGCCCAGTCCAGTGCCGCCGGAGTTCCAGCTGCGACTATCCAGCCCTGAGTTCGCGCAGGATGGGTTCATCCCCGCGCGATTTACGTGCGATGGGAATGATATCAACTCCGCGCTCAGGATCGAGAACGTGCCCGCGGGGACGAAAACCCTCGCGCTCATGCTCGAAGACCCGGACGCGCCGGGCGGCACGTGGGTGCACTGGCTCGTCTATGACATCCCCGTGACGATCTGGATCGACGAAGATAGCGTTCCGGGCACGCAGGGACGGAATGATTACGGCGTGACGGACTACCGGGGCCCCTGCCCGCCATCGGGTACGCACCGGTACGTCTTCACACTCTACGCGCTGGATACCGAACTGCAGTTGGACGAAGGTGTGGAGCAGGCGGCCCTGGCGAGGGCCATGCAGGCCCATATACTCGCCACCGCGGAACTCAGCGGCTATTATACACGTGAATGAGGTAAGTCGCACACCGGTCGAGCTGCCGTGGCCTGGCTGGCGAAGCCTGTTGGGAGGATAAAGAAGTCATGGCGTTGGATGACCTTCAGTTATCTTGCTCCCAGGCCCCGCTTTGCCTTCCGCTCTTCTTCGCCGCCGGGCGCCGCCGCTTCCGCTGCCGCTGCACCTCCTCAGAGCCACATTAGAAGAAATGGGTATATAAAACTTTCGGTGTGCCCAGGCGGCTTCCTGCGCGATACGAGAAAAAAAGTGAGGGGCGGACCAAGAGACATTTTAAAGAGCCGCGCGACATCAAGTGATGGTAGCATGAAACTCGTCAAGATCCCGCAGATGGAGAGGGAGGAATACGATCGGCTCATTGCCGACGGGTATGTCAGCCGGATCGCCTTCCAGGGCGAGAAATATCCCTATATCGCGCCCTTCCTCTACGTCTTCGATGGCCGGTACATGTACTTCCTCTCCACGAAGTATGGCTATAAGATCCGCCACTTCCGCCGGAATCCCCACGTCGCGGTCGAAGTGGAGCAGTACAGCCCTGACCTCGCGAGGTACACCTTCGTCACCCTCGCTGGCCAGCTCGTTGAGGTCGAGGACGCCAGGGAGAAGCGAGCGGTTCGCGCGAGCTTCGTGCGCCTCATCACGGCTAAGAAGCTCTCCAGGAACGTTCTGGCCGCGCTCGGCCACGCGCCGGACGAGCCGCTCGACTCGCTCGTCACGGAAGAGCGGAGCAGCGTCTGGAAGCTCACGGATGTCCGTGACATTATCGCGCTCAAGAACGTGGAGTAGAGAAGTACGAAGATGGAGATCAAGAAGCTTGTCCTGGAAGAGAATGTCGGTGGCTACGACCTGCTCGTCCGGAGTGTCGCGGGCAGCCTCGCCATTACCGCGCTCGCGCTTGACTGGGCATCCGCACCCCCGTGGCGCTGGTTACTCGCCTTGATCGCCTTTATCGGGCTCTTCTCGGGGATGACACGCCACTGCACGCCCTACGCCCTGCTGGGCATCAGCACCAAACGGCGCTAACCTGGCGCATGTTTCGGCTCGGCGTCACCGAGATAGATCCCTGAGCGAGTTTGCTCAGCGGTGGCATACGCTGCATTGCATGGTGAGTCACGAAGCACGTGCGGCAGGTTGCGTTCATCTCGGTTCATGACTGAAACGTCTTCCTGACCAGTTCTTCCAGATCGTCCATCCGCGTTAAGCTCAGTATCTTCTCACTGCCGTCCCGGCGCACCGTGAGATGCACCGAAGACATCTCACCGGTTATCCCGAACAGGCCCTTCAGGATGCCCGCGAAGATATTCTGCATTCGCTCATCGTTCATCGAGACGTAGCCCATGTTCTTCGGCCGTATAGTAATGCACGTCTCGCCCCGCTTCACTGTGATCTTCCGGATCTCCATGCCCCACCATAACTTGATGTTGATCTCGATCGGCTCGTCCTTCTGCTCGCTCATTGCTCTCTCGTAGGGAACATCATGAGAAGTATTTATCCGCGGAACAAGGAAAGGAAAGAGAGGAGGGGTGAGGAAGAGAAATATGGCCCGGGGAGGCGATCATTTGAGGTTTGGCGGTGTGGACGTCGTCGCGCTGGCAGAGCGGTACGGGACGCCGCTCTACGTTACCGATGAGACGATTATCCGAACGAATTTCAGGCGGTATAGAGAAGCGTTCGCTGCTGTGGAGCATGACATTTATTTCGCGGTTAAGGCGAATGGTAGCCTCGCGATACTCCGGATCTTAGCGCAGGAGGGCGCGGGCGCGGACGTCTTCTCAGGCGGTGAGCTCGAGCTGGTCAAGCTGGCTGGCATACCGCTCGAGAAGGTCCTCTTCAATGGCAACTCGAAGAGCGAGACGGAGTTACGCGCTGCGGTCGAAGCAAAGGTCACGGTCTCCGTGGACTCCGTTGAAGAATTGCACACCTTAGCGGCAGTCGCCGGTGAGCTGGGTGCTGAGGCGGGCATCTCGATGCGCGTGAACCCCGATGTCTCGCCCAATGTCAATCCCAAGATCGCCACGGGTCTCCGCACCTCGAAATTCGGGATTCCCTATCCGGAGATACTCCCCGCGTATGAGGCTGCCGCGAAGCTGCCGAATATCGTAATCAGGGGCATACACTGTCATATCGGGTCGCAGATCCTTGATCTCACCGTCTTCCGTGAAGCGACGGAGAAGATGCTGAGCCTCGTCGAAGGGCTTTACCTCCAGGGTATCGAGCTTGAGTTCCTTGATCTCGGCGGCGGGCTGGGCATCGCGTACCGGCGAGCTGAGGAAACAGCACCGACACCGAAGGACCTTGCCGCGATGATCCTCCCCTCCTTTGTGGCGAAGACTCGCGCGCTCGGCATCCACCCACGGCTGATCCTGGAACCCGGCAGATCGATCGTCGGGCCCGCTACCGTTCTGCTGAGCAGGGTGAACACCGTGAAAGAGGCGTATAAGCACTTCGTGGCCATCGACGCGGGCTTCAACCTGCTCATACGGCCCGCGATGTACGATGCATACCACGAGGTGGTGGTCGCGAACAAGCTCCATGAGCACGCCTCGGTACTCAGCACCGTTGTCGGGCCGATCTGCGAATCAGGCGATGTTATCGCGAAGGATCGGCTCTTGCCTCCTGTAGAGCGCGGCGATATCATCGCGATCCTCGATACAGGTGCCTACGGGTTCTCCATGAGCTCGCAGTACAATGGACGGCCACGGTGTGCTGAAGTGCTGGTGCACGACGGTGCCGCGGAGCTGATCCGGTCACCGGAGAGTGGTGAAGATGTTTTACGCCACCAGGTAATTCCCCCACGGTTGCGGTGATGCGCGATCGTGAAGTGAACTAACCGAGTCTGAGAAAAGCGGGCCAAGAAAATGAGCTCACCGGGCGACTTCTCAACAGTTCGAACTCGAACTGACCCGGACAGAACTCGTGTCATGCTTTATCTTCGCTTCGCCGCACCGATCACGAAAAGAAGAAACGATACGCCCGGTCAGCGACTTTGACGCGTGGTGAGGGCCCCGGGTACCGAAAAGCTTAAATATACCCCGCGATTACATAATCCCGGTGGACAAAATGGCGGAACTACCAAAAGCACCTGTTGCTAAGATTATTCGGAACGCAGGAGCCGATCGAGTGAGCGAAGATGCTACTGAGGAGCTCACGCGGCTGCTCGAGAGCTACGGCGCGAAGATCGCGAAGAAGGCCGTCAGCCTCGCGAAGCACGCGGGAAGAAAGACCGTAAAAGCCGAAGATATCATGGGCGCTGCGGAATAAACTACGTGCAGAGGGGAGTAATTCAGATATCGGCTCACCCCTCTTTTCTTTTATTTTTCGCTACAGCTCAGACTGAATGAATACCGCAGCCTAGACGCCCGACACCAGCGTCGCGATCCCCATCGCGCCCGCGTACTGTGAATAGGGTGGCACGATGATCTCCACGCCGAGCATCTCCTCAAATTCGCGCTTCACACCCTCGACGAGCGAGACACCACCCACAAAGATCAGCGGTGGCCGAACCTCCATCTCCTGGATCATCGTCTCGTAGACCTGCTCCGCCACCGAGCGGCACGCCGCGGCCGCCACATCCTCACGGCTCACGCCCGAGGCGAGCGCGACAACGAGGCTCTGGATACCGAAGACCATGCAATAGCTCTGTAAATCGAACCGCTCCGTCGCCTTCGCCTTCGACTGCAGCGCCAGCTGCCCCAGCTCTGAGACATCCACGTCCAGGCGGTGCGAGGCCACCTCCAGAAATCGTCCCGAGGAGCCACCGCAAATGCCGCCCAGGCTGAAGCTCGTGACGATGCCGTCCCGCATGAGCATCAGCTTATTATTCATTCCCCCGATGTCGATCACGGTCGCATCGCCCTTATGCCGCTTCGCGAGCAGTGCCGCACCCTTAGAGACGACACTCACCTCTTCTAAATTGAGGCTCGCGTGGACGTGCTCGCCGACCAGATCACGGCCGTGGCCGGTGACGCCGATCGCGTCCACCTGCTCCCGGGTAATGCCCGCCTCCTGCAAGGCTTTCGCCAGCGCCTCATCCGCACTCTTGATCGGATCCGTCGTGGGTAACCAGTCTTTCCCCACAAGCTTGTTCGCCTGCATCACCACGACCTTCGTCGTCGATGAGCCAGAGTCGATCCCGACCGTAACCCCCTCCTGCTTCTCCCGCATCAGGAGCGTCCGCCGCGTGATCAGCGTCTTCAACGCTTCCAGACGCGAATAGATCTCGATCTCCTTCGGCTTCTCCACGTTCGAATACACGATCACCGGGATGTCCGTCCGCTCGTGGAGGAACCGCCGGATCGTATCCTTGACGATCGTGCCTTCCGAGCACTTGAAGCAGGTGAGCAGGATCGCGCCCTTGATCGCGGGATCGCGTAAGAGTGAGACGGCACGAGCGGTCATCAGATTCAGGCTGGGGCTCTCGGCCTCGAAGCCAAGCTCACGGCAGGCCAGCTCCACCTGTGATAACTCCAGCTCCGGATAGACCAGCTCGATACCCAGTCGATCCGCAATGTCGTTCATGAGCCATTGAATACCGCTGTACTCCGTCCCGCAGGAAATCTGCGCGACTCTCACCGGTTTCATGTTGCCCGCTCTTACGTCGCTTCTTGCTGCTCCTGCTCGCCTTCCCTTAATCGTTTCAGGAAGTCCATGATCGCGGCGACCATCTCATCCAGCTTCTCGCCGCCTTCGTACCGCACTTCTAACGTCGGCACACCCCGCTTGCGTATCAAGAACTTAAAGAACTCATCGGCCACGGCGCAGCCCATGCACCCGTAGGTGGGTGGTGCATCAGCTAAGATGATCGCCGCTTCTGCCTGGTCGAGCAGCGGCGCGAGCAGTCCGATCCGCCCTTTGAGCCCCGCTGGCTCTTCCACAGAGACGTACCGCAGTGCACGTTTCAAGTCGTCCTCCGTGATGTTCAGCGGTGGTGCATCGATCTCCGCATCCCGGACATGCTCGCCGACCTGACGCATCAAGACCACCGGCTCGTGACCACTTCGTTCCACCAGATCCGCTAAAATCAAGCTATTGGGCGGGTACACCAATACTTTCATCTTCTCTCTCACTCTTCCTTCCCGGTCTCGGGCTCTTAGCCTGCCACGCGCTCGTTCGACCGCTCCCACTTCGCTCTACCTTATCAACTGCGTTTACTCTTCTTATAAGTTCGCGATTCATCCCGGGCTGTCTTCCACACCGCGACCGGTGATAAAGAAGATGCAGGAGGTCTCCTCGGGCATGGACCGGTGCTTCTTCAAGGTCGCCCGGCGTTTGCCCGTGGCACCCGCGACTTTCTCGAACTGCACGATCACCTTTGAGAGATGCTCGAGCGCGGTGCCGCCTGTCGGCCGCAGCTTCCCGTTCTCAATATCCGTATAGACCTGGTTCGTAATGATCACCACGAGATCGTACTGCCGTGCCAGTTCCAGGAGGTGCATGATTTGATTCGCCAGGACGCGCCGGAGATTCATGCTCCGGTCATCATCCAGCTCCAGCCGATAGAAGAGCGTTGCGGAATCGAGGAGAATGAGCCCGACGCCGCTCTTTCCCTCTTTCTCCTTGATGACCGTGTCAATCTCATGGATACAGGAGGTCTGCTGCTCGAAGGTCCGTGGCTGGTAGAGGAGAATCCGCGCAGCCAGGCGCTCGAGCTCCTCACCCTCCTTCAGGTGCGCACGGGCGATCTGCACGAATCGCTCGGTCGAGAGGCCCTCGCTATCAATGATGATCACACTCTCACCCCGGCTTGCGTACTCGACCGCCATCTGGAGGCAGATATTCGTCTTGCCGCTCCCCGCCTCTCCGTAGAGTTGCGTGACCGTGCCCGATTCGAACCCGCCACCTAGCAGCTCATCGATGCTCGTACACCCGGTGCCGACCTTCGTGGGCAGTTTCATGGTAGCTCGTTTCTCACCACTGCGCGCCGGTACGTGCCAGAGCGCTCAAACCACCTCTGCGGTGCTCTCCTCCTCTTCTGGTCTCACGATACCGATGGTCAGATAAAACTCACCCCAGGGAAGGAGCGAGGCTTCAAAGGTCGAGCCAGCCTTCAGCTCGGGCGCATCAGCCCGCAACTCATACTCCGAGCCCGTCTTCCGGTCCTTCACCATGAGGGTAAAGGTAGCAGGCTCGGCACGCAGCACCTCAAATGCACTTTTCAGCGGCCTGCCTAGCCCCGCCAACTGCGCTTTGAGCTCGTCACTCAGCCCCTTATCGTCCGCATACACGAGTCCCGGTGTCCTGCCATCCCCGAGTGGACGGGTGAACAGGAACCAGTTCAGGAACTCGAAAACCTCCGCGAGGCTGAGCTTAGCCCGCCCGTGCTCCTCCCTGTACTCATCCTCCGCTTTCGCCAGCTCCGTTTCGAACGCACGTTCCGCATAGTGTCTGATCTCCTCAAGCAGGAACAGTGCCTCCCAGAACGCGCGCGCCTTCCGCGCGTCCTCACCCGTCAGGTTCTTCATCCGCTCTACTCGACTGATATGCTTCGCGAGCACCCTGCCGAGCTCCTCGCCCGCCTCGCCGAGCCGCTCACAGTACTCAAGACTGGTCGTATAAGCGTTGAACGCATCTTCGTACCTGCCTCGACGCTCCAGAAACTCGCCGTAATTCGCCCATACTACTTCGCTCCCGGTCAACGCGAGCATGCGTTGATATTCCGCTTCTGCCTCGGCAAACTGCCCTGCTCGTTCGTGATGCTCCACGAGCAGCTGGTGCACGATCACGGCGTCAGGTCGGGCTTCCAGCAAGGCCGTGAGCATTCGCTCGCCACGTGCCTTATCCTTCTCGATGAGCCGCTCCTTCAGCTCCTGATCCACCCGCGGATGGGCATAAAAAGCGAGAAACGCCTCCGGAAACGCTTCGGCCGCTCGAGGATCAGCAGCTAACCATGCCGCGCAAAGATCCTCGAAATCGACCAGCAGCCTGATATCGAGGCTAGCCACGCTCCTCAGGTCTTCTCGCGGCGTTCCTTCGCTCGCTATCGCCAGCTCGCCCCTGGGGAGACCCGCCTCGTCGTCCCACGCCTTGAGCCGGTTCTGCTTCATGTGCCTGATGTAGCTTCTCCGCACGTTATCGCCCTCTCGCCTGCTGAGCCTCCCTCGGTCCACCTCTCTGTACGCTCGCTGAGTCGCAATAAAGAGCTGCCACGCCTCAATTACCGGCTCATTTGCCGCCTCTAACCCCAGGTATCGCCTCAAAACCTCGTCTTCCGTCATACTCTCGCTCGCTAGGTGCCTATACGTATCGGGTAAGCGATGCGTTTCAAGGTGGCGATCGCGGAGAGCGCCGCTAAATAGCTCGTCTTGGGGTTCGTCGCTGAAGGGACGTTTCGCACACGCACGAATAAACTCCCAAATTCGCCCTGCACCTCGATCTCATGGATGTTCTCCGTCACTGCAGGGTCTGCAACGATCTTCACGCTCGTCGCCGTGGGTCCGATCCCCGCGAGGCTCAAGGACGCGGCAACATTCACATTCTCCGGGAAGTGCGCTACGGCCTCCTTCGCCGAGCCGCGGAAGAGCAGCGTTGGCTCCCTGATCGCGGCCAGGTCAAGCCCTTGCTCCTTGACATACCTGTTCCCCTCAAACCCGCGCGGTGGCTTGCGCGTGGTTAATTCCACCGCATGCAGCCCCCCAACCGCGCCTGATTTGAGCCCATCAAGCCCCGCTATCGCGCCTGAGGGGATATATACCATCGCCCCGTGCTCCGAGGCGATCGCTTCCAGCTCGTCCGCGAGGCATGGATCGCAGAGCAGGGCACCCACACTCAGGATCATTACGTCTTTACCGTGCCGTAACGCGGGCAGCAAGAACTCACGTACCGCCGCCGGCGCGGCGCACTCAATTACCAGATCAACCGCATCTAAAAGCTCGGCCAGCCCGCCACTAGCCGTTCCAGAGAACGGTGGTTGCTTCCGCAAGCTCCTTCGGAGCTCCTCGATCTTTTCCGGGTGCGCATCAATCAGAACGGTCAGCTCCATACCCAGGTTCAACCGGTGCCCCTCGAGTTCATCCGTGTCAATTGCCGTGCAGATCACGCTGCCGATCGCACCGCAGCCGACCACTCCCACCCGTATTCGCCCCTTCTTCATTCGTTTCCTCGGCGAGCTGCCCCATGAGCTTCTCCATAAAACCTTTACTTACCCAAGAAGATAAGTCTTAGTTGCATGCTGCTGAAAGAGATCGAGCACTTCCTGGAAGAAGATCTCGGGCACGAGGATTACGAAGAGATCGTGCCGTACACTGAGTGCACCGCGGAGATCACGGTGAAAGAGCCGGGCATTCTCGCCGGCCTGGCGGAGGTGAAACAGATCCTTGACTACGCTGGCCTCCACTATGCCACGAACTTCACCGATGGTGATCGTATGGAGGCTGAGGAGCGCATCCTATCCGTACACGGCCCGGGCGCGACGATCCTGAAGACAGAACGGCTCGTGCTGAACTTCCTGGGACGGATGAGCGGGATCGCGACGCTCACCAATGAGCTGGTCACCGAAGCGAGAAAGGTCAACGCACAGCTCAAGATCGCGGGCACGCGCAAGACGACGCCCGGCTTCAGGAAGTACGAGAAGAAAGCGATTGCCATTGGTGGCGGTGATCCGCATCGATTCGGGCTCTACGAGGCGGTGATCATCAAGGATAATTATATCCAGCTCATGGGGCTCGAGCAGGCGATCAGGAAGGCGAAGGACCGGGTAAGCTTCACGCGCATGATCGAGGTGGAGGTGGAGAGCATCGAGGATGCGCTCCGCGCCGCGGAATTGGAGGTCAGAATCATCATGCTCGATAACATGCCGCCCGCGCGCGTGCGGGAGTGCGTGCGGTTGCTGGCCGCGCGAGGCCTCCGTGACGGGCTCATCTTAGAGGCTTCCGGGGGCATTGATCAGAGCAACATCCACGAATACGCCGCTACGGGCGTGGATGTGATCTCACTGGGTATGCTCACCCACTCCGCGCGGTGGCTGGGCTTCTCGCTCCAGGTGGTGGGTTAGTCCCTTCCTTCCGTCTGGTTGGTCCGCACGAGCTAACGGCGTTAGTCCACGTGAATCGGCACTTTCCGGCTCACTTTCGGCAGGGTGATCACGAGAATGCCGCTCTGCAATGACGCGTGTGCCTTATCCGCCTCGATCGGCTCGGGCAACCGGATCTGCTTCTTGAATGACTGGAAGCTCACCTTACGCTGCACCACGCCCCATCGCTGCCAGCAGACGGCGTTACTCATCTGCGCGATCACCTCGAGCGAATGCTCGGTCGTATTGATCTCGATGTCCTCTTTCCGCACGCGTGGAAGATCAAAGGTCACCACGATCTCATCCGCTCGGTTATCCAGCTCGTATAACGGCTCTAAATTGCCATCGCGGTTCCAACTCGATCTCAGGAGTATCCTTTCGAGCTCCATTCTACCCGCTCACCCCGCGCACATCTAGTATTATAAAGCCGCTCATGGTTTATTCTCGTCCTCCCGGGCTAGCTAGCTAGCTAGCGATACATGATGGGCATATCCTGCTCCATCCCCTTCTGCATCTCCGATGCGGAGAGCGCAGTCTGCTCCATCAGATCGCGCGCCTTCATTTTGATCTCTTCCGCGTTCTCTAACAATTCGCTCACGTCCACCGTAAGGGACGGGACGAACTTCTTGACCGCTTCGATCGCCGACGCCGCCGCGCCGGGATCAGGGTAGACGGGGAAGCACTGCGCGAGCAATGAGATCGCGCCGATCTGCCGCTTCGAGCATTCCCGGAGCATCATCGCGTAGGTACCCGCGATGAACCCCTCTTCTAAGAGCTCAAGCTGCTTCTCCTTCAGGAGCACCAGCGCGGCATCAGTATTCCCCACCGCGAAGACCTCCGGCTTATCGATCTCCATGCGATTCTTCATGGGCAGCCCCTTCAGCGAGATGACGGGCTCTGTCACCCTAATGCGATGGAACCACTCAGCCAACGCGGTGGTCAGCGGATAAACGGCTTTCGGTGGTACAGCAACTTCCGATATGATCACCACGATACTCCCGCTTGCATCGCTATACAGCCGGAATGGATTCTTCAACTTACCATCGTGTATGACCATCACGGGCGGAAACAAATCCGATTCGATATGCCCGATCTCCCGATAGTCCAGCTTCTCCACGAGATACGAGGCGGCGATAGTCCCCACCAACCCCACATCAGGTAGGCCCTCTATGACCACAGGATGAGTATACTGTGCTCCTCCCTCCTCCACGATTCGCACTACCTCTTCCATCTCACCAGCCTCCCTAATAGGTCACCGCTGTAACCTTAAAAAGGATACAGGTCCGCTTTCACAGATCGCCACGCACGCGCGGCTGCCGCAAGGAACTCCACACCACACGCCAGTACAGTACCCGCAGCCGGCTGACTGCCATCCCCGCTTCATTCACGTTCATCCAAGCGGGGTGCGCGGCACGCGGTGCACCGCGCGAAGCCAGACGGAACGGGCACTTTAAAGACTGAGGGGACTCACCGCACGCAAAGCAAAAAGGAAAACTTTAAAGTGGGCCGGGCACTAACAGTACTGGTATGAAAGTGCTATTTAACGGTTCGCCTCGAGACGTTGCGAGCACGAAATTGGGCGAGATTATCAAGGAACTGGGCGGGCCGTATAAGAGCGGTTGCATCATCGCGATCATCTCGGAGAAGAAGGGTGGCGAGTTGAAGAACGAATTTAGTCTGAAGACGACGAAGGGTGAGGCACGGATAAAGATCGCCCGCGACCAGGAGACCGAAGCGATTGCCTTATTCCACCACTTCTATCCCTCCTTTCGCAACGAGCAGGGGCGGGTCGGCTGGGTAAGCAAGGATGTCACGGCCTTCGGACCGTTTCAAACCACGCTCCAGCTCGATACCGGTGAACAGCGGTACAAGAAATGGGACGTCTTCTTTGGGTTCGGCGGCTTTGATCCCAGCATGACGTACCTCATGGTGAGCAACCATGAGCATGAAGCGGCCTACGGGACGGCCGCGGACGCGGTCATCGGGAAATTGACCCGCGGGCGGAGTATTATCGCTGAGTTGACCGACGCGGATAGCGTGGAGGCGGTCACACCCCTCGTCACCGCAGCTGAGCGGACGGGATTCGTCACCACCGACCTGAATACCGAGATCCTGGAAGGGCAGGAGATCGTTACCTATGCGCTCGTGAAGCTCGACCCTGACGCGCCAATGTCCAGCGAGCATTTCCTCTCCCTGGTGCGGGACGAGATCTTCCACGTCGATGACCAGACGCACACCTACGTCGCCTCAGAGGGTCTCAAAGGGCTGAGTTTGCCGCTCGAGATGATCGCCTACCGCTCGAAATACTACCTCTCCGTCCGGAATGCGGGAACAGAGAAGGGGAAGATTTACGGCTATAGGGAGAGCAGACTGCCCAATCCGTCCCACAACGTCTTTGGCGAGGTCAGCCAGGGCGGCGAGCTCATCGAGTACGCCGCCACGGGCGATTCGATCTATACGAAGACGGACCCGAAGTGGATGATGGTCGTGGGGAAGACCCAGCAGGAAGCGGAGGAGTTCTTCGAGCAGGAAGATATCGAGCAGGTGCGGGAAGGGAATCAGAGTGACACCGCCGTGGTGGTCGATCAAGTTCCCGCATTGACCATGGAGATTATGGAGCGGGGAACTGTACGAACGGTCGGCGTCGAGAAGGAGGCGGTAATCGCGGTGAACCTCTTTCACCAGGAAGCGCCGAAGACTTTATGGTACTTCAAGAAGGTCACCGGGCTGATTAACCGGCCCATCGGGTTCTTAAAGGTCCATTTCAATATGCCCGGTGTGCTCGTGCTCTTCGAGGGCAACATGGTCGAGGCGGGCACGCTCGTGCCCGAGAACTTACCGAAGGGCAGTGTGAAGAAGGGCCTGCTTGGGGTGACGAATATGTCGCGCGCGAATCGCGGGATGATGGGTATACGATTGACAGACAGCACTGAGTATGGACCCACAGGTGAAACCCTCGACGGTGCGAATATCGCACTCTCTCTCGCCACGCTCACCCCGTCCACCAGCTCCGTCCTTTACAGGCTCAAAGAGGGGGATTGCATTTACGTGAAAGAGCGGAAATAGCCTGACCACTGCCTCGCCGTGCCACCTCCGCCGGTTTCTTGAGAGCGTGGATAGACAACAACCAGGTCGGGTGATACCTACAGGGTGCGATCAATGTCAGCTCAAGATGAGTTGCTGCTCCCGCTCAACGCTGAAGCGGTCTTGAAGCGGCGATATTTGATGAAGAATGCGCGGGGCGAGGTGATCGAGACGCCGCGCCAGATGCTCGTGCGAGTGGCACGAGCTGTCGCGCAGGCTGAGCTACGGTACGGGAAGAGCACCACGGAGGTCGAAGAGATCGAATGCCGCTTTTACCAGCTGATGGTGAAGCTCGAATTCCTCCCTAACAGTCCGACACTCATGAATGCGGGCACTGAGCTCGGCCAGCTCGCCGCGTGCTTCGTCCTGCCCGTCGAGGATTCGATGGAGGGCATCTTTGGCGCGGTCAGGAACATGGCCGTGATCCACCAGAGCGGCGGTGGCACGGGCTTCTCATTCTCACAGCTCAGGCCACAGGGCGATGTCGTCCGCTCCACGGGCGGCATCGCCTCCGGACCGGTCTCCTTCATGCGCGTCTTCGACGTCGCGACCGGGGTGATCAAGCAGGGCGGGAAGCGCCGGGGCGCGAATATGGGGATTCTCCACGTCACTCACCCGGACATCATGGACTTTATCAAGGCGAAAGATGATGGCTCGTTCACCAATTTCAATACCTCAGTCGCAGTTACCGATGCCTTCCTGCAGGCCGTGGAGCGGGACGAGGAGTACAATCTCATCAATCCACGGACTCAGGAACCGGTCAGCAGCCTCCGTGCTCGCGCGGTCTTTCATGAGATCGTCACCTACGCGTGGAAAATCGGCGATCCCGGGCTCATCTTCATCGATGAGATCAATCGGCACAATCCGCTGCCCGCGTTGGGGCAGATCGAGGCGACGAATCCTTGCGGCGAGCAGCCACTCTTGCCCTATGAATCCTGTAATTTGGGCTCGATCAACGCCTCAAAGTTCATGCGAGCCAGCACCGGCGAGGTGGATTGGGAGCTGCTCCGGGAAACGATACGGACCTCTGTTCGGTTTCTCGACGATGTGATCGAGGTGAACCGCTACCCGTTGCCCGAGATTGAGGCGCTGACGAGGGCGAACAGGAAGATCGGGCTGGGCATCATGGGCTTTGCCGAGCTCCTGATCAAGGTAGGCATACCGTACAACTCCACCGAGGCGCTCGCGATGGCCGAGCAGCTGATGCGGTTCGTGACGACCGAGGCACGGCAGTGTTCGCGCGAGCTGGGCATGGAAAAGGGATCGTTCCCCACCTTCGAGCAGAGTCGGTTGACCGCTTACGAGGCGATGCGGAATGCCACGGTGACCACCATCGCGCCTACCGGCACCCTCAGCATCATCGCTGGCTGCTCCAGTGGCATCGAGCCGCTCTTCGCAGTTGCCTTCCTGCGGAACGTCATGGGTGGTATGCTCGAGATCAACCGTCTCTTCGAGGAGATGGCCAGGGCACGCGGCTTCTATTCAAAGGAGTTGATACGCCAGATCGCGAAAACCGGCTCGATTCAAACCCTCACGGGCATACCCCCGGAGATCAAACGGCTATTTGTGACCGCGCTGGAGATCGAGCCGGAGTGGCACGTGCGAATGCAAGCGGCGTTCCAGCGGCACACGGACAACAGCGTCTCCAAGACGGTGAATCTGCCCGGCGACGCGCGCCCGGAGGACGTGCAGCAGGTCTTCATCCTGGCACATCAGCTCAAGTGCAAGGGTATTACGGTCTATCGCTCGGGCTCCAAGGAGGATCTCCTCTCCCTCAACATCCCAAAACTGCTGCTTGAGGAGTACATGAGCGCGGATTCGGAATACACGGGCGAGTGCAGGCTCTGCTCAGTGTAGTCGCCCTCGTGCCTTGAACCGGGAATGGACTGTGGTGGAGATCGCATTGTGGGCAAGGCAGGCATTTATATGCTCGACCCCCCTCTGCCTTACTGTGTTGAGCAACCCACGGCTCACCGGGGAGGCACGGAGATGAACGGAAAAGGATTGATGACTGATCTGCGGGTGCTCACCTTACTCCTCCTGGTGCTAGCCGCACTGGTCGCCCTGTACGCCTATCCCACGCCACCGCCAGGGTCGGGAGTAAATGGGAACCTCAAGTATGGGCTCGATTTGGTGGGCGGCTCGTGGCTGCAGCTCAAATTGGAGGGTGTCGTGGTGGGGATCGCGGCACCGATAAATGAGAGCGAGGTTGTCTCGTTCCTTGAGGAGCGGTTCGATGCTCAAGTGGTCTACTACACCTCGGGAGACGTTGCGGTCTATGAGATCCGCAAGAGTGTCTCAGAGGAGGAGTTGACGGCTGCTTTGCAGGAGATTAACGGCCAGATCGTGAAGCAGCCCGATGGGACTGACTTCTATGAGGAGGGCGTGACTGACGAGACGCGAGACGAGACGCGCAGAGTCATTGAAGTCAAGCTCAACCTCCTCGGCCTGGCAGATACGACTATACGAACCGTTGGCACTGATTTCATCCTCGTGGATATCGCGGGTGTGGATATCGGGACGGCGAAGAGCATCGTCGGCAAGCCCGGGAAGTTCGAGATCCGCATCCAGACGGCGGGCCTTGGCGGCGAGGTCGCGCAGGGCATGCGCATGGAGGAGCTCGAGAATATCACGGCGCACGTAGTGTACGGGAGTGAGGGGATAGAGGGCAAGAGCGTCGGCGCGGTGCCCGTACGGGAGTCCGAGGATAGACCCTGGGGCGCGTCGTTTACCTTAACGGAACAAGGTGCGGTGGCGCTCCAGAGCGCTGCTATCCAGTATGGTGCTACGGACAATCCCACTGATCATGAGATAGCCATGCTGCTAGACGATGTGGTCATTTACAGCGCGCCGCTATCTCCCGAGCTGGCTAAGGACCTGGAGGAGAAGCCGGTCTACGGGCTGCGGGCAGAGACGGGCCTGGAGACTGAAGGCTTTGACCGTGCGAAGACGCTCATCGTGCACCTTAAAGCGGGCGTATTGCCGGTGAACGTGGGGATTGTCGGCTCGGGCGAAGTGCCCGCATACATGGGTGCGAAGTTCAAGGAAGGGGCGATCGTTGCGGGATTATTCGCGCTCCTCCTTGTGGCACTCGTTGTCTTCGTTCGGTACATGGAGTGGAAGATCGTCTTACCGATGGTGCTCACTCTGCTGAGCGAGCTGATCTTGATCCTGGGATTCGCCGCATGGATCCACTGGCAGCTGGATCTTCCCAGCATCGCGGGCATCATTGCCGTGATCGGCACGGGCGTTGACCAGCTGGTGATCATC
>Ga0116202_10000984_pt1 | contig 16553 bp, 10 predicted proteins | sample LakKivw325mmetaG_FD_94479 | JGI IMG/M metagenome (GOLD analysis project Ga0116202, IMG submission 94479) | Anoxic lake water microbial communities from Lake Kivu, Rwanda to study Microbial Dark Matter (Phase II) - Lake Kivu water 325m metaG | ecosystem: Environmental > Aquatic > Freshwater >...
ACAACGCCATCACACCAAACAGCAGAGCTGACGCCAGGACCAGCCTCAGAAACACGATCTCGAAAGGCCGGTAATCGTGGCTGAACGCCACCTTGATCCAGACGAAGGTAACCGCCCAGAACAACATGGCGAAGATGGCTTTGCTATAGGTGATCCAGATTTTCACTGCGTTTTGTCCTGAATTTCATACATTTTATCATTAATTATTCCCACTTCCTTTCTGTCAAGAATTTTCGGGGCGCCAATCTGCGGATAGGCGAGCAGGGATATGGTTATGTGGTGTTTTCAGATTCTGACAGCCCCACCCCATCAATCGAATCCATTCTGATCAATCTCTCTGATCAATACCTTCCTATTGATGTAAATGAAACCACTGACAAATTCAGCGGCAATGGCCGCAAGATATACCTAGGATTCAGGGGCTTGAGAGAAGTAGAACGATGCTTGGGCTGGATTTTGGGGAGCGGGGTCCTGAGCATATCATTAGAAGGAAAATCTGCATAATCTCCCATAATCTCCAGAACTCAAACCAGGAAATTCCAGACATCGCTCCCGTTAGCAATACGGAATCATTACGGAGTCATTACGGAGTTAATCCGTAATGACTCCGTAATGATTCCGTATTGCTAACGGGAGCGAAGGGTGGAAAAAAGGCTTGGAGTCCCTGTAGCTCTCCACCTGTTCCTGGTTCGGTCTTCCATGCCCTGCAGAAAGAACGATGGTGTATCTTTCAGGGTGATATGGAGAGGATTTGGGAAGGAGACCCAGTCCCCAAGCCTGATCCGGGCCGGTGCTAAAGCTTGATCAGCCTTCCGTTCAGAGACCGCTCGCGGATGGACAGGCGGTAAAGATAGACGCCCGCAGGCAACCCGGGGCTGCAGTTCCAGCACAGCGTGTGCCTGCCCCTGGCAAGGCTGCCCTGATGGAGGGTGGCAATCTTTCTACCCCGCAGGTCGAAGATGCTCAGTTCGCAATTCGATAGACCGTCCCGGAGCTCGATCTCGAAGGTCGCCTCGTTCCGCAGAGGATTGGGACCTGCTTTCAGATTGGCGAAAGGAGCAGCGGTTCCGTTATGTTCATCGCTGACGGGCGTCTGGCTGCCGAATTTGGCCACGAACACATCCTGGCCGGTGAAGCTGGTGAGGGAGAAGTCGCCAAAGTCGGCGGTCGCCATGAAGTGTCCGATCAGCAGCAGGTTGCCTGCGGCAGTGCAACAGATGCCACTTCCGCAGTCGATGTGCACTCCTCCGGCCCGGCGGGCGCAGAACCACTCCCCGGCGGCGTCGATCCCGGCGAGGAAAATGTCCGTGGAGCCAGAGCTGGTGATGGAACCAACCCCGAAGAAGCTCAGGGTCTCATAGAAGCATCCGCTCAGCCAGGCGTTGCCGAATTGGTCTGTGGCGATGCAGTAGCCCACATCGGTGCTGGTTCCTGTTCCCTGGCTCGCCCAGAGCCAGTTGCCGGCGTTGTCCAGCTTGGCCACATAGAGGTCCGCATTCAGGTTCCCACCGCTGACCAGGTTGGTGGGGCCGAAATTACCGAAACCCAGAAAGGTGCCGGTGAACAAGACGTTGCCGGCGGCATCAGCAGCGATCCCGCGTGCGATGTCGGGAATGAAATCGGAGGTGTCCGGTCCGCCGGCCCGCACCGCCCAGAGCCAGTTTCCGGAACCGTCCAGCTTGGCGGCGAAGATATCGTAGCCGCCCAGGCTGGTCAGTTCAAAGGTTCCGAAATCCGCGGTCTGGCGGAAGTTGCCACAGACAAGGACATTCCCCGAGGCATCCAGATCAAGGCCATAGGACTGATCGTTCTCCGTTCCGCCGGCTCGGGACACCCACAGCCAGTTTCCGTTGGGGTCCAGTTTGCCCACGAAGGCATCAGTTTCCCCGGCGGAGACCAGGCTGAGGCTGCCAAAAACGGCCAGTTCTTGGAAACAGCCTGACACATAACAGTTACCGGTGTCGTTCACAGCTATCGCCCGGGCAATGTCATAGCCGGGGCTAACCGCAGAGGATGCCCACATCCAGTTTCCATCGGTGTCCAGTTTTGCCACGAAGGCATCGTAAATGCCCAGCCCGGTGAGCTGAATGGATCCGAAGAAGGCCTGATCATGGTATGAGCCGCACACATAAACGTTTCCGGAAGAGTCCACTCCAATGCCATCTCCACCGTCGTCGCCGGTTCCGCCGGCCTTTACCGCCCAAAGCCAGTTCTGGTCCGGATCGAGTTTGGCTACAAAGACATCATAGTTTCCGGCGCTGATCAGGGTGGTGGCACCAAAGCTGATGCTCTGGCTGAATCCTCCTGTAACGTAGGTATTGCCGGCCGCGTCCGTGGCCACACCTTGTCCGAATTCATGCACAGAACCGCCGGGATTGAGGGCCCACAACCAATCTGCGGATTGTGCATGAAGGGTAAAGCCGGTGGCCACCGCGGCAAAGATAAGCATCAGAGCTTTCATCTTGGACATGATCTTCCTCCCGGAACAGGGATGAATTTTTCCGCAATGATAACTGCTATTACTCAGATGTCAAGGTTTTTCGCTGTCTCAAAGTATATCCTCCTTTCTGGCATAAAGTTACTGTCTTCAGGCCTGCTCTTCGCACCCGGTGGAAGAACATTTTGCTGCCCTGAATTCAAGCTTGACAGATAGAAAAGCTTTGCCAGTGTGGTTTTGATAATCGATTTCACTCTGAACAGCCCTTTGAACCAAGGGAAGGAGTTATGATGAACAAGGCATACATTATGCTGATCGGGGCGATCATCGCCATCGGGGCAGCCATTCCGCTAATGGCGGTGGAGGTCACCATCGGAGCCGGCGAGCAGCAGGCATTGATCCCGGTGAATATGTATTACCGCACCAGCCTGTTCGAGACCATCTATCTGGCCAATGAGATGAACATCGGCGGGCAGATCACGGCGATCCGCTTCTACAACAATTTCTATGACAATCTGCCGGACAAGCCTACCCAAATCTGGCTCGGTGAGACCCTGGCCACTGATCTTTCCGGCGGTTGGATCCCCTCCAGCCAGCTCACCCAGGTCTTTAGCGGCAATGTATCCTATCCTGCCGGCATTGGCACCGTCACCATCAACTTGAGCACTCCCTTCTTCTATTCGGGAAGCAATCTGGTGATGATGGTGTTCCGGCCCTGGGATCAGAACTACTACATGCCAATGAACTATTTCTATGCCCAAACGGTGGGTAGCAGCCGTTCCCTGAACACCTACAACCACAACTATCCCATCGATCCGGAGTTTCCGCCTGCCACCGGGGTTTCCGGACAGTTTCCCAAGACTACATTCTTCGTAACGGTAAGCGGAATGGGCTCCCTTTCCGGCACTGTGAGTTCCGATGGATCGCCTTTGTCTGGTGCCCTGGTTATGGTGAACACCACCACCCAAAGCTGCGAGACCACAGCCGCCGGTCATTACAGCTTTCCCTATCTGGCGGAGGGAACCCACACCATCACCGCTTCCAAGCTGGGCTATGGAACCGTTACGCACACTGTTACGATCACAGCCAATCAGGCTGCCAGCCAAGATTTCGCTTTGCCGCTGCTGTCCCTGGTGAATCTCACTGGGAGAGTGGTGGGCAGCGATGTCCCCACCCAAGGGATCAGCGGCGCTCAGATCCGCCTTTCCGGCTATGCAGTTTATACAGCTACAACTGGAACTGGTGGATATTTTAGCCTGGCTGGTGTGTATTCGGGGCAGACCTACGCCTACAGCGTGAGTGCGGAAGATTATCAGACCGCAGCCGGAGAGGTGGCGGTGGGTTCGCAGGATTATGACATGGGCGATATCGTTCTCAATGAGATCGCCTATGTACCTCTGAACCTGGTTGCCGAGGAAGCTCCCGCAGGTGACCAGGTGCTGCTGACCTGGGAGGCTCCGGTTACGGCCGAGGAAGGTTGGCTGCACTACGACAACGGCGAAAACTTCACTTCCTTTGGGACCGCGGGCTCGCTCAGCTTCGATGTGGCGATCCGTTTTCCTCCCTCCGCCTTGACGGACTATGCCGGGGGCAGTTTGCAGGCGTTGCGCATCTGGCCTGCCACCGGCGGGAATTTCTCGGTGCGGGTTTGGACAGGGGGAACTGCAACCCAGCCTGCCACGATGGTGGTTGACGAGCCCATCATTCCGGTGCTGAATAGCTGGAACACCGTGCTGCTGAACGATCCTGTGCTGATCACCGCCACCGAGGAACTCTGGTTCGGCTTTCTATGTGATGTTACTGGAACCAATCCCGCCTATGCCGGAGTGGATCCTGGCCCCGCTGTGAATGGTTTTGGCAATATGATCTTCTGGCAGGGGGCGTGGACCACTCTGCTGGCTGTGAATTCCTATTGCGATTTCAATTGGAACATCCAGGGCTATGCCGGTTTGAATCCTCCGGAGCCGGTCTCCGCTCCTGTGATCAGTCCCATCGGATACAGTTCAGTTTTGCTTGGCACTGCCTTTTCAGATAATGTATACCGGGAATTGACCGGTTATAAGGTGTGGCGTCTGCAAGCCGGGCAGGAGGAATCTGAAACCCTTTGGGCATTGCTCACTCCCACAGCGATCACACCAACCGAGCTTCTGGACACCGGCTGGTACGAACTCTCCGGCGGTGTCTACAAATGGGCGGTCAAAGCAGCCTACACCAATGAGGTCTATTCCTTCCCGGTCTTCTCCAACGAATTGGTCAAAACCAGCCTGATCGGAACCCTGGCAGGTTTGGTTCGCAATGCCCAGAATGCCCCCATCGCAAATGCCACCATTACTGCCGGTGGGCTCAGTACCACATCCAATTCCAACGGCGCCTATGCCCTGCAGCTCAACGCCGGCGCTTACAGCGTAACCTGTTCTGCGCAGGGCTATTATGACGCTGTGCAGGACAATGTGCAGGTGTATGCGAATCAGACCACCTCCCTGAACTTTATTCTGTCAATGGTGGCGGTTTCCGATGAACAGGTGGTGGCGGTGAATGCCTTTGATGGCATCCGTCCCAATCCGTTGCGCCACCGTGCCACCCTGAGTTTCAGTCTGAAGCAAGCCTCACCAGTGCGGATAGCGGTGTATAACCTCAGGGGTCAACTGGTGCGAATGCTCCTTTCCGGGATGAGCCACGCGGGAAACCATTATCTCGACTGGGATGGCACCGATTCCAATGGAAAACAGGTTGCCAATGGTATTTATTACTGCCGCCTGGAAGCGGGGAAGTTCACTGCTGTGCGCAGGGTGATGGTGATCAGGTAGGGGTGAAAGGGAAAGAGGAAAGGGAAAAGGGAAAAGAGAAAGAGAAAGAGAGAAGAGCGCTGCGCGAAGCCTTTCACTGCTATGGTAATGGGAAAAAACTTGACGGGAAATGCTGTGCCGGTAGTATAGATATATATTGAAAATCATAGGAGCAAAAGCTTGAGAAACATCTTTTACATGCTGCTGCTGTTTGGCTTGCTGGCTGTAGTGACCTATGCTAGCACGCTGGGGCAGGAATTTGAATTCCGGATGCAGCAGACTGAAACCGAAGAGCAGGCCTTGGAGCTGGTCCGGGAATATCTTCCCCGGATGACGGAGGTGGGTGAGTGGCGCAGCCTGCAGAATTACTGGATGCGGCTCGACCGGGCAGCCTGCCAGGAGTATTTTGCCACACACCATCAGCAGGAACCGGATTCGCCCCTGTTCCACTATCTCTGGCTTCGCAACAGCGATGATCCGCAGCTCCAGCTCAACGAGGCAAGGGAGCTGATCGCCAAGGCTCCGGACTTCTATTGGGGCTATCGCATCTTCAGCGCCACCTATTCCCAAATGTTGCAGAATGATGATCTGGCGCTCGAACTGCAGCAGGATCTGCTCGCCCGGCAGCAAGGCGACATCGCCCTTCTGAACCAGGGTCTGGAACATTTCCGCAATGACGATTATCTGCTACTGGCCCTGTTCCACCACTATCGGCGCCAAGGGGACTATACCCGGGCGGAGGATCATATCATCCGTCTCCAGGATCCCGCTGCCATGGAAGCCAATTTCAGCTCGGTGCTGGAATTCATCGGCCAGTCCCAACGGGTGCGTTCCTTCGAAGTCCTTTACCCCAAAATGCTTTCCCATGCAATCTCACAAGGCAAAGTGGCCCGGGCGGACAGCCTCACCCACTATCAGAACACTTTTCTATATGTCTTGGGGCAGGCGCAGCAGTGGGAAAGAATGCGGGGTTATTTCGAGACCTATCCGGAACTGAAGCAAAGGGATGACACGCTCAGCCCCCGCATCGACATGAATGTAAAACTGGGGCAATATGGCACTGCACTGAGCCTGCTGGCGGAAGCCCTGGACAAGGAAGTGTTGCGGATCAAAGAAGTTGAAACCAATGACAGGTTTGAACCCCTGAAGGCTTTACCGGAATGGACGCTGATGATTGAGCACGCTTGGCAGGCTTGGGAACAGAACCGCCAAAACCGCAAAGCGGCTGCTTTGGCCAAACGCCGGGACAAGCCTGCCCCGGGTTGGGAACTGCCCGATCAGGAGGGTAATCTGGTGAAACTGGAAGACCTGAAGGGCAGCATCGTGATCCTGGATTTCTGGGCAACCTGGTGCAATCCCTGCCGCAAGACCATGCCCCTGTTGGATCAATGGATGAAAGGTGAAAGTGCCAGGGATGTTCTGGTCTTTTCGGTCAACATCTGGGAAAATGACCCCCTTCAGGCTGCCCGCTATATGCAGGACTCCGGCTATGCCATGACCCTGCTGTATGGCGACAACGATCTTCCCAAGGCTTACGGCTTCACCGGCATTCCACACATCTGCGTGCTGGACAAATCTGGCAGGATCACCTTCGAGGAATCCGGCTACAATCCCGATCTGCCGGAACTGCTGGATTTCTGGGTGGAAGAGCTGAAAAAATAGGGGGAAAACAGGATGTGGAATCCTCTGCGCAATCTGTTGACGGGAGCGGAGCAGAAAGCCCTGCTCTTTGTCCTCGGAGCCTTCGTGTTGGGCTTTGCCTTGCACCAGTTCGGCTGGACAGCACCGCAGGCGCAGAGGCAGGCGCTTGGTGTGCAGGAACTTGCCGCAGCCGTTAAAACCGATGTCCCGGTGCAGATCGATATCCGCACCGCCCCCAAAGAGGAACTGATCCTGTTGCCCGGCATCGGTGAGAAACGGGCTCTGGACATCATTGCCTACCGTGAGCAGAAGCAATTCGAGAACGTGAACGAGCTGCTGCAGATCAAGGGCATCGGGCCGAAGACCTATGAGAAGATGAAACCCATGCTCCTGCTCTTCGGAGAATCTGAAACACCATCAGAAGCCACTCCCGCTTCTACCGCAAAGGCAGCTGATTCCGGCACCAAGACCACCACCCGTAAAAGCGACCTGACCGCCCTGGTCAATATCAACACAGCCGGCCTTGACGAGCTGTGTACCCTGCCCGGGATCGGACCGGTCAAAGCCCAGGCCATCATTGACTATCGCACGCAGAACGGCCCCTTCCAGAGCATCGAAGACATCGTGAAGGTGAAGGGCATCGGTGCCAAGACCCTGGAGAAAATCCGCCACCGGTTGAGTATCTGAACCCTGATGGGAGAAACCTTCCGCCCCAGTCAGGGACAGAAGGTTTCTCGCATTATCTTTCTAGACCCATTATTCTGTATATTGCACTTCCCTTTAGATGAAGCAGGAACTGCCCTTCCCGGGAGCAGGCTGAGCAGGCATATACCTTTGCATCACAGGCAGATCACTTCACTCAGCCCGGTAGGCCTTCCCCTGATAGAACCTCTTCTGCTGGGGAAATCCGGGATCGCTCCAATTGCTGTTGGTTGTGGTTGCCAGATAACCGAATGCACCGAAGGGATCGGGGCTGGCATAGATCTTGTAGGACTCCGCCCGGTACACCGGTTCCCAGGAGAGGATTCCACCACTGGAAATGCTCACCACAGGCGGCTCCGGGGCACCAAAGGGTATGGCGAATCCGCTTACAAGCGTTCCGGCGGGAAAATCTCCCACTTTCCAGGTTTCCCCGGTGGCAGTATCCACCCAGAAGAGGCATCCTTCATTATGCCAGGCGGAAAGGAAAAGGTAGCCATTGGACTGGTCGAAAGCGCAATCCAAAGGATCAAATGATTCCAGTCCCAGGTTTCCGATCAGGGTGGCAGCGCCGGATGAAGTGTTTATGGTATAGAGCGAGGGTTCCCAACCGCTGATGCCATAAAGGATATTGTTGTCCCGATCGAAGGCCAGGCACACCATATAATCCAGTCCTGTGTTGAAGGGTCCCACCAAAGTAGCGGCTCCGGTTTGCAGATTGAGGGTATAAAGGTTGCTGCCACTACAGGCATAGACCGTGCTGTTGTTGCCAGCCTGGGTGATGCCATACAACCCGGCTACACCTGTTTCGCCCACCAGGGTCAGATTCCCGGTCAAGGGATTGATCTTCCAGAGGTTGTCGTTGGTCAATGCCCCCCAATCCTTTTCCAGGGCATACCAGGTGCCATTGATCCAATCCGCTCCATTGATATAGGGAACGCTTAGCGGTCCTGCCAGTATGGGAGTGATCAGGCTGGGTCGGGAAAGCGTAAAAGTGGCGGCACCGTCCTGTTGGGCGGTTAGGCTGTAATCCACATAGACCAGGGCGGTGGTGTCCAGATTCAGGCAGAGGAAATCCTGGCTCAGCTGGTCGTTGGAGCTGTTCTGGTCTCCGGCGAGCAGGGTGGTAACCACGATCTGGTTCACCTGGTTCACGATGGGCAGGAAGGGATTGAAATAGACGTCCACAAAGGCGCCGGGGGCAAGATTGGCCACCGGCTGGGTATCTGTGAACCTGGTTCCGGTTTGCAACAGGACATTGAAGCTCTGGGTGGTGGTGCCATAATTGGCGATCCGGGCGCTAGCAAAGACCGCATCCGTGGTTGCCACCTCTGGCACATTACCAATGCTGACCACAGCCACATCATGGGCATAGGGCAGGCTGAACTCGATATCGTCCAGATACCAGCCATTCATCATATAATGATCGCCCTCCAGCACCCAAGCCACATAGGTGTAGGGTGCGCCAAGCCCATATAGCAGCACGCTTGCCTCTCCAAAGACATCGCCAGAGCCGCTGGTAAAAATCCAACTGCTATCATACCAGGTGCTCAGATCGTGGCTATATTGCAGTTTGGCAGTCAGACCGGCATCGTAATCCTCGAAGTAGTGTTTGAAGCTGACCAGGAAGGCGGGGATGCCTGTGGTGATGATGGCATTGGATATGAAACGAGTTACACCCGTCTCGTCCACATCGGCGGCCTGCATTTCATAGGGTGTGCCGCCGGCATAGTTGGAATTGGATGGCCACCAAATTTCACCGGTCATCGTGGCTGAATAGGTTTGTGTCCATCCGGGGGGCAATTCGCTGCTGTCGAAGCTCTCCAGATGCGGGATCACCAAGGCCGGATCGGCTTCGATCTGGAAACTGCGGGGAGGGCTGAACACCGTATTGCCGGAGGTATTCACCGCCCGCACGGCCCAATACCAGGTCTGCAGATACTCAAAGTTCATGCCTCCCTGGGTGACAGGATTGAAGCTGTTGGCAGTGAGATTGGAGAAGCTGTATTGGTCATAGATCACACCCGGAGAGGAGGCCAGATAGAGGGTGTAGCTGTCCGGCAAACCGCCACCCGCATCGGGAGCCCAACTGATGCTGAATCCGGCCCGGGGCAAACCTGTGGCAGAGTCTTCCGGATAGACCGGAACCGGCGGCAGGGGCGGACCCACCACCGGGGCCTGGAATTTGAGGCGCACATTGGGATAGGCCAGATAATTGCCAACTGAAGTGGGAGGGTTGGCAGGATCAGGATTGATCTCATAGTGGTAGAAGTGGATACTCCTTTTCTGCATGACAGAGGTCAGCGTGCAATAAAAATCGCCCGTGGGAAAATCGCTGCCGGGAGTGTTCTCATCCACCGCGATCACCAAGTTGTCCACATTATTATAGGTAAAAGGGGTGTCCAGAATGATCTCCACCCAACCGGGCACTGCAGCGAGAGCCACATTCCCGCTGAAGACCTGTGTCAGTTGAGCCAGGGGCACCCAATCGCCGTTATTGGCAAAATAGGTTTGCGTGGTGTGACCCATGTATATCGTCCAGTCAGCGGCATTGGGACAGGCAGCCGCTCCATCCCACTGGTAGGCGATGCGGGTGATCTGCTGCCCGGGGACCTCGATCTCGCTCTGCCAATAGATGGTTTGCGAATATCCATAGGAATCGCCGGTGCTAACCGGTACCGGCCGGGATTCGGTTCCCTCTCCCACCTGGATGTAGCCGTCGCTCATCTCCAGCCGGATGTTTGGCCGCACATAGGATTGAGCGCTGGAACCTGAGAGCAGATACAGGCAACGGATATCAGGGGAGGTATCCGTGTGATAGACACTGGCATTGGCCGTGGTGGTGTTCATGATCCGGTAACTGATGTCCACCAGCAGGTTGGAAACCCCATCCCAGACATAAGGTGCTGAAAAATTATGGATGTTCCATCCTGCCACCGGTTGATAGGGATTGGAATAGAACACCTCGGTCAGACCGGTTTCCACATAGTCCGTCAGCCCGGTCAAAGTTGTGTGTGCCAGTTTGATCCGGTAGCGGTTCAAAGCGTCGCATCCATTCACGGAATGGACGTTAAAGGCGATCGAAGAAATGGCTCCGTATCCTCCACCGGCGGAGGTAAGTTCGGAAGCCAGGATCAGATATTGCTCGTGCTCAACCTGATCAGCATTGGAATAGGGACTGGGCGGCGAATAGGGGCCATTATAGCCGGTTCCTGTACCCACGGTCACGACCACGCCGGCCAGTGTGGTCAAAACCACACAGAATAACGCTAGAAAGATCAATCTCTGCTTCATATTGTCTCCTTTTGAATCCTTCTTTATAGTTCTTCTTTTCTTGTCAAGCATGAAATATATCCTCCCGCTTCACTTGGAAGATAGTTCAGACCCGGTCTGGGCAGACAGACCGCAAACTTTTACCTGCATGCAAATTCAGGTCTGGCCACTTTGTGGACAAATATCCGCTTGCCAAAACAGAAAAAAACTAACGCCACTGGGATGAAAGCAAAGGTTTTCATTGACATAAATCGGCCTGATCAGATATTGGAACAATAATATCAGTTACGGGAGATAATTTAATGAAGCCAAACGGACGCAGTTGGACGCCGACCCTCACGTTGGCAAAGCTGTTTGAAGAGCAGAGTCAGTTCTTCGATGCTCTGGCTGCCTATGAATTGATCAGCCAGACCGATGCCTCTCCGGAGATCCGGGAGCGCATCGAAGCTTTGCATCTGCGTATTTTGTCCGATCCCTCCAACCGCTATGACCCGCGCATCGAGCAGCTCTTCACTCCCGAGGAACTGGCTTATCTGAAGATATTGAACCACAATGGCTTCGAAAACATGGCACGTGCCTCGGAGAAACTTAGGGAAGGGATGTTGGCAGCAGAGGTCTTCATCGAGGATGAGGAGGATTTCGTCCTGGAACCGGAGGATAATGCGGATCTGCTCACCAAAATGCTGCAAGAGATCGAGCAGCAAGCCCAGTTGAATCTGATCGAAACCCGGCAGAGCTTTGATGATTTCACCGTGAAAGACCTGCTGCTGGCCGTGTTGGGCAGGTTCGACAAGGACGATCCGCTCAGCAGCGTGAAGCTTAGCGATCTGGTATCCATTTTTCTGGAGATGCAAAGCAACAAAATCTCCTCCTGATGAAGCGCAAGCCCACTCAAAAATACAACAAGCTCTGCCTGCAGTGTGAGCACCGCTGCAAACAGTCGGCAATGGTGACCGTAGTCGATTGCCCGCGATTTGAACGCAAACCGGTGCAGATGCTCATTCCCCTCAAATTCCACTCCCAGAGGCAGCGCAAAGATCAACAGAATTAGCAGTTATGCGCATCATTACCGGCATCTACAAGGGCAGGAACCTGTTCACGGTGAGCGGTGCCAGCACCCGTCCCACCACCTCCTTCAACCGTGAGCTGATCTTCAGCACCTGGCAGGACTATCAGGATAAACGGGTGCTGGATCTTTTTGCCGGAACCGGTTCCTTCGGATTGGAAGCCCTTTCCCGCGGAGCCAGCTGGGTGGATTTTGTGGAATTTGCCTCCGCAGCCATCGGGATTTTGCTGAAAAACATCGATTTGCTCAAATGCTCCACCTCCTGCCATGTCTATCGCCGCCGGGTAGAGGATTTTTTGCGGGATACGGGGGAGCGCTGGGATTTGATCTTCCTCGATCCGCCCTATAACAAAAATCTGGTCAATCCTTGCCTGCACACCATCCTGGAGCGGGGTCTGCTCCAACCCGGAGGAGTCGTCATAGCGGAGCACAGCCCTTCCGAATCCATTGCGGCTGAATTGGTTCCGCATCTGCTGAACAGCAAGCCTGGCAAGTCTACTCAATTCAGCATCCTGGCAGAGGAATTCCGGCCTCCGAACCGGAAAGGATGATCCGGGCTCCTGCCCGGATAGGTCCACAACCTTCTGTTATCGCTGCCAGGATTGGCATGCATACTCCGCCAGGAAAGATACTTTGGAACCTCTCTTTCCTCTGACCTTGTCGAGCACTTTTCCAGCGAACTTACCAACTGGAAGGCAGGTGTTTTCAGACCATCGCCCTCATTAGCAATACGGAATCATTACGGAGTCATTACGGAGTTAATCCGTAATGACTCCGTAATGATTCCGTATTGCTAACGGGAGCCAAGGGTGAAAAACATGATCAAGGGAAGAGCATGGCATCTGTCTGGAGCAGAGGCGAGGACGGGGGAAACAGCTTTGCGCTTGACAGATAGGCTGGTCTGAAAATAGCAGTTCAAAACCAAGTATAAGCGGTATGGGGAATCAATTGTCCCCGGCCGGATGGAGAATATAATGGACTACCCTTTTTCGAGCATCGAGCGCAAATGGCAGCAAGTCTGGCGTGAACGCAGGATCTTCAACCCCACCGAGTTCTCGGACAAGCCCAAATACTATGTCCTGGCGATGTTTCCCTATCCATCCGGCGTCCTCCATTGCGGACATGCCTCCAATTATTCCATCAGTGATGCCATCACCCGTTTGAAGATGATGGAAGGCTTTGCTGTGATGAATCCGATGGGCTACGATTCCTTCGGCATGCCGGCGGAGAATTTTGCCATCCAGCACAATTCCCATCCCCGCCTGACCACGGAGGAGAATATCGCTGCCATGCGGGTCCAGTTCGATTCCATGGGTTTCGGTTTGGACTGGGAGCGGGAGGTGAGCACCTGCCGCCCGGATTATTACAAGTGGGGCCAATATCTCTTCAAGAAATTGTATGAGAAAGGATTGGTCTATCGCAAGAAATCCTGGCAGAACTGGTGTGAGCAGTGCCAGACCGTGCTTGCCAACGAGCAGGTGGAGGATGGATCCTGTTGGCGCTGCCAGAATGAGGTTACCCAGAAGGAGCTGGAACAGTGGTATTTCCGGATCACGGAATATGCCGAGGAACTTCTGGATTTCAGCGGTGTGGTGGAGTGGCCCGAGCGCGTGATCACGATGCAGAAGAACTGGATCGGCAAGAGCGAGGGCACTCAGATCGATTTTCCGCTGGAGCAGGGCGGAAATCCGATCAGCGTGTTCACCACGCGCCCGGACACAGTTTACGGGGTTACCTTCATGGCCTTGCCGCCGGAGCATCCTTTGGTGCAGCAGTGGTTGCAGGAAGAACCGGAAAACCAGCGGTTGCATGAGTTTTGCCACAAGGTGATCAATGAGGACAAGATCCTGCGCAGCGCGGCTGAAACCACCAAGGAAGGGATCTTTTCCGGACGCTATTGCGTCAATCCCCTCAATGGCGACAAGGTGCAGATCTGGATCACCAATTATGTGCTGATGGATTATGGCACCGGGGCGGTGATGGCAGTTCCGGGGCATGACCAGCGTGATTTCGAATTTGCCAAGAAATATGGCATCCCCATCCGGATCGTGATCCAGAAGCCGGATCACTCGCTGGATCTGGATACAATGTCCGAAGCTTATGTCGAGCCCGGCATCATGGTGAATTCCGCCCCCTTCGACGGCAGGGACAGCGAATCGGCCAAAGGCGCCATTTCGGAATTGATCGCCTCCCAAGGCTGGGGCAAGGTTACCTGCACCTACAGGTTGAGGGATTGGGGCATTTCCCGCCAACGCTATTGGGGCAATCCGATCCCGGTGATCCACTGTCCCCGGTGTGGCGTGGTTCTGGTTCCGGATGAGCAGTTGCCGGTGCTGTTGCCGGACAACGTGCAAGTGGGCAAAACTACCAGCAATCCGCTGCTTTCGGTGCCGGAGTGGATCCAGGTGCCCTGTCCTCGCTGCGGTGAAGCTGCCCGCCGTGAAACCGATACCATGGATACCTTTGTGGACAGCGCCTGGTATTATGCCCGCTATGCCGATCCGCACAATGACCGGGAACCCTTCTCCCCGGCCAAAGCCAATTACTGGCTGCCGGTGGATCAATACATCGGCGGAATCGAACACGCGGTGATGCATCTGCTCTATGCCCGTTTCATCGGAAAGTTCATGCGCGACCTGGGCTGGCTGGACTGCGACGAACCTTTCGCCCGTCTGCTCACCCAGGGCATGGTGCTCAAGGACGGCGCCAAAATGAGCAAATCCAAAGGCAATGTGGTTGATCCCACCTATATCATAGATCGTTTCGGAGCCGACACCCTGCGCGTGTTCCTGCTTTTCGCCTCGCCTCCGGACAAGGATTCGGAATGGAGCGACGATGGCATCATGGGTGCCTTTCGGTTCCTGAACCGGGTGTGGCGCCTGATCGAAACCAATCTGGAAGCCATCCAGCACGGTTTGAAGGTCGACGCCAATCCGGCCAGGCTTGCCCCCGAACTGAAGGAGCTGCTCTACAGCACCCATGCCACTGTGAAAAAGTGGCTGGAGGACTGCCGGCAGCGCATGCAATATAACACTGCCATCGCCGCCATCATGGAACATCTGAACCACTGCGTGGCAGTGAAAGATACATCAGCGCTGAACACTGATGAGCTGGCGGTCTATGCCAAGGCCTGTGCCATCATCCCCCGGTTGTTGTATCCCTTTGCGCCGCATATATCTGAAGAATTGTGGCAGTTGATGGGCTTCAGCCAGCTTGTCCATGAGAGCGGTCTGCCGGACTATGACGAGCGCTATCTGGTTAAAGATCAGGTTACTTATGTGGTCCAGGTCAATGGCAAGGTGCGCGGCAAACTGTCGGTACCACCCTCCCTGGATGAAGAAAGCCTGAAAGCCAGCGCCCTGCAGGTGGAGAACGTGAAGCGCAGCCTGGAAGGCTGGACGGTGAAGAAGATCATCGTGATCCCGGGCAAGATGGTGAGCATCGCCGCAGGGAAGTAGTATAAAGCCTTTTCCCGTTATTGGAATGGATCACTACTGATGAATGAGCGGAGCTGCCGGTTCTAATGACCGGTCGGCTCTGTGTTTGATAATGTTCAGTTCATAGGCCCAGGTCAATTGACCCGGGCGGGCGGAGTCCGTCCTTGGATCACGGCAATGGCGTTTTCAGCGGCCAGCAGGCCCATTCTGGTGCGGGTTTCCACACTGGCGGAGCCGATATGAGGCAGCAACACCGCATTCTCCAGCTCGATAAGCTCTTGCGGTACTTGCGGTTCCTGCTCATAGACATCCAATCCGGCGGCAGCGATGCGCCCTTCCCGTAAAGCCTGGATCAGGGCAGATTCGTCTACGATCGGGCCACGGGCGGTATTGATCAGGACAGCATTGCTCTTCATCAGGGCAAACTCCCGGGCGCCGATCAGATGGTGTGTGGCAGGCAGCAGGGGCACGTGGATGCTGATGAAATCGGAGTTTTTCAGCAGGTTGTCCAATTCCACTGCTTCATATTCAGCCGGCAGGGAATCCTTGTCCACCGAGGGATCATAATAGAGGATGCGCATGTCAAAGCCACTGGCGCGCCGGGCAACCGCCCGTCCGATCCTGCCCATTCCGATGATGCCCAGGGTCTTGCCATGGATGTCATTGCCCAGCAGCAGCAGGGGTTTCCAACCGGTGAACCGGCCCTGGCGCAGGAAGCGGTCGCTTTCCACGATCCGCCGCGCGCAGCTCATCAACAAGGCCCAGGTGAGGTCGGCCGTGGTTTCGGTCAGGACGCCCGGAGTGTTGCAGACCACGATGCCTTTTTGGGTGGCATGTTCAACATCGATGTTGTTGTAGCCCACGGCATAGTTGGATATGCACCTCAGCCGGGGCGCCGCATCGATCACCTCCCTGTCGATGCTGTCGGTAAGCAGGCAGAGCAACGCATCGGCGTTCCCTATTCCGGCGATCAATTCCGCCTTGCTGAGGATGGTGTCTGATGTGTTCTGATTTAGTTCGAACACCTCTTCCAGCCGGGCAATAGCCGGAGCGGGAATGGGTTGGGTGAGAAACAGAATCGGTCTCATGATATCCCCTGCAGCGGGGTGCGCTGATCCAGAAATTGTTGCAAGAGGGGGATCACCTGATAGAAGAGGATTTCGTCTTCCCCAGGGGCAGTTGTGATCTGAAGCCCGAAGGGCAGCCCCAGACGG
>Ga0116202_10000990_pt1 | contig 16502 bp, 8 predicted proteins | sample LakKivw325mmetaG_FD_94479 | JGI IMG/M metagenome (GOLD analysis project Ga0116202, IMG submission 94479) | Anoxic lake water microbial communities from Lake Kivu, Rwanda to study Microbial Dark Matter (Phase II) - Lake Kivu water 325m metaG | ecosystem: Environmental > Aquatic > Freshwater >...
GCGACGTGCCTGATGCCCAGCCCGCTGGCTACTTCGGGGACCAGAGCCCGAAGGGCATCTACGTGTACCACATTGACAACCGGGGTGTAGGCCAGATCGTCGAGGGCCTGATGAAGTGCTCGATCGTGCAGGCCGACGGGCTGAACGAGCTGGAAGTCAACAGCACGAGCCAAGGCCCAGGGAGTATTGCCGGTGACCCCTTTGGTGGGCCGCCCGACCTGCCAGACGCCAACCCGAACTTCTGTCAGTGGAGCTTCCGGCTGGATGACTGGCTGGGCGGCAGCTCCTCGCCTCGTCCGGCGCCGCGGGCATACAGCCACGGATTGTTCAACAATCACGGGATTGACGGGCGGCCGCAGAAGATCGGCGATACCGAAGCGGACAGCTTCACGCGAGTGCTGAACATCCGCGTCAGCCGCGCGATGGCGTACGCCGACATCTACGTGCGGCCCGCGGAGGTCGTGGCGACGGGGGGCAGCGCCTGGCGGGATATCATCAACAGCGATGCGGTGCCGGACCAGCTGGCGTGGCAGGGCCTGCAGAACGTCTCGCTGCTGAAGCTGACGCTGGACAACCGCGCGTACACGCCGGGCGACTACCGGTACATGTCCATGGACGACGTGACGATCCAGGACGTGCGGATCCTGGAGAGCGGATCGAGCCCGAATGACCCGGACGTGGCGCGGGCGAAGATATGGGTGGACAACGGGGACGGCAACTTCGACCCGGCCTCGGACAGTCTGCTCAATTGGACGACAGTGACGAATCAGCAGGCGCTGTTCAGCCAGCTGAACTACGAGGTGCCGCTGGGCGAGGCGCGGGACCTGTTCGTGACCTACGACGTGGGGGAGACGGCGCAGATCAACCCGAAGATCACGCTGGGCGCCGACCTGCCTGAGCCTCGCTACCTGATGCCACAGGCCCCGGGCACGGTGCAGGAGCGGGTCCGCAACGCGGCCCAGTTCTCCTTCGGGGCGGCGCGCTTCCCGATCCAGACTGCGGTGGGCGAGGTGCTGGAGGGGACGGACACGGTGTTCATCTCGTCCAGCAGCCTGGCGCCGGGCTACGTGCAGCCGATGCAGCAGCGCGTGCCTGTGATGCGGATGCTGATGAGCGTGGACCACGACCGGGCGATAGTCCGGCGGCTGCGGTTCCGGTGCAATCCCGACGCGGGCGTTGGGCATACACCCACGATGCCGCAGGACGACGTGGATCTGGCCGAGCTGTGGCTGGACACGAACCAGAACGGTGCGCTGGAGCCTGCGCAGGACACCAAGCTGGCAGAGGCGGTTTTCTCGAACGCCACCGATCTGCTGTTCGATGGGCTCGACCTGACGGTGAACGCCGGGGGGCCGATCCATCTGCTGGTGTCGTTCAACATCGCAGCGGACGTGGACCTGGCGGGCGGAGCGCACTGGCTGGAACTCGAGATACCCACCTGGTTCGACAATGGAGGCACACCGGGCGTCCCCACCGACGACGTGTACTATGTCCGTCTGGTGGACGAGGACGGGCCGAACAACACGCTCTACGGGAACCCGGCAGACGCGAACGATATCAGAGATGCGGCACACCTGGCGGCTCCGGCTGACGCCGAGACGTGGAAGACGGTGGCCGGGGCGGACGTGGTGGACGCCGGGGGCGCGCCGTGGAAGTCGAACGACTTCGCGGTGAGGCCGCCGAATCCGCCGACACTGAGCAACGTGACGATCGTCCCCGCGAGCCGCCACGGGAGCAAGTCGGACGTCTTCACGCTGGGAGTCACGTACACGTCCCTGGCGGGGCTGATGCCGGCCTACGTGAGACTGGTGTACCGGCACCAGGCCTGGCCGGCGGCAACGGCCAACATGGTCGTGGCGATGAACGGGGTTGATCCAACAGACACGAATGTGGCGGATGGCAAGCGCTATGAGGTGCAGTTGAGCGCCACGGACTTCGTGGACTGGGGGCAGTACAGACACTACTTCACGGCGAGCGACAAGTTCACGCCAGTCTACCACTACGACCCCGATGGCCCGACAGCGGGGGACCCGGAGGGCTCGTACGATGAGACGTACCGGGCGGGCGGGCCGCTGCAGAAGGCCGCGGACGCCAACCTGATCGAGTGGCTGGTGGGGCCGATCCTGGGTACGCCGAGCGTGCTGCGGTTCACGGACAGCGCCTACATCGAGGTGAATCAGTTCGAGGAGGGCGCGCGGCTCTATATGGAGCTGCTCGAGCCCGACGAGAACGCGAACATTGCTGTGCCTGACACGCTGAACGTGCTCGTGGAGTCGACGGTTACGGGGGATCAGGAACCGGTCGTCCTGACCGAGACGGGGAACAACACGGGTCTGTTCCACGGGAGCATCCTGACGCTGGGACGGTACCACCAGGCGCCACCGGACAACGATGCGTCGGGCGACGGGGTGCTGAATGTCATCGCCGGGGCGACGGGCCAGGTCGTGCAGGTTACGTACGAGGACAAGGATGACTGGCCGGCGGCGGGCGCTAACGACACGAGTGTGGACACGGCGACCGTCGTGGACACGACAGCGCCCGCACAGGTGCTGCCGGGGGCCCTGGCGCTGACCAGCGGCGACCAGGGCCGGACGATAGACGTAGAGTGGACCGCCTATGACGAGGACGCCCAGGTAGACGTGGCGCCGGACGGTGGGTACAGGGTCTACATCTCGGAGAACACGGACTTCACAACCGTCGCCGGGCTGACGCCGGTGGCGGACCTGCCACCGAGCACCTGGGTGACCGGGGGCGGAGTGCCCGGCACCCAGATGTACCAGATCACGTCATTGCCCAACGGCGACCCGATCGTGCCTGGCCGGACGTACTACGTAGCCGTAACGGCCTACGATGAGGTGCCGAACGAGAGGACGGCGGTGACGACCACAGCTATCACGCCGGCGGATGTTCTTGGGCCGGAGTTGGTGTTGCGTGTTCCGGACGACGGCGACACGAATGTGCCGCTGGACCAGGTCATCAGCGTCCGGCTGCAGGACGCGGGCGCTGGGATGGACTGGAGCACCTTCACCTTCGAGGTGCAGGTGACGAACCGCGGGACGATCCGCCAGCCAAGAGTGGCTGTGGGGAACTGGGTGCAGCCGCAGCCGCCGTCGGCGCGGGACGCCAACGACCAGGTCGTCACCTTCGATCCAGGGACCGTTGATCCGGCGGTGTACCCCGCCCTGGCGGCGGGCTGGACGTGGAACGACGTAGTGGACGTCTGGCTGCACCTGGCGGACAACGCCGGGAACCCGCTGGACTCGCACTGGGTCTTCTCGCTGCCGGAGGACAGGACGAGGCCGTACGTGGACGTGGCGTCCCAGTCCCCGGCAAACGGCGAGGCGGACGTGCCCTTCTCCGAGCCCGTCGAGTTCGACATGGCCGACGATGTATCGGGTGTTGACCCGAGCACGCTGGAAGTGGAGCTGCGGATCGTGGATGTGCGGACCGGCAGGCAACGGGTGCCGTGGACGGACATCACTGCAGACCCAGGCTTCAGCGTGACCTGGACGCCTGACTACCTGCGCGGAGCGGTGTTGTACGAACCGGCCGAGGAGTGGCACTGGAACGACCAGGTGGAGGTGCGGGCTCGGGCGGCCGACCGGGCTGGGAACGTGAGGACGGCCTGGGAGAAGTGGGTATTCTACACCCTCTCCGACCTGAACCACCTGGCCATCATCAACGAGCAGCCGACGGATACAAGCATTGATGTGGTGCGGGACACCAACATCTCCTTCCACGCCATAGACGGCGAGGAGGACGAGGAGTCGGGCGTGGATCCCACCACGATCACGCTTACGGTCAACGGTGTGGCCATCCCGTACGCCAGCCTCCACATCCAGGGGAACCAGTACGACTACGAGGTGACGTACAACCGGCCGACCGACTTTGAGTACGGCCAAGCGGTGCAGTGCGTGGCCACGGCGAAGGACGCGGCGGGCAACCAGGTGACGAGGACCTGGTCGTTCACGGTCGTGGACGACACGGAACGTCCGCAGATCACGCCGATGTCGCCGAAGGAGAATGACTCGGGCGTTGGCGTAAACACGAACATAGTGGTGAGTATCACGGATAACGAGACGGGGCTTGTGGCGGGGAGCGTCAACGTGGGGCCGTACGTGGGCGGCGCGGCAGTCGCCGGCAGCCTCACGAAGGACGTGCAGCCCGACGGCAAGACGATCAACGCGACCTTCGACCCCACGGCTTCCCTGCCGTACAACACCACCGTGACGGTGAAGGTATGGGCGAGGGACAACAGGGGCAACGAGTGGGATCCGCCCTTCGAGTACACCTTCAGCACACGCACGGCGCGGACCTTCATGATCGTGGGCCGTGTGACGGACGGCGCAGGGAATGCCATCGCGGCGGTCAACGTGGCGCTCGGCCGCGTAGCTCAGGCGAACAGCCAGACCGACGGCAACGGGTACTTCCGCTTCAGCCGCCTGGTGGCCGGGAACTACACCGTGCAGCCGTCGCTGACCGGCTGGAGCTTCACGCCGGCGCAGCGGCAGATTGACGTTCAGCAGAACGTGGACAATGCCGATTTCACGGGTGTGCAGCAGACCTTCAATATGGCGGGTACGGTGACGTCCTCGGACGGCACTGCGCTCCCGGGCGTCACGATCCAGGTGGATGGACAGACGGCGACCACGGGCGCGCAGGGCAGGTGGAGCTTCCAGAACCTGACGATCGGTGAGTACACCGTCACGCCCTCCCTCGCCAACTACCGGTTCGACCCGGCCTCGCGGACTGTGCAGATCACGGCGGCTACCAACCCGAACGACCTGCTAAACCTGGACTTCCGCGCCGTCCCCTTCACCTTCTCGGTGGCGGGTGTGGTCACGGACTACGAGGGCAACAGGATGGACGCGGTATTGGTCACGGCCGACGGTCGCACGGCCGTGACGAGCGAGACGGGCCGCTACCAGCTTGGCGGCATCCCGACGGGGACTGTGCAGGTGGGGGCCGAGAAGCAGGGCTGGAGCTTCGTGTGGCAGGACGCCCAGGGCGTCTGGCACGCTGGGGCCCAGCCTGTGACAGTGCCGCCGGACCAGACAGCGGCGAACTTCGTCGGCTACCGCACCTTCCGGCACGCCTTCTCGACTGGTGTACACCTGATTGGTGTGCCGGCCACGCCGTACGACCCGGCGGCCGCCACGGTCTTCGGTACAGACGCCGTGGCGCGGTGGGACCCGGCGGCAGCGGTGCCGGGGTACGTGACGCCGAGACTGCGTCCGGGCGCCGACATCCTCAACGTGGCTCCCGGCCGCGGCTTCTTCGTCCGGTTCACCGAGGGCGCCGATCTCGAGGTGCTGGGCATCGCGACGGACCCGAACGCCGCGGTCAACACGGGTTTGGTCACGGGCTGGAACATGCAGGCGAACCCCTTTGACGCGCAACTGCCCTTCGCCAGCGTGCAGACGCTGTCGGGCACGGTAAGGCCCTTCGGGTACGTGTATGACCCGGTTCGCCGGTCGTACCTGCTGGTGGCCCAGACCCCGGGGGTGGGCATAGACAGGTCCTACATGCTGCCGTGGGAAGGCATCTGGCTGCGGGCGCTGAGCACAGCGTCCATCCGGGTCAGCCCACCGACGCAGGCTGCTGCGGCGGAGAGTGTGGAGTCGCTGCAGCTCGACCTGGGGTCTGGTGGCTGGTGGATACCGGTGGTGGCTCGGGCAGGGGACAGGAGCGACGAATGCTGCGCCGTGGGCGTGATGAGCTCCGGTGCGGCCCTGGCGCTCGAGAAGCCGCCGGCCATGCCTGACGCCGTGGACGTGTCGGTCGAGGCTGCGGACGGCACCAGGCTGTCGCGGTCCATAGCGGTTGGCACGCAGGGCAAGCACGAGTGGGACCTTGTCGTGGCGACGGACGTTCCCGACGCGGACGTTAGCGTCTCGCTGCCCGACCTCAGCCGTGTGCCGCATGAGATGACGGTCACGGTGACGGATCTCGGCACGGGCAAGACGATGTACGCCCGGACGATGAGCTGCTACAGGTTCCAGGTAGGCCCAAGCGGCGGCAGCCGCAAGCTGCGCCTGACCGTGGAGCCGCGGACGGAGGCGGGACTGGTCGTGTCCTCGGCCTCGGCGCGGACGCAAGGGGCTCGCGTGGTCGTGACTTACTCGGTGAGCTCCTCGTGCCGCGTACAGGCTCGGGTGCTGAACATCGCCGGCCGGCCGGTGCGCGTGCTGGCGTCCGACTCCGCGGCCACGGCGGGCGTGAACACGCTCGCCTGGGACGGCCGCAACGCGAGCGGCTCGATGACGCCGTCAGGGCTGTACCTGGTGGAGATCGAGGCCCTTGCCGAGAACGGTCAGCGGGCCAAGACGGTCACCCAGGTCCGCTACGCGCCGGTCCGGTAGTAGGCAGACGAACTCATAGCAGATGCTGGAGGCCTGAAGGCTCATGCGACGTATGAGCAGGACTAGCATGGTCGGCCTCGTGGCTCTCGTTGGGGTGGCCCTTATCGCGGTGGGTTGCGGCGGCAGCGACGGGCCGGGGCGTGGCAACCAGCCGCCGGCGGGCACGGGGACCGTACGGGGGCAGGTGACCTATCTTGACTTCCCCGACCTGCCGGCGACGGGGGTCGTGGTGAGGGTGGGGACCTACGAGACGCAGACCGAGGACGGGTGGTTTGAGGTGAACGTGCCCAAGGGCACGTACACTGTTACGGTGGTGCCTCCGGAGGGCTTCAGCCTGCCGCCGGGGGCCGCGCCTCAGGTCACGGTCAACGAGGGTGAGACGGTCACGCTGGCGGAGCCCTTCGTGCTGATATCGGAGGACGACAACCCGCCGGCACCGTACTAGAGCGAATGACGTCGTCGCGTCGCAGTAGGCTACGCCGCCCCTCCGAGAACCTTCGGAGGGCGGCGTTTGTCATGGTGCTCGCCCCGGCCCTTCTGGCCGCGGGACGGGCGTCTGGAGATTGGCCGACCTTCAGGGGCGACAACGCTCGGTCGGGCCGGGCAGACAGGCCCATCAGCGACAGTCCGGCCCACCTGTGGAAGGCCGAGCTGGGGGGGAGCGTCGACGGCTCGCCGGTAGTGGTCGGCGGGCGTGTCTTCGTCGGCACGAACCAAGGCGTCTTTGCAGCCGTGGCCGCCGAGAGCGGTGAGCTTCTGTGGCGAGCCCAGCTTGACGGGGCCATCTGCTCGGCGGCGGGGCTGGCGGGGGACGACAGGCTCCTGGTAGGCACTTCCCGCCGCCGCCTCTACTGCCTCAGCACCCAGGGCGCCTTGCTTTGGCAGGCTCGAGCCTGGGATGCAGTGGTCGCCTCGCCTTTGGTGGTCGGCGACTTGTGCATCTGGGGCAGCATGGACGGGGTGCTCCACGCGACCCGCGTCGCGGACGGGAGCACGGCCTGGGAACGGACGCTGGCCGGGGGCATAGGCGCGGCCCCAAGCGGGGCCGGGGACGTCGTCTATGCAGCAGACGAGCGGGGCGTAGTGTGGGCGCTGAGGGTCAGCGATGGTCAGGTCCTGTGGCAGCGCGAGACGGGTTGCCTCGGGATGGCGGCTCCGGTGGTCGCGGACGACACACTGCTTGTGCCACTGGTGAGCCCGACGCAACTCTCCCCGCCCAAGGTGCCCTACCTGGTCGCCCTTGATCGCACAACGGGCGAGGTGAGATGGCAGGTGACCGAGGCGCGCTCGGTTTTCGCCAGTCCTCTGCAGGGCGCCCAGGGACTGTTGTACGTTTCCGTGGAGGGCTATCTATCGGAGACCTTCCTCCGTTGCCAGTCGGCAGACGGCGGCAGCGAGGTCTGGAAGCAGCGGCTGGCCGGCGTGGTTGACTCGTCGCCGGCGATGGCGGGCCAGCGGGTCTACTTCGGCGCGCAGGACGGGTGCCTGTACGTTGCCGACTCGTCGAGCGGGGCCGTGCTGGCGCGGGTGCAGCTGGCCACGAAGGTGTTCTCGTCTCCCGCGCTGGACGGCGGGCGGCTGTATCTGGGCGCAAAGGACGGGTGTCTCCACTGTCTGCAGTGAGCGGATTGCTGGTTTGTCTGACGGCCGGGGCGATGGCTCCCGCCGGATCCCTGCCGCAGGCCCTGCTGGTGAGCCCGGCGCCTGAGGTGAGCTCGAGCGCCGTAGTCCCCTTCGTGCGGGTCCTCCCGCTTGTGGGGGCGGCACGCGGAGGGCAGGTCGTGTGGGTCGCGGCGGAGTGCTCTGCCCTCAGTGATGCGCAGGCGGCGGACCTGCGTCGGGCGATAGAGGACGGAGCTGTCGTGGTGGTCGAGGACGCGCCCCGGTTGGCGCAGGGCCCGCTGGCCGAGGCGCTGGGCATGGGCCTGGGCGACGCGCCGTCAAGCCCCGTCCGGGTGAAGTGTCTAGACCCAGACCATCCCGCTACGATCGGTGTGCCCTTAGACACCTGGCGTCTGCCCGCTCCGGCGGCCGCGCCCCAGGTGAGCGGGGCGAAGGTGATCCTGGCCTCGGCGGATGGCTGGCCGGTGCTCTGGGTGAGATCGGTGGGGAAGGGGAAGGCCGTAGGGCTGGCCGGCCAGCGGAGCCAGTGGCGCGTGGCCGCGCAGGCGGTGGGCTACGACGGGCTGCTCGCGCTGGTTCTCGCCGCTGCGGATCGCGCACCGAACGCGCACCTGGCGGAGATATCGGGCCGCTGCGCCTTCCGGGCGTGGATGTACCTCGGCCTGGCCACAGGGCAGGCCCTGCACCTCCTGCGAGTGGACGTGCCCCAGGATTACGACATGGTGCGCGAGCAGGCCCTCAGTGCGTGGCGTCTTGCGCCCTCGAAGCCGGCCGAGGCGCTGAAGCTCGCGGCCTCGGCGGCTCGGGGCTGTGAGGGTCTGTCCGAGTGGGCGGCAGCCTACTGGCGCAAGGTGCCCGTCGGGCCGCTCCGCAAGGCGGGCGCGCGCCAGGAGCTGCTACTTTGCCCCGGCACGCTGGGGTTCATCCACTGCATGAACCTGTCGTCGGGGGCGCCGGCGGCGGGCACGGCCATGCCGGCCTTGGGCAGCGAGATGTGGGCAGACGAGATGGCCGACAGCCCCCCGGGGCCCGCCACGGGCTACTGGCGCGGCCTGAGGCCCTTGCTCGCGCTTACGGCTGAGCTCCCCCTCAGCGTCAACCCTCGCCTGCAGCAGAAGCGGCTGGACGGCTCGGCCCTGTGGCGTCCCTGCTGGTCCGAGCCGGCCTTGCAGGCCCTGCTGGCCGACAGCGTGCCCCCCGTGCGAGGCGACACCTATGTGTTTTACTCCCGCGGCCAGCCGTGGATGACGGCCTCCTGTGACCCGGACGGCGACTACTCGCCCGCTGGGCTCGCGGCCTTCCGCAGGATCGCGGAGGAACGTGGAGTGCCCGCCGAGAGTGCTGCTGAGGCGCCCGCAGAGTGGGAGCCCACGCCCCGATGGCGTGCCTGGCAGGAGGCGAGGGCTGAACAGGCGCGGGTTCGGTGGAAGGTCCTGGGCGAGGCCGTGGACGGCCACTCGCCCTCCGCCATCCTTGCCGTGGACGCCGGCTACCTCTGCGACCCGCTCTACGCCGGGCTGGGGCCCGAGACAGGGGCGGGCCACGTGGACTGCCTGGCGCCCGTCGTGCTCGCCAACTACGAGGCGGGCTTCGATCCCGGGGACCTGCTCGCCGAGGTCAGGATGCTCGCGAGCATCGCGGACCGCAACGCGGACGGCGTTGCCGACCGATGGCCCGGCTGTGTGGCTCGGTTTCGTTGGGGAGACGCGCTGAGCATGCCGCCGGAGGCCCACGAGCTGATCGGGGCCATCGCCCTGGCTGGGGGAGCCCAGGGGATCGTGCAGACCGTGGCCGAAACGGCGGGCACGGACGACGCAACGGCGACCGTGCCCGAGGACGTCTACTTGCGGTGGGAGGCCAGCTTCGCCTCGGCCGTGCGCGGGCACGACCTGTGGCTTGAGGCGCGCCCCCAGTGCGACGCCGTTGTCTGGCAGAGCTTCGATTCGGCATGCATGGCGCGGCCGGCCGACAAGGCCGAGAGGGCCGCGGGGGTGCGCAGCAGTCGGTGGGCAGCCACGCTGGCCCGCCTCGGCTATGTGCCGCGCTTCGTCTTCGACGCTGACGTCGAGGCAGGCAGGCTAGGGGACGCCAGGGCACTGGTCGTTCCCTCGGTGCTGGGCGCCGGGGACAAGACACGGGAGGCCATCGGCGCCTTTGCCCGCGGGGGCGGCACCGTGCTGCTCGGCCCGGGCGCTCTGTCCTTTGACGCGTTCCATAGGCCCCTGGAGGCGAAGCCCGACTTCCTGTCTGGTGTCAGCCTGTCTGCTCCGGATGGCCTGACCCAGGTCGTCGAGCTCACGGCGAAGGGCGCGCTCAGGGCCGCGGTCGCGTCGCCCGGGTCGGGTGTCGGGCGATCGCTGCGCGAAGGCGGCCGGGTCACAGCCTGGGCATGGGAAGTGGGGAAGGGAAAGGTGGCCTACTTCTCCGACGATGCGGCAGAGCCCGCAGCTCTATCGTGGCTCGACGAGCTTCTGGGCGCCGGCGCCCCGACGGGCAGCACGCGGCCAGCGGTCGTCTGCTCCGGGGGTGCCCGGGGCGTCCTGATGCGCCTCGCCGAGGGGCGATGGCTGGCGCTCATCTACAACGCCGGCGGGGTGGGAGCGCAGTCCGCCTTGCCGAAGGTCGAGGCATCGCTCGCCGTGGGCGGTGGTGCGTGGGACGTGAGGGAGCTTCGTCCCACTGGGCCGCTGCGTCGCGGGGCCCTCCAGCCGGCGCAAGTCCAGGCGACAGCTTCGGGCGGACGCCTGGGGCTACTGACCTCGCTTGCGCCTCACCAGTACCGGCTCTTCCTGCTGGCCTCGCGCTGAGGGAGCGGGGTGCCCGCGGCCTCGGCCCCGGGGCCCCGGGCAGGACCTGCGCCCGGTGATCGCGCTGTGGCCCGGCGAGTGGTTCCGGCCAGCCGCCGCACCCCGAGGGCCCGGCAGGATTGCCACCAGCGCCCCACGCTCGGAGGTCATAGGTACGTGTCCATCCAGTGCCGGAGCTGCCGGCGGAAGTCGTAGCAGCGGGCGTGGGGCAGGTTGGGGTACCGCAAGAGCGCCCGCGGGCAGCGCAGACGCGCGTAGACAGCCTCGATGGTCGGCGGTGGACAGCAGGTGTCCAGATCGCCGACGGTCACCAGCGTGGGGCAGGCGACCCACGGCGCCAGGGCGAGCGGGTCGAGCCACTCCAGTGTGCGAAGCGCGGTGTCGCGCTGCTCGGGGTGGGCCGCGAAGTAATCGGTCAGCTCGAGGTAGGGCGGCGTGGTGGCTGTCTCCACGGCGATCCGGTAGGCGCAGAGGAAGGGCACATGGGCGGCGCAGGCCCTGATGCGATCGTCGAGTGCCGCCGTCGCGAGGCTGAGCCCACCGCCCTGGCTGGTGCCGTAGACACCAATCCTGGCGGCATCCACCTCGTCACGCGAGCACAGGAAGTCCACGCCACGCAGGCAGTCCATGTAGCCGGCGCGATAGTACTGGTTCTCCGGGGCGTCGAGCCCCAGGGTGAGCTTGGTGAAGCCCTCGGGCACGCGCCAGAACTCCTGGCTGGGGCCCTGCCCGCGGGGGTAGAGCGTCAGCAGCGCGTAGCCTGCCTCGAGGGCCAGGCCGAGCTGCGGCAGCATCTCGCCGCCGTACCCCGGGAAGTTGATGAGCGCTGGCAGAGGATGGCGCTCGGGCCATGCCGGAAGGGCGTAGACGCCGCGGATGCGCACGCCACCGAGGCTGGTGAGCGTGACGTCGTAGACCTGTGCGAGCGTGTCGGGCTGGGTCGCGGAGAGGTTGACCCGGGCGTCGAGAGGCACCGTTGCGAGCTCGTTGCGGGTCGCCTGCCAGAAGGACTTCAACCGCTCGGGGACCATAGGGTCGCTCCTCCTATTGCGCTCCGGGGCCGGGTCAGCCACAATTCCCTGTGTAGAGATGCACACCTGCAGAGCGTCGGCGGCTGGGCCGCTGAGCATGTGAGCGGCCGAGGAAGGCGGCGCGCGGGCGTCCGCGTGCCGGCATCGCGCGGGGCGGTGAGCCGATGAGGACGACCGTCCCGGGGGAGCGACAAGCGCATGGAGGATCTTGTGATCCGCCCTATGGGGCCGGGCGACCTGGCCGCCATCCGCGACATCACATGGCGCGGCTGGGACGGCATGACCTTCCGCGAGCTGGTCGAGAAGCGCCACGGGCCGCTCGGCAGCAAGAGCTGGCGTGACTGGAAGGCCGACGATGTGGTCGCCGGCTGCGAGGGCCATCCCGAGTGCGTGCTGGTGGCGGAACTCGACGGCAAGGTGGTCGGGTACGCCACCTTCCACTTCTCGCAGGCCGAGGGCTACGGGCACGTGGGGAACAACTGCGTGGACCCCGACTGCCGCGGGCGCGGCGTCGGGACTGCCCTCAACGAGGCGGTTCTCGCGCGGCTGAGGGAGCTGGGAGCCAGGATCGTCGCCGTAACCACGCTGGAGCACGACCTGCCCGCGCGACGTGTGTACGAGAAGAACGGCTTCGTGGAACTGGTCAGGTCTGTGACCTTCACGCTGGACCTGAGTGAGGGCGAGGAATAGGCTCGCGCGGGGGTTCCCGCGAGAGGTGAGTCCCATGGTGGAGCTGCGAGAGCCCACCCTCCAGGTGGCGCTGGACTACATCAACCTAAGTCAGGCTTTGCGCTGCGCCCGCGAGGCCTACGCGGGCGGGGCGCGATGGCTCGAGGCAGGCACGCCGCTGATCAAGGCCGAGGGCCTGGACGCGGTGCGCAGGCTGCGCGAGGAGTTCGCGGACAGCGTGATCATCGCGGACATGAAGATCATGGACGCGGGGCGCGTTGAGGTCGAGGCAGCGGCGCAGGCGGGCGCCGACATCGTGACGGTGCTCGCCGGCGCGTCGGAGTCCACGATCGCTGAGTGCATCGAGGCCGGCCGCCGGTACGATGCCCTCATCATGGTGGACCTGATAGAGGTGGCCGAACCGGCCCGTCGCGCGGCGCAGGCGGAGGAGCTGGGCGCGGCACTCGTGGACGTCCACTGCCCCATTGACCGCCAGATGCGCGGCGAGGACCCCTTCGAGATGCTCCGCGAAGTCGTCCAGGCCGTCGAGATACCGGTGGGCGTGGCCGGTGGCATCAACTCGGAGACGGCGGCGGCCGCGGTCGCCGCGGGCGCCCGCCTGGTGATCGTCGGCGGGGCCATCACCAAGGCCAGCGATGCCGCGGAAGCCACGCGTGTCATCCTCCGGGCGATGCGCACCGGCGAAGCCGTCGCCACGGACCTGTATAAGCGCGGGACCGAGGAGAACCTGCACGAGATCCTGTCGAAGTGTTCGGCGGCCAACGTGTCCGACGCCATGCATCGGCGCGGCTGGCTCCCCGGGATCTACCCGGTCGCGCCGGGTCTGCGGGCTGTCGGCCAGGCCGCTACCGTGTGGACCTACCCCGGCGACTGGGCCAAGCCCGTCGAGGCGATTGACACGACCGAGCCCGGCTCGGTCCTCGTCATTGACGTGCGAGGTGAACCCCCGGCGGTCTGGGGCGAGGAGGCGACCAAGAGCTGCATTTCCCGCGGGCTGGCGGGCGTTGTCATCAACGGCGCCTCCAGGGATACCAGGGAGATCCGGGAGCTCGGCTTCCCGGTCTTCTCTCGCCTCGTGTGCCCCAACGCGGGCGACCCAAAGGGCCTCGGACTGACGGGCGTGACCCTCAGGATCGGTGAGACCACCGTGCGGCCCGGGGACTGGGTGGTGGCAGACGACGATGGGGTCGTCGTCGTGCCGCGGGAGCGTGCGGTTGAGGTGGCGAACCGCGCCCTGGCCGTGGTCGAGCGCGAGAGCCGGGAGAAGGCCGAGATCGAGCGGGGCAGTACCCTCGGCCAGGTGTCCGAGCTTGGGCGCTGGGAGCAGCGTCGAAGCGACTTGATGCAGCGCGATGCGGACGAGGAGGAAGGCGGGAGGGAGGCCTAGCCATGGCTCGGGTCGTCGTTGTCGGGCCGGGGGCCATGGGGTGCCTTCACGCGGCGCTGCTGGCCAGGGCCGGGGTCGATGTGGCCCTGCTGGACTACCGTCCCGACCGAGCCCAGCGTCTCGCTGACAAAGGCCTGGTGCTCTGGTGGGGCGAGCGGGCGCAGCGCGTACGCGTGGCCGTCACAGCGGACCCTTCGGCGCTGGCGCCCGTGCGGTTCCTGGTGCTGATGGTCAAGGCCTACGACACGGAGGCCGCCGCGCAGCACGCCCTGCCCGCCGCTTCCGACTCAACCGTCTGGGTCACGCTGCAGAACGGCCTGGGGAACGTGGAGGCCCTGGCGAGGGTGGCACCGGGGTCGCCCGTGCTGGCAGGCGTCACGACCAGCGGCGCCAACCTGCGCGACGAGGGACAGGTCAACGTGGCGGCTCTCGGGAGCACGGTTGTGGGCCCGGCCGGCACGGCGAGTGCGGAGGACGCGGACGAGTTCGGGGGCCCCTGGCGTGAGGCCGGGCTCGACGTCACCGTGACCCCAGGCCCGTGGCCGGCGATCTGGCGGAAGCTGATCGTCAACGCCGCCATCAACCCAGTGGCGGGTCTGGCTGGAAGGCCGAACGGCGAGATCATGGCCGTGCCCCCCCTGCGACGGGCCGCTTTCGGGGTGGCGCGCGAGGTGGCGGCGGTGGCGCGGGCCGAGGGAGTGGACCTGGGCGAGCAGGCCGACCCCACCGCCCTGGTGGAGCAAGTCTGTGAGCTGACGGCCCTGAATCGGTGCTCGATGCTTCAGGACCTGGAGGCGGGACGGCGGACGGAGATAGACCACATCAACGGCGAGGTGGCTCGCCGGGCTAGGCCCGGGACGCCAGCGCCGTTGTGCGAAGCCCTCACGACGCTGGTCCGGGCGGCTGAGGGCCGGCCTGGTGACGATCTCCAGCCGGCGGAGCACTGACCTCGGGTAACGGGGGAAGGCAGCGCGGCACGCCAGCTCGCCGGGCGCCTATCCGACGAGCGGGGCCTCGCTGGACGAGGGCCTCACGACGCGGAGCGGAACTCCAGGAAGGCGACCTCGAGCATCGCAGCCTGCCGCTCCCACGTGAAGCCCTTCGCCCTCTCCGCGGCCGCTCGTCCCATCGCTTCTCTGCGGCTCGCATCGCCCGCCAGGCAGTCCAGTGCCTGGGCGAAGCTCTCGGGCCTTCGCGGGAGAACGAAGCCGGTGGCCTCGTCAATCAGCTCGCCGGGATGCGCCTCTTCGCTGATCAGCACCGGCAGGCCGCAGCCCGCCGCTTCGAGGCTCACGAGCGGGAAGCCCTCGAAGCGGCTAGGCAAGACCAGACAGTCGGCAGCTCCGTACATGGGCGCGGGCTGGTCCGTGCGCCCGACGAAGTGGGCCCGCCGTGCAAGGCCGAGATCCGCGGCCATCTGCTCGAAGGACGCCGCGTCATCATCGCTGCCCACGACGAGCAGGTGCCATTGGGCCTGAGCTTGCCGCAGAGCACGCAGGGCAACGTGAAGGCCCTTCTCCCACCAGATGCCTCCGATGAACAGGGCCAGGAGGGCGTCATCGCCCAGGCCCAGCTCCGTGCGCACCTGTGCCCGCGAGCGCCGTGTCTCGGGGTTGAAGGTATGCAGGTCAACGCCGTTGGGGGCCGCGGTGATGGTCTCGCGTGGCACGCCGTGCGCTCGGGCCAGGTCGTCGGCGAGGCGCTGGGAGACGGCGAAACACCGATGCGGACAGCGGACCAGCGTGCGTCTCTCGAGACGTTCGAAAACCAGGCGCCGCACCACCATGTTGAGGCGCTCGCGAACACACAGGCGGCGTCCGCGCTCCTGAGCCACGAGCGCCATTGTCTCGCGGCGCAGCGAATGGCAGGTATGGAAGAGGGAGAAGTCGGGGTCGAGGCAGTTGCCGCCCTGCGCGAGTACTACATCGTGGCTGGGCCGAATCACCCTGGCGGCCAGCCAGGGGAAGAGGATGGCGCCGAGCAGCTTGCTCCGTGGATGGGGCCGCACGCGCACGACGCGCACGTTGACGGGCAGTTCGGTCTCGTCGGCGTCGTAGCAGTACACCGTCACATCGTGCCGGTCTGCCCAGGCGCGCATGAGATGCACGGCCACGCGCTCCTGGCCGCCACGGAGATTCGCGTGCTCGATGACGACGGCCAGGTCGAGGCGGGGTGCGCTCACGGTACTGTGGGCCTCCGACGTGCCAGCCACCGGCAGAGGCCGGCACACTTGCCGCGAAGCGAGTGCCAGAGCCGCCGGGCGGGCTCCACCGGTCCGTCCCGCAGTACCGCCGTAGCCGCCCGGAACAGGCCGTAGGCTCGCGCATGGCCCACGAGGAAGCCGTAGACCACCACCACGGGCACCTGCCACCAAGGGGCGTGCTTCAGGGCCACGTACATCCAGTTGTGGCCCTCGGCGAAGAGCATGTGGGGCGCGTAGTAACGGCGGGTCGAGGGCCCGTGACGCTCCGCCGGGTAGTGGTCCACGACCACGTCCGGGTCATAGACCAGCCGGTAGCCTCGCCTGCGCAGGCTCAGCGACGCGTCCAGGTCGTTACACTGGGCCGCGGCGAGCTGTAGCGCCTCGTCGAAGTGGCCCAAC
>Ga0116202_10000992_pt1 | contig 16485 bp, 14 predicted proteins | sample LakKivw325mmetaG_FD_94479 | JGI IMG/M metagenome (GOLD analysis project Ga0116202, IMG submission 94479) | Anoxic lake water microbial communities from Lake Kivu, Rwanda to study Microbial Dark Matter (Phase II) - Lake Kivu water 325m metaG | ecosystem: Environmental > Aquatic > Freshwater >...
ACCCAATTTTTAGGGGGTTTTTTACTTTCATTTTTTTTGAATTCCAAAAGCGAAAAGGGAATGAATAAGGCTGAGAGGGCGACTAAATAACCGATGGCCATATGAGAGGCAAAAGTAGCGGCCAATAAAAGGACGGCCAAAATTAGACCCCGGTAGCGTTTTTTCCGTGATTCTGGGTCACTGTAGTGACTCAGGACCTGATAAATTTGACCTAAGGCTAATGGGGCAAAGAACAAGGCAAAGAGCTGCGTGGTTAAGCCGTAACCGCGCCAGGTGAAGGAAGAAATATCCGCGCCGTAAAGGCCGTCAGTCATAATTTGGCTGCCGAAAAAAGCGGCCCAACCCGCTGCCCAGGGGGAAAGGTCGAGTTTGCGGCAACCCCAATAAATTGACAAAGGCCAAAAAGTCCAAAGCAATAATTTCACCCAATTGAAAACGGCATAAAGAGAAAGAGTTTTGCCCAGCAGCTGGTAAACCAGGACGACGAAAAGGTGGGGCAGATGCTGATAATAAAAAGGTAAAGGATAACCGGAAGCCCAGTAGGAAACCCAATGATCAAAGATGGCCAGCGGTGAGGCCTGGCCTTTTAAAACATTTTCCACCACTTCATTCATCCGGTAAACCAAAGCAAACTGGTAGATATTGTCATTGGGATCAGCCTTGGCGGTCAGTTCCGGCTGGAGAGTGTAAAAATTGAAAGCCACGGCCAGTAAAACCAATAAATATGGCAGTTTAGCCTCCCAAGGCGTCCCCTTGCGTGCCTGGACAAACTCTTTTATTTTTTTCATTTTTATTTGTAAAGCGTTGGTTCCAGCCAGTCAGCGTGGTCGTCCTTCGGCCCGTTGCCGGCATCATTGACCACTAAAGCTAAATTTTTTACCCCGGCGATTGAGACCTCCGTCCGGCTGGGCAGATCAAACTTTCTCACCACTCCTGAACGGTAGAGTAACTTGTTGTCACCGTAAATTTCAAAAACAACACTGGCTTCCTGACCGCCGTCAGCATCAATGCCCATATCGGTGGCAAAGCGTTTAAAGTGAGAATTGAGATTGTAAACAATTCGGGAATTGGCTTGGGTGGCCAAACCATGCCGATAAAAGTAATAATTAGCCGAAAGAAAGCCCCAGTTTTTCCAGCCGTTGGCGGAAACCAGGTTGCGGTTAACCTGCAAACTACTAAATTGTTGTTCGCTCATGTAGGGACTCAATTGGGTTAAGGAAATTGAATTGCTGGTCAGATATTTGAAGTTGCTGAGCAGTAAGCCGCCAAAGATAATTACCGGTACACCCAGCCAAATTGCTTTGGGTAAAGAACGAGAGGTGGCAAAAAGTAAAAGGGCAAAGAGAAATAAATTGAAATAGCTGATGATCAAGCCCACTATCGGCAAGGCGAAAATCTGGCCACCCGGCAAGCCATTTTGCGGATAAAAATAGGTCAGGACATTATTGAGGTTGATAAGACAGGTTAGGGAAAAAATGGCAAAAAGGAGCCAGATTGGCCAAGAAAGGTGATCCTTTTTCGCCAGAAAAGGCAAAAGAATGATGACTAAAGTCAGGGCCGGGAAAAGGTAGCGTTCATGACTCTGGGTGACCAGGAGAAAAAAAGTGGCGGTGACTAAAGTAAAAGCCAAAAGCAAATTTTTGGGTTTCGGTTGCCGGACAATTAAAATCGTGGCCAGCCAATAAACCGCGGCAAAAAAAAGCATTCCCAGGGTTTTGGCGGAAGTCAGGCCGTAAATGGGAATTTTGTCACTGATGGTAAAACCGTGACCGCCGCTGACAATCCACCATAAGTTGTAAGCATTAAGGGAGATCAAAGGAAACCAGTCAAAATTGCTGGTGATCAATGTAAAAGTGCGGCTTAAATGACCGGTCAAGGAAAAGGGGAGAGTGATTAAAAGATAAGTGGCCAAAGCAGCGGCCAAGGCTTCAACCATTTTCTGTCTTGAAAAAGCTAACCAAAGGTAAAGAAAAAAAAGCGGCAGAAAAATAATATTTTGCATTTTTAACAGGAAACCGGTGGTGATGGCGACGCTGGCCCAAAGCGGTTGTTTTTTGACTAAAAGATAAAAGCAAAGTAAGGTAAAAACCGTGCCCAGGGAATCCAATTGACCCCACCAAACACCGTCATACAAAACCACTGGGTGGAAGAGATATAAGGCCGCCAATGGCAAGGCTAATTTTTGGGCAAATTTTTCGCTCACCGGCAAATCAAGTTGTTTGGCTTGCCGGCTGAATAATTGGTAAATGAGGTAGGCAATCCCTAAATCGGCCAAAATTGAAGGTAGTTTAATTAAAAGTAGGCTCAGATAGTTGCCTGCCTGCCAATACTGTTGGAGATTATGAGGGTCAGCCAGAAGGCTATAAACTTTGCCCATTAACCAAAGGATAAGGGTAAAACCGGCCGGATAATTATAGGTGGTGTTTTCGGTCAACCAAATAATCCCTTTATCATAGGTGGCTAAACTCCAGGATTTCCAAAAAGTGACATCACCTTCAAAACCGGGAACCGGAATAAAAATCATTCTCACCAAAAGACCAAGGAAAAGGAGAAAAATAAGCTTCTTGGACATAAGCATATTTTAGCGCATTCAAGATTAATTGTTCAACGAAATATTTATGGGTTGGTTGTTGGGCTGGTTGAAGGAGTCGCCGTGGCCGTGGGCGATGGATTGTATTTGAAACTGTCAACAATGCGGTTGAAGATTTCCGGATCTAAAACGCCGTTAGCCAGATGAATCATGATGGTTTTGTCTTGAGGAACTTCAAAAAAGATATTGGTGTTAGGGACTTCATTTCTGGCGGTTAAATAAGCGGCTTTATAACCTACGACGCCGTTAGCGTTGACAAAACGGTCAACTGATTTGACGCCCGCCAGACCGGGAAAGAATTTCCACCAGTTTTGGACATAGTCTTTGGGTTTACCGACATATTGGGGTGTGTTTTTCTTCACTTCCTCAATGTTCAAAAGTAGATTGAGTTTGGGATCTAAATTACCCCAGCTGATGCCCAGGCTGTCTTTTGGGTCACTGAATCTTTGGAGAGAAAGAGTTTCCGGCGTCGAAAGTGAGTAAGGGTAGAAAAGACCTACCATTGAAACCCAAGGGACCTCCGGACCGGCGGTAAAAATTAACGGCGCTGTTGGCGGATTTTGTTTTGCTGGCTGACCGGAATAATCAGAGCTAATCGGTAAAGAGAGATTAAGATTTCTTTGGGAATAACGGTAGCCGCCGTAAATAATAAGGAGAAGAGCAGCCGTACCCACGACTATGCCTAACACAATTTTTTTGAAATCCGGTTTTTCTTCCATAACTTTAAATGAGTATCTCTTAATTTAAAATTCTTAAAAGGAAATGTCAAGGGGTGAACTAATGGCCGGAATAATTAACCTTCAAGATCTGGTTTTCTTGATTGTCAAAAATTTTTTTAAGGCCCTTGATTTGGCTAAGATTAGTCGAAGGCAAAGGTTGTTCTATACTGACCAGTAGGTAGTCAACTTGATCTTTTTTAAGCAGTTCCTCGATCTGAGCCGGGGAAGTTTCTTTAGCAAAAATCGCCTCAATATCCTGCCGTCTTTCCGGGGCTTTAAAGGTGACAAACTGGTGACCATAAACGACTTTGTTGTGGGCAAAAGCGGTAAGCATATTGGCCGTAAAATAAGGCGTGGCGACAACGCTTTCCTCTGGCGTATTTTTGTCCAGCCAGAGATAGGCTTCCACTAATGACCGGGGGATAAAAATATTGAAATAAGGTCGGCCAAAAATATTCACCTCATTTTGAGTTGAATTGAGAAGATAAACCAAACTGAAAAGCGCCAAGGCGCTTAAAATCAGGACTTTGCCGGCCGGCAACCACGCTTTGCCCTTAAAGAAAGCCGCGATTTGGTAAAAGCCGGCGGCGCCTAAGATACCCAAAGGTAAAAAATGAGAAATTTCAAAAAATCTTTCCTGAGAAAAAGGAATCACCTTGCCCAATAAGGGAAAAAGAACAAAAGGGACCACTGCCCAACTTAAGATAAAATTGGTTAGAAATTGTTTCTTTTTCCAAAAGGGCAGGAGAGCGAAAGGCACGAAAAAGATCACCGGGCCAAGGTTTTCCAGATAGGCCAAAAAACTGGTCATTAAAATGACACTTTTTTGTTGATAATAAAGCCAGGCAAAAGGCAGAGCGTGACTGAAAAGATATTGATAATAAAGTATCAGCAAAAAGCCCGGCAGAAAAATTACCAGGCTGCTAATAATAAGGGTGACATTAGGTTTTTGTAAAAAGGTAATGACGACGGCACCACCTAAAAAAAGATAAAAAATTGTCAGCAGCGCCGGATTAGCAATCCCGGCCAGGAATAATAGAGCGGTTGAAAGAAGTAAATATCTGATATTTGATATTGGGATATGAATATTTTTGTGCTCTGTTTTTGATGCATTAAGATAATGATTGAAATAGATAGCAGCAATCATAATGGCAATGGTAGCGGCTAAATTGTGAGGTAAGAAGAAGGTTCTTAGAAGGACATCTAAGCTAGAAATATCCGGCCGCAGCATTTGGAAAGGGAAGAGGTGATAAAAAGGCGGCAGTAAAACGGTAAAAAAGAAGGCCAGTTTACGTTCGGTACTCTTTTTAAAAATTTGGCAGATTAAAAAATAGATAGTCAATAGTTTGAGCAGACTGGAAAAGATTCTGGCCACGGTGTAGCCCAAAAAAAGCGGCAGGCCGATTCTGGCGGAAAGCCAGCCGAGAAGGGAGTAAAAAAGATAAACCGGCTGGCGCTTAAAATTGTCGGGTGAGTAGCGGGAGGTGATCAAAATTTTGCCGTCGGCGCCGTCCTTCATCCACGACAAATATTGGTAAAAATCGGGAACATAATTGTGGGCAAAAGTGTAAAGTGTCTTGGGTGGGGCGACTTTAAATTGGTTATACAGAAGGGTCCACAAGCCAGCCACCGTGATAAGCAAAATTATAAGCAACACAAAGGTTACTTCTGAAAAGAAAAAAATAGAAATCTTTTTCAGCATTGGTAAGATATAATATACACCAATGAAAGTTGTCCTCACACGGCCAAATTACCAGACCCACTTGATCACGCCGCCTTTAGGTCTAGGTTATCTGGCTTCTTATCTAAAAAGCAAGGGGATCGAGACAGAGATTATTGACGGTTTGAATTTAAACTTGACCAACCAGGAAATTGTCCGCCGCTGTCAGGAGGCAGAAGTGGTGGGTATTTCCGTGCTTTCTTATTATTTTTTGCCAACGATTGATTTAGCCAAGAGGCTCAAAAAAGCGGGTAAGATAGTCGTTCTTGGTGGTCCCCACGCGACCATGTTGCCGGAGTTGACTTTGAAAGAAACCAAGGCAGATTTTGTCATTAAAGGTGAAGGCGAAGAAATTTTTTACCGGTTGATCAAGGAAATCGCCTCTGGCAAAGTTAACCGCCGACAAAAAATCCGTCAGGGCTCTTTTATCAAAAATCTTTCCGCTTTACCTTTCCCGGATTGGGAGCAGATGGACCCGCGCACTTACCAAAAAGCTCCTCACGGTGGGGTGGTGAAGGCCTTTCCGGTAGCCCCGATTATGACTACCCGTGGTTGCCCTTATGAATGCAAATTTTGTGCTTCACCTAAACTTTGGCAAAGAACCATCCGTTTCCGGCAACCAAAAGAAGTGGTCAAAGAAATTAAATATTTAATTGAGAATTTTGGCGTCAGGGAAATTCATCTGGAAGATGACAATTTTACTTTGAAACGGGCACATGTTGAGGCAATCTGTCAGTTGATTTTGAAAGCAAAAATCAAGGTGGCCTGGGCGACACCCAACGGTATCCGGGCAGATAAAGTTGATCTGCCGCTACTAAGACTGATGAAGAAAGCCGGTTGTTATTTTGTGGCTTTTGGTATCGAGTCGGGGAACCAGGAGATTTTGAACAACGTGGCCAAGCACAGTAATCTGCAAGTGATCAAAAAGGCCGTTAAAATGGCCCATCAGGCTGGTTTAATTACCCAAGGTTTTTTTATTTTTGGCTTGCCGGGTGAGACCAAAGAAACTATTCGGGAAACGATTAATTTTGCCAAGGGTTTACCTTTGGACAAAGCGCAATTTCTGATGTTGGATATTATTCCTGGCTCTGCTTTGTGGGATGAATTAAAATTTGCTAAAAAAGTCAATTGGCATCTGGATTCTTATCATGAGATTTCCTGGTTGCCGCCGACCGTTGACCGGGCAACTTTGGCAGCGGCTCAGAGTCGGGCCTTTCGGGAATTTTTCTTCAATCCCAGACGCGTGCTTACTATGATAAAATTGATCAAACCAAGTCAGATAAAGTATGTTTTAAGAAGAGCCAGGGACTTTAAAATTTTTAATGACTGAATGAAAAAATATCTCATCATCGGTGCCGGCCCGGCGGGTTTAACCGCTGGCTTATTATTGGCGGAAAAGGGTGAAGCGGTGACCATTTTAGAGCAGGGAAAGCAAGTGGGTGGCATTTCTAAAACAGTAAATTACAAAAAATATCGTTTTGATCTTGGCGGTCACCGTTTTTTTACCAAGAATCAGGAAGTAGCTGGTTTATGGCGAAGAATGATGCCCAAAGATTTTCCTGAAAAAAGCCGACTCTCTCATATTTACTATCAAGGCAAATTTTATAACTATCCCTTGGAAGCTTTCAACGCCTTAGTGAATTTGGGTCCTTGGCAGGCAGCGGTTGCTTTTTTCAGTCATTTAAAAACAAAGTCAAACCCTATCAAACCAGAAAAGACCCTAGCGGATGTCTATATCAACAGTTTTGGCAGAAACTTATATGAGAAATTTTTCCGGGTTTACAGCACCCGACTCTGGGGTATTCCGCCTGACCGGATGGCGCCGGATTGGGGCAAAGCCCGGGTGGGCAAGCTGTCACTTTTGAACGCCGTCAAAGATGCCTTTTTTCCCCAGAAAGCGGAAATTAAAAGCTTGATTAAAAGGTTTAACTATCCCAAATTTGGTCCGGGCCAGATGTGGAATGCTTTTGCCCAAAAAATTAAAGAAGCTAAAGGGGAAATTTTTTTAGAGGCCAAGGTACAACGGATTAATTATGCTGGTAAGCGGATTATTTCTGTGGTTACCCAAGACGGCCGGGAGTTTAAATTGGATGAGTTAATTTCTTCCATGCCCATGAGGGATTTGATCAACAGTTTAGTGCCACAACCTCCGCCGGCGGTTTTGAGAGCGGCCAACGAGTTAAAATACCGGGATTACATTTTAGTCGCCTTGGTCATTAAGGCCAAAAATATTTTTCCTGATCAATGGATTTATGTTCAGGACCCGGGTTTTATGAATGTTCGGGTGCAGAACGTCAATAATTGGAGTCAATTGATGGTCGGGGATAAAAACAAAACCGTTTTAGGAATGGAATATGTGGTTTCTGTGGGTGACCCGCTTTGGCAGATGAAAGACCAGGAGTTAATTGGGCTGGCGAAAGGTGAGGCTCACAAACTGGGTTTTGCCGATGTCGGCCAGGTAGTTGATGCCCGGGTCGTGAGGGAGCAGAAAGTTTATCCGGTTTATGATCAGGGTTATCAACGGCACCTAGCCTTGGTTAAAAAATATTTAGCCTCTTTCAAAAATCTTACTTTGGTCGGCCGCAACGGCATGCACCGTTATAACAATATGGACCATTCGATGTTGACGGCGATCAAGGCGGTGGAAAATTTTTCGGGCGGTAAAAATGATTTATGGAGTGTTAATGCCGATCAGGACTACTACGAGCGAAAATAATTTTATCTTCCTAAGATAGTGACCGTCAAGCCAAGATAGGGGAAATATTTTTGGGTAATTTTGGTCAAACTTCGGTCCGCCAATACTTGTTGGGCGGCGTAGAGCGGGCCAAGACCACTAAAGATTCGGTAAGCGTAAGTATCAAAGCGGGTACCGTCTTTGACCATAATGGCTACCACATGTTCTTGGAAATCGGTTTTAGGAAAATTGGTGATTGGTTTTGCGCGCACCTGATCAAGGTAAAAAAAAGTCAGTCCCGGGCTAAATTCATTCAAAAATCCGGCAAAATTGACCGATTTTCTTAAATCCACATTCAGGGCAATAAAATCCAGGGCGTCGTTGATTTTTTCGTGGTCGGCCGGTGGCGGGATTTTGGGCCAATGATCACGGTCAAAATCAAAAATGGAAATCTTTTGAAAATCCTGTTCATAAAAAACGGCCGAAATGACTTCTTTGGAGGCTAAACCCGTCAAATAGCGGGGAAAGGTCAATAAATCTTTGGTCAAAAGGAAAATAATTAGACCACCCAAAGGAATTAGTAGACCTTTAACAAAAGGGGATAATTTGATTTTTTTGATTCTGGGCCAGAGCTCGAGCAAGCCATAACCACCAACCAAAAAAAATAAAGGCACTATGGTAAAAAGATAGCGGCCTTGATTGTTCATATAGTTGCGGGTGGTCAAAATTAGCCCCACTAAAAAAAAGACGGCTGGAGTTCTGATTTGATATTTTCGTCCGTCTTTTAAGGCATAAAGAAAACCAATGGCCAAAAAAAGTGCCAGCAACCAGGAAAAAGAATAGCAAAAAGCCAGTTCCTGGGGGTAGAAAATCAAATGACCGAACATCGAAGTTTCCTTAAGGTTGAAGATATCTTTGGGAAGGGGAGCGGAATATTGTTGGATGACCGAAAGAAAAAGATTGAAGCGGTCAACCGGAAATTTTAGCCAAAAAAACAGACCTAAGACTAGTGGCAGATAAAGAAAAAGATTTTTGAGAAAATAGTCGCTGAATTTTTTCTTTTGGTAGGCTTTTTCTGTCAAGAACCAAAGGCCGCTTTCAAGACCCAAAGTGATGATGACAATACCGCCAAGATTGTATTTGGTGAGCATGAGTAAAAGAAGACTTAAACCGCCAAGGAAAAACCAATAAAGCGGCTTTTTTTGCCGGGCTGATAAATATAGCCAGACAGTCAGTAAAGTTAAAGTGATTCCTAACCCTTCTCTCATGGCCATAGAAAATAAGACTAAGCTGTAAGGAGAAGTTAAAAGAAGCAGAGTGGCCAGGGTAGCCAAAGAATTGTTTTTTGTCAAAATTTTGGCGATTAGCCAAACGAGGATGACGGTCGGTAAAAGTAAGAAAAGACTGGCCAGCCGGGCAGTCTCAATGGTGTAAGCAAAAGGTAGCGTAGTGAAGGCCAAATACCAGGATTGCAGAAAAGGATAGGAAAGTTGGTTGAAAGAAAGTTGCCAAAATTCTTTATAATTTCCTTTTTTTAACGCCTGGCTGACGGTGTTGCCGACATAAATCGAATTACCTTCATCCCAACAGACCATTTGTTTTCTGGCCAGGTAATTAAAAACCAAAAAAATGGTCAATAAAGTTGAAATGACAATCAGAAGAAAGATGAGCTTGTTTTTATTGATCATTAATTGTAATTCATCTTACTTTGTTTGCGGCCTCTTTACAAATGATATAATAAGGCCATTATTTTTGATCGGTTTGCCCTAAAAGTGATAGATAAATATTTTCATTTATCTCCAAAAATAAGAAAAGAAATTCAAATAATGGCGGGTCCGGTGATGATTTTCGGTGCTGGTGGTTTTGTTGGGGTTAATCTATTGCATTCTTTTCTCTTAGATCGGAAAGATGTTTATGGGGTGAGTCGGGACCCGGAAAGAAATTGGCGCTTTTTAAGTGCTAAAACGCCTAAAGCGAACCTTCTAAAAGCTGATGTAAACAGTTATCAGCAGCTTGAAAAAGTTATTAAAAAAATTAAGCCGCAAACAATTTTTAATCTTTCCGCTTATGGAGCTTATTCGAAACAGACTGATTACCAGTTAATCTATCAAACAAATTTTAACGCGACAATTGATATTTTAGAGATAGTTAAACTCCTGGGCTTTGCAAGATACGTTCATGCTGGTTCTTCTTCTGAGTACGGCCTAAATAGTACGGCTCCTAAGGAAGAGGATGAATTAATTCCCAATAGCCACTATGCCATTTCCAAAGTTGCGGCTTCCTACGCCCTTAAGTATTATGGCAAGATTGAAAGACTTCCCGTCATTAACCTTCGTCTTTACGCGGTTTATGGTCCTTGGGAAGAACCAGATCGTTTAACCCCAGAATTGTCGGGAAAGCGTTAGAAAGAACTTATCCGCCCCTTGTTCAGCCGGAGATTTCCCGGGATTTTATCTATGTTAGTGATGTGATCTCTGCGTTTGTTCTTGCCGCGACCAAGGAAGATCAAGAAGATGATTTATTTGGTGAGTCTTTTAATGTGGGAACGGGGGTCAAAACAAAGATTAAAGATTTGGCCTATTTAGTTAAGGACTTGTTTGGGATCAAAGAAAGTCCGGAATTCGGCAGTATGGCCAATCGGAGGTGGGATTTGACCGAGTGGTTCGGAAATATTCAAAAGATTGAGAAAAGATTCAAATGGAGGCCTGAAGTAGATTTAAAGCAGGGTTTATTAAAGACTTCGCAATGGCAAAGGGAAATCGGTTATGCAAAGTGCGGCTAGAAAATATCTGAATCAGCAGGTGAGGGTGTTTAACGAGGATATTTTAAGCCATCAGAGTTATTTTTACACTTTGGGTAATACTTTCAGCAGTCTTCTGGCGGCACAACGGACCACCGGCTTTATATTGGCTCACCAGCCTTTTAGGGGGAAAAAAGTAATTGACATCGGCTGCGGAGACGGTTTTTTTACCGGTAAGTTTTGGTCTAAAGGAAAACCATCTTTATTAGTTGGGGTTGATTATTCTACAGAGGCAATTAAATTAGCCAAAAGGAAGAATAGCAGGGGAGGATTAATCAAATATTTAATTGGCGATGCTTATAAATTGCCTTTTAAAAAAAAATCCTTTGACCTGGCTCTTCTGCAAAGCGTTTTACACCACGACGCTGATCCGGAAGAGATGATTAAAGAAGCCTTCCGGGTAGCGCCAGCAATCTTAATTCATGAACCAAATGGCAATAATCCCGGTTTGAAAGTTATTGAAAAAGTATCAGACTATCACTTAAAACATCAAGAGAAGTCCTATTCAACTTCAACTTTAGTTAATTTTATTGAGAAAGCCGGGGGAAGGGTAGAGAGGATTGAATTTGCCGGTTTTGTGCCGATGTTTTGTCCTGACTGGCTGGCAAAAATAATGAAATTTTGGGAACCATTAGTCGAAAAAACGCCTTGGGCAAGAAAATATTTTTGTGCGGTGACCTTAATCTCCGCCAGTAAAAATGAAAAAGGAAATTAAATTAGTTGGTGTTTCTTGTCCACTTTGTGGAGCGAAAAATAACTGTCAAGTGATCTTTCGCAGCAACTTTTCTTTGGCTGATTTTAACAAAGACATTTATTCCGCCCGGCGACTGCCAGACCGTATTCATTATCAACTGGTAAAGTGTCTCAGTGATGGTTTGGTCCGTTCAACGCCGGTTTTGGCCAAACCAGCGTTACTTGATCTTTACCGGCAAAGTTTTTTTAACTATGAAGATGAGACACAGGAGCTAACGCAATCTTATTTAAAGGTCTTGAAAAAAGTTTTAGAAAAGTTGCCGGAGACGGCCAAAATCTTAGAAGTTGGTTGCGGCAACGGCTTTTTGCTCAAAGAACTGCAGAAAATGGGTTTTAAGAATGTTTTTGGGGTAGAGGTCAGTCAGGATGCAGTCAAGAAAGCCGACCAAACAATGGCAAAAAATATTTTTACTGAAGACTTAGTCACCAGCCATTATTTTAAGAACGGAACTTTGGATTTCATTTTTCTGTTCCAGACTTTTGATCATTTGACCGATCCGAGTGAATTTCTGCAAAAAGTTTATCAATTATTGAAAAAAGGCGGTTATTTTCTGACTTTAAACCATAATTTTGAAGGCATCTCGGTAAAATTATTCGGTGAGAAAAGCCCGATTGTGGATATTGAGCACACCTTTTACTTTACCCCGAGAACTTTAAAATTGCTGGTTGAAAAGCAGAAATTTAAAGTGTTAGAATGTTTTTCACCAACCAGGATTATTGCTTTTAGAAAACTATTTAGATTCCTGCCCCTGCCCAGTCAAGTAAAAAAGATAATTGTGGAGTCAAAAAAGCCTTTTCTTGACCGAACGATCGAATTGAAACTGGGCAATCTCTGCCTCATTGCCAGAAAGTAAGTAACCGCATGAAACCCAAAAAACTCACCTTAGAGCAAAAGAAACTAAGGAAAAGGATCTTAGAAATCATCCACCAGGCCCATCAATCTCATATTGGCTCTTGTTTAAGCGTCGTTGATATCATTGAGGCCATTTATAACTTTAAAAAAAATAAGGAAAAATTTGTTCTTTCCAACGGTCACGCCGCGGTTGCTTTATACGCAGTTTTAGAAAAGCATGGTTTTTTGAAGAATCCTTCAATTGAGCAGTTGAATGTCCACCCCATTCGAGATGAGAAAAAAAGAATTGATGTTTCCACTGGCAGTTTGGGTCAAGGTCTGCCCATTGCTCTGGGAATGGCTATGGCTAACCCGAAGAACAATGTTTATTGTTTAGTTTCCGACGGAGAATGTGCTGAAGGCAGTATTTGGGAGGCCTTGAGAATCACAGTTGACCAAAAAGTCAACAATCTTAAAATTATTGTTGCTTTCAACGGCTTGGGTTGTTATTGTTCGATACCCGAAGAGACACTCAAAAAGAAGATTAAAGGCTTTGGTTTTAGCGTTCTTGAAGTGAATGGCCATCGCCCTAAAGATTTAGCCAAAGCCTTAAGGAAAACGGTTAAAAAAACCGGTGGTCCATATTTTATTTTTGCCAAAACAACCCCGGAACAACTGCCCTTTTTAAAAGGTATTGATGCCCATTATTACGTCATGAGCGAGCCGGATTTTTTATTGGCAATGGAGATCTTGAATGATTGATTTTAGTAAAAATTTACGGCATCGGTTTGCGGTCGAGCTTTTTAAACAGATGATTAAAAACGAGAATATTTATGTAATTTTGGGTGATATGGGTTACAAAATGTTTGATCATATTTGTTATCGGTTTCCTCATCGGGCCATCAATGTGGGTGCGGCAGAGCAGGCGATGATCGGTATCTCTGTTGGGTTAGCCCTAGAGGGAAAAATTCCAATTGTTTATTCAATCACCCCTTTTTTGCTTTATCGACCTTTTGAAACGATCAGAAACTATCTTGATTACGAGAAAATTCCGGTAAAATTAATTGGGGCCGGCAGAGACAAAGAATATCTGGATAATGGTTTTTCTCATTGGTCAGAGGAGGATCGGGAAGTAATGAAAATCTTTAAAAATATCAAATCTTTCTGGCCGGAAACTGTTGAAGAGATTCCCAATTTAGTGGAGGAGATGATTCATGACGCCAGTCCGTGGTATATTAATTTGAGAAGATAAAATTTAGCTGTATGAAGAAGAGAAGAAAAATTTCTGCCATTATTGCTTGCTACCGTGATGGCCAGGCGGTTCCGTTTATGTACGAAAGGCTGACTAAGACCTTCAAAAAGATTGGCGTGGATTACGAGATTATCTTTGTCAACGATGGTAGTCCGGATAATACCGAAGAGATTTTAAAAAAGCTGGTTAAAAAGGATGGGCACGTGATTGGCATAAATCATTCGCGCAATTTTTCCTCACAAATGGCTTTTACCAGCGGCATGGAAATTGCTACCGGAGATGGTATTGTTTTTCTAGATGGTGATTTGCAGGATCCGCCGGAAATAATTGAGAAATTCTATGAGAAGTGGCTGGAAGGTTATGATGTGATTTATGGGGTCAGGGTGAAAAGAGAAGCGCCTTTTTATATGCAGATTGCTTATGTTTTGTTTTATCGATTTTTCCACAAGATGTCTTATGTAAAGATTCCTTTGGATGCCGGAGATTTTTCCCTAATTGACAGAAAAGTGGTGGAAGTCATGAAACTGTTTCCTGAAAGAGACCGTTTTCTCAGAGGTCTTCGTGCCTGGGTGGGATTTAAACAGACAGGCGTTCCCTATGTGCGGCCGGAAAGAATGTTCGGTAAAACGACGAACAATTTCCTCAAAAATTTTCAGTGGGCCACTAAAGGAATCTTTTCTTTTTCTTACGTACCGCTACAATTGATGACTTTGACCTCGTTGGCTGTTTTTTTTATTTCAGTGATAGCGATGATTGCCCAAATCTTATTGAGATTATTATTTCCTAACCTGGCCCCAAAAGGTCTGACTACCATCATCACGATCATTTTATTTTTAGGATCAGTTCAACTTTTAGGATTGAGTATTTTAGGAGAATACATTGGGAAAATCTTCGAAGAGGTTAAGAGTAGACCCAAGTTTGTGGTTAAAAGTGTCTTTCGTTCCAGCAAAAGATAGCACCTTTTTATTGCACTAGTGTTTTATAAATAATAGTTTGTTTATTTTCGTAAACTTTGGTTAAGAACGGGTAATCAAGATTGTCTTTCAAGGCGATTCTCTTTTCCTGATCAGACCAAAAAACAAAATTGATTTTATTATCTTGCAGAAATTTTTTCGCTTCCTCATTGGTCTGAGTCTGACGGTAAAAGTTGCTGAGGGAATTTTCCAGCCGGTTGAAAAGTTCGTCAGGGAAATTAGTGATTTCCGTATTGACATAAGGGAAATTCCCGGCCAAGGCGGCAATTAACTCACCGTTAATTTTATCCGCCAGGACGATTTGTCTTTCGGTGGTATTTTTGCCTAACCAGCGGATGGCCGCCAAAGTTTCCGGTTGGGTAAAATAAAGATAGTCACCGGCCCATTGAAAGTTTTCCCAGTTGATGGACCAACTTTTAAGCATCGCCGGCCAGCTGGGGGACAAAAGAATTAAGGCGAAAATGATTAAAATCTTTCCCTCGGCAATTTTTAATTTACGGCTCAATCTGGAACTTAAATCGGCTAAAGCCAAAGTGGCAAGAATTGCCAGAATGACAAAGAAAGGAGTTTGGAGGAAGCGTTGGGAGTTATAAGGAGAGATTCTGTCAACCACGAAGTAACCGAGAAGATAGCTGATTGACCAGGGAGACAACATTAAGGAAAGGCTGTCTTTCTTTTTAAGCAGCAACCAGCTACCGTAAAAACTAAAAAATAAAGTTGGGCCAACAGCGTAAATAACCATTGATTGAGGCAAGATTCGGCCTAGGTCAAACTTGGTATCACCTTGGCCCAGAAGGTTCCAGGGGTAGGAGCGGGAAAGAAGGTAAAAATGAATAATCGGCAAAAAGCTGACCAGAAAATAAATTAAAAGATAGCTGATTTTAGGCAAAAGCTGTTTAAAGTTCTTTTTTTGCCACCAATTTAGGTAAAAAATCGTCAAAGTGTAAAAAACCAGAACCAAGTAGAGATTAACGGAATTGGGGGCATGAATTAAGCTGGTTAAAAAGCCAAAAAATCCTGCCCAAAAAAGTTTTTTGGGGTTTTTCTTCTCCAGTGCCTGGTTGAGAAAGTTGATGCTCAACAAGGAGAAAATGAAAGCAAATAAGTAATGGGGATAGTAAGCACTCCGTTGGAAAACGCCTAAAGGTGACCAAATCTGAATGTAAGTGGCTCCCTGGTTATCCATGCCGCTACTGAATAAGGCCAAGCAATAAGCAATTAAGCGGTGAATTTTTTTCTCAAAAACCCGGCTAATCAGCTGGTAAATAATAATTAAAAATATAAGCGAAAGTAAAAAACGGCAAAAATGGAAAAAAATAATTGGGTCAACAGGGGACAGAAGGCTTAGATGACCTAAGAAAAGGTATTCAATCAGTGGCAAGGATGCTGGCGAAGGGATGGTAATGGTGGTTTTATGGATAAAGAACCAGTGGCCTAACCGACCTTCCTGAAAGGCAATAATCTTGCCCCAAAAATCCGGCGGATAACCGTAACTGCCCAAAAAGACGCGGTCAGGCGGCGGGGAAGCCAGGTAGTTATAAATCAAAGGACCATAAGAAAAACCTAATAAAGTTAAAGAAAGAATGATTACCCAAAGCTCCTCGCTTTTTAATATCCAGGAGAGTCTTTTCATCAAGAATATCTTAACACCCTTTGGAGAAAAATGTTAAAATCAGCTCAAGCAAAAATGAAAAAAAGAAGGGTTGACTTTTTGGCTTTGCTGTTGGCTATTTTAGTTGGCTTCGGTAATGTTTACAACATTTTCTTGAATTTTTTACATACTCCGCCGGGAACAGCATATTTAGGAACAGGCGTTTTTTATCTGCTTGATTATTTAAATTACCTGGCGGAAATTGGTCAAGGGTTGAGGGGCAATTGGCAACTTTTTAACCTTTACACCCAGGAAAGCACAGTTGGTTATTGGGTGATTTCCTGGCCCTATCTGGTAATTGGCCATCTGTGCCGGCTATTTTCTCTTTCAGCTCCGGTCGGTTACTGGTTAAGTGTTTTTTGCTTAACCAGCGCCATTGCTTTTGGCGCTTATCTTTTCCTCAAAAAGGTTTTAAAAACCATGGAGAAAAGTTATTTGCTTTTGCCAATTTTCCTAGTTTATTTGGTGGCCAGCCCATTTTTTGTGCTGCAAAAAAATCCCTTGCGGCTGGAATTTTGGC
>Ga0116202_10000993_pt1 | contig 16481 bp, 13 predicted proteins | sample LakKivw325mmetaG_FD_94479 | JGI IMG/M metagenome (GOLD analysis project Ga0116202, IMG submission 94479) | Anoxic lake water microbial communities from Lake Kivu, Rwanda to study Microbial Dark Matter (Phase II) - Lake Kivu water 325m metaG | ecosystem: Environmental > Aquatic > Freshwater >...
GCGTGGGCGCGGTTCCGCCGCGGCGAGCTGCAGCAGGCTGCGGCATCCATCGAGCAGGCGCTGGCCCGACTGGACGAGGACAGCGCCGAGCCCGAGGAGCGCGCCGTGATCCTCCAGCACGCCGGCGACATCGCGCGGGCGCTCGGCCACTGCGGCGCGGCCCGCACGCACTTCGAGGCAGCCCTGCGGCTGAGCCCGGGCGACGCCGGTCTGCGGGCCAGGCTGGAGGCGGTGCTGCAGGACTGCCGGTGACCCACGGGCCTGTGGGCAGCTGCAGCGCGCGCCGGACGCGCTCGCGCGCCGTGCCGAGCATCGGCATGCTGGTGCTGGTGCTGAGCCTCGCCGGCAGCGCCTGTGCGCCGGCGCCCAGGCAGACAGGCTGGCCCGCCGAGCGCGAGCTGGCGGCGCAGCTCGCGCGCACCGCGGCGGCGCTGGCGAGCCTGGACGACCTGGTGGCCGAGGCGCGGGTCACGGTGTGGACGGATGGGGTGCCGCAGCGCGCCCTGGCGGTGCTCCAGCTCAAGCTGCCCGACCTGCTGCTGCTCGAGGTGCGGGGTCCCTTCTACAACCACCTGCTGACGGCCGTCCTGCTGGGCGACAGCACGTTCGTGCACGGCCCCCTGGCCGGCGGGGACTGGCGAGGGGCGGACAGCCGTCTGCTCGAGTTGCTGACCGGGCTGGATCTGCGGGGATATGACCTCAGGCTGGCGCTGCTCGGCCTGCTCCAGCCGGCGGCGGTGGAGGGCGGGACGAGCGTGTCCGGCCGTCACGGCGAGTGGGCGCTCTTCCGTCTGGCCGCGCCGGCCGGACAGGTGCGCCGTGCGTGGCTCGACAGGCGGCGGGGCCTGGTGCGCCGCGAGCAGGTGGCTGCCGCGGACGCCTCGTGGTCGCTCGACCGCCGCCTCGATCGGTACCGGCGCGTGGGCCCCCTGCTGCTGCCGCGCCGGGTCGAGCTTCGCCAGGGGCGCGTCAGGGTCCGGCTGGACTACCAGCGGTACTGGGTCAACCGCGGCCTCGACGCCCAGCGGTTCATCGATGCGGCCCGGCGCACCCGCACCCAGTCGCTCGACTGAGTCGCCGCATCGGCCGGGATCGACGCTGGTCAGGAGTCGTAGCGGATCCGCGGGTCCAGCCAGGCGTACAGCACGTCGGCGGCCAGGTTCGCCGCGATGAACACGCTGGCCATCAGCAGCACGCCGCCCTGCACGGCGGGGAAGTCGCGCGCCTGGACCGCCAGGAAGAGCCAGCGTCCCACGCCTGGCCAGGCGAAGACGCTCTCCGTCAGCACCGCGCCACCCAGCAGATAGCCGAACTCCAGCGCGATGACGGTGAGGGTCGGGAGCGAGGCGTTGCGCAGGGCGTGGTGGATCACGACGCGCCAGTAGGGCAGACCCTTCGCCCGCGCGGTGCGGATGTAGTCCTGACCGAGCGTCTCCAGCAGGCTCGAACGCGTCATGCGGGCGATCACGGCCATGGGCACGGTGCTGAGCGTGACGGCTGGCAGCACCAGGTGCCAGCAGGCATCGGCGAAGGCGCGCAGGTCGCCGCGCAGCAGCGCGTCCACGGTGTACAGACCGGTCACGGGCGCGATGGACAGCCCGGGGCTCAGGCGGCCCGAGACGGGGAACAGCGGCCACCGCACGGCCAGGCCCAGCACGAGCATGAGCCCCAGCCAGAAGATGGGGACGGACAGGCCGGCCGTGGCCAGCGCCATGCCCGCCTGATCCGCCGCGCGTCCCCGGTGCAGCGCCGCCAGCACTCCGGCTCCTATCCCCAAGGCCACCGCCAGCAGCATGCTGGCGAGGGCCAGCTCGCACGTGGCGGGGAAGCGCTGCCGCAGCTCCACCGCCACCTGTTCATGGGAGCGGACCGAGCGGCCCAGGTCACCGCGCAGCAGCCCCAGCAGGTACCTGCCGAACTGCACGGGAAGCGGCCGGTCGAGCCCCATCTCGTGGCGCAGCGCCGCCAGCGTCTGGGGCGCGGCGCGCTCGCCGAGCATCACCTGCGCCGGGTCGCCCGGCACGAGGTGCACCATGACGAAGACGAGCAGCGACACGCCGAGCAGAGTCGGGATGGCCAGCAGGAGTCTTTGCCGGATGTAGCGACGCACGGCTCACCGCGCCAGGTACACGGAGTGGAACCACTGGATGCCGGCCGGGTGGAGCCGGAAGCCGCGCACCTGGGCGCGCAGGGCCACGACCTGCGCGGCGTGCACCAGCGGCACCCAGGGGGCATCGCTGTGGATGATCTCCTGCGCGGCGCGGTACAGATGGGCACGCGCGGCGCGGTCGCTGGTGCGGCGCGCCGCCACGAGCAGCTCGTGCACCGGCTCGCTGCGGTAGAAGGCGATGTTCTGTCCGGGCTTGGTGGCCGCGTCCTTGTCGAGCAGCACGTAGAGGAAGTTGTCGGGGTCGCCGTTGTCGCCGGTCCAGCCCAGCAGCGCCAGCGGGTGCTCGCCGTTGTACACCTTGTCCAGATACGTGCCCCACTCGAACTGGACCAGGCGCGCGCGGATGCCCACCCGGGCCAGATCTGCCTGGATGGCCTCGGCGACCTTGGTCGGCTGCGGCATGTAGGGCCGCGGCATGGGCATGACCCAGAGCTCCGTGTCGAAGCCTGACGGGAAGCCGGCCTGGCGCAGCAACTCGCGCGCGCGTCCCGGATCGTGGGCGTACGGGACGATCGTGTCATTGTGCGCCCACACCGTCGGCGGCACGGGGTTCACCGCGGGCACCGCCAGCCCCTGGTACAGATTGGCCGCCAGGGACTGCCGGTCGACGGCATGGTTCAGGGCGCGCCGCACCAGCACCTGGTCGAAGGGCGGCTTCTCGGTGTTCATGGCCAGGTACGCCACGTTCATCCCCGGCTCGGCCAGCAGCTGCAGGGAAGGATCGGCGCGGATCGCGGCGACGTGTTCGGGGCTGACGCTGTCCAGTCCGTGCACCGAGCCGCGGCGCAGCTCCAGGTAGGCTACCGAAGCCTCCGGGATGGCTCGATAGATCAGCCGCCCCAGAGCGGGCCGGGCGCCCCAGTAGGACTCGTTGCGGGCCAGCACCAGGCGCTCGTCCCGCTGCCACTCCTGCAGGCGGAACGGACCGGTGCCGACCGGGTTCTTGAAGAAGGCGCTGCCGTGCCGCTGCACCGCGGTGGGGCTGACCGCGGCGCAGAAGTTCATGGCCAGGTTCGACAGGAAAGGTGCGTAGGGCTCGCGCAGGCGGATGACGAACGTCGAATCGTCCGGCGCCTCCATGGCCGCGACGACGGCATCCATGCCCATGTCCTTCCAGTACCGGTAGGTCCCCTCCACTCGGTGGAATGGATGGTCGCGGTAGAACTGGCGCCCCAAGGAGAACAGCATGGCCGCCGCATCGAAGGGGGTGCCGTCGTGGAAGCGCACGTCGGTGCGCAGGTGGAAGGTCCAGGTCAACTGATCGCTGGAGGCCTCCCAGGAGCGCGCCAGCTGCGGCCTGAGGTCGGTGCTCTCCGGGCAGTAGGCGACCAGGTTCTCGTACAGGTTGTCGCACACCTTGAAGGACTCGCCGTCGCCTTCCAGCGCCGGATCCAGGCCGACCGAGTCCGCGCTGCGGGCGAACACCAGCGTCTGGTCGGTCTGGTCCGTGCAGCCGCTGGCGAGCAGGAGCAGCGCGGCGGCGAGCACGAGCGCGCCGCTCCGAGCGGCGCGCTCGCTGCGCGGTGGTTCTCCTGGCACCGGAGGCAATCCTCGCGGGAGTCTGGCCGGTCGCGCGCCGCCTACTCGCCGAACGCGGCGTCGAAGGCGACGCTCGAGGGCTTGAAATCGACTTGCTTGACGAACTCGCAGGCCTCGGCCGCACCGTGCTCGCGATCCATGCCGCTGTCCTCCCACTCGACCGAGAGCGGCCCCTCGTAGCCGATCCGGTTGAGGGCCCGGATGATCTCCTCGAAGTCGATGTTGCCGCGGCCCAGGGAGCGGAAATCCCAGTACCGGCGCCGGTCGCCGAACTCGAGGTGGCCGCCGAAGACGCCGGCCTCGGTGGGCACGGCCGACCAGCCTGCGTCCTTCATGTGCACGTGGAAGATGCGGTCGCGGAAGCGGTAGATGAACTCGACGTAGTCCACGCCCTGATAGCCCAGGTGGCTCGGGTCGTAGTTGAACCCGAAGGCCGGATGGCCGTCCACGGCGGCGACGGCGCGCTCGGCCGAGGCGATGTCGAAGGCGATCTCGGTCGGGTGAACCTCGAGAGCGAAGCGGACGCCTTGCTTGTGGAACTCGTCCAGGATCGGCTTCCAGCGCCGGCCGAAATCCGCGAAGCCCGCGTCGATCATCGACTTCGGCGTGGGCGGGAACGAGTACAGCAGGTGCCAGATGGGCGAGCCGGTGAACCCGTTGACCACGCTCACGCCCAGGCGCTTGGCCGCGCGCGCCGTCTCGATCATGGCCGCCGCAGCCCGCTTGCGCACGCCTTCGGGGTCGCCGTCGCCCCAGATGCCTGCCGGCAGGATCGCCTGATGGCGAGCGTCGATCCGGTCGCACACGGCCTGGCCCACCAGGTGGTTCGATACCGCGAACACCTGCAGTCCGTGTCTGTGCAGCAGGTCGCGGCGGGCCGCGCAGTAGGCGGCATCGGCCTTGTCGACCTCGAAGTGATCGCCCCAGCATGCCAGCTCCAGTCCGTCGTAACCGAACTCCGTCGCCTTCTGGCACATCGCCTCGATGCCCAGGTCGGCCCACTGCCCGGTGAACAGCGTCACAGGTCTCGCCATCGTCGCTCTCCTTTCCACTGGAAGCTCCGCCATGGCCCGGTGCCGCGCCAGCGTGCCCGACTGCGCGCGCCGGCGTGGGCCCAGGCCGCCATGTGGGCACTCGGTCGGTGCCGTATGCGCCTAGTAGTTGGCGCGCAGCGATTTCTCTCTGCGCAGATCGACGTCGAACAGGCGGATGAAACGACTCCGGTACTCGCTGATCAGCTCGAGGATGCCGTCGCCGTCCAGATCCAGGGCGCCCATGCGCTCGCCGAAGCCTTCGGCGAACTGCCACTCCAGGGTGTGCACGCGGGCGCTGAAGACGTACCCGTCGTTCAGCACGATCTCGTCCATGGCGTCGCCGTCGACGTCCGCCACCAGCATGGAGGTGGTCGTCAGACCGGTCTGCTCGCTGCGCCACTCCTCGAACTGGTCCCGGCCGTCGTAGATCACCAGCCGGCCGTCCGCACACAGGATCAGCTCGGGCTGCGGATCGTCGTCGACGTTGGCGGCCAGCATCGCGGAGATCTGCTGGTACTCCCCGGGCGAGTTGGTCCAGACCGTGTTGTAGTTCTCGGCATCGAGGTAGTGGATGCGCCCGCGGTCGGTGCAGGCGACGATCTCGAGGAGACCGTCGTCGTTGATGTCGATCACCTGGATGCCGCAGATGCTCCCCTCCAGGTAGCGGCTGGCCCAGATCTCGTCGTAGCTGCGGCCGCGCTGCTCGTACACGTGCACGACGCCGCGGCCATCGCCGATGACCAGGCGCCGCCCCCGCCCCGCAGCGTCCGGCAGGGCCTGCACGTTGTCCATCTCCACGAGGGCATCCCCTGCGAGGCCCAGACCGCTGACCTGGCCGGCGGCTGGCAGGCTGCTGCCGGCCAGCAGCGCACCCGCGCCGGCGAGAAGCAGGCAGCTAGAGCGGAGTCTGGCCATGGCTGTCACCGTCCTTGAGCGCGGCTTGCGCCGCGGCGTACACCGCCAGAATGGACACGTCGCGGGCGCGGGCCGCCTGCGCGCAGTCCTCGTACTCGGGCGCGCCGCGCCACTCGCCGTCGATCTGGCTCAGCTTGACCCGCACGGGACCGTACTCGGTCTGGACGACCACCTGCTTGCGGGGCAGCTTGCGTCGCTCCACGCGGTGGAAGCGCACGCCGGCGCTCGTGCTGTCCGCCAGCACGCGATGGGTGAGACGATCCAGGTCCGCCTCGTCCAGCAGCACGGTCAGCAGACTCCCTGGCCGCCCTTTCTTCATGAGGACGGGCGTGATGAAGACATCGCGCGCTCCGTCGGCCAGGAGGCGTTCGGCGAGATAGCCGAGGACCTCGGGGTTGGCGTCGTCGATGTTCGTCTCGAGCGCGATGAGCTCGTCGCGCTCGTACGGCGCCGGCACCGTGCCCACGCGCACGCGCAGGAAGTTCGGGACAGCCTCCAGGTCGCGGCAGCCGGCTCCGTACCCGATCCGCTCCAGCCGGAACGGTGGCGCGGCGCCGAAGCCGGCCGCGAGGGTCGTGATGATGGCCGCGCCCGTGGGCGTGACCAGTTCGGCGGCGATGTCGGTCTGCACGCACGGCACGCCGCGGCACAGCTCCAGGACGCCGGGGACCGGCACGGGATACCGGCCGTGAGCGCAGTCCACCAGGCCGGTGCCCAGTCGCAGGGGCGAGGAATAGACCGCCTCGACGCCGAGCAACTCCAGGCCGGCGGCGGCGCCCACCACGTCCGCCACAGCGTCGAGTGCGCCGACCTCGTGCAGGTGGACCTCGGCGACGTCCGCGCCATGCACGCTCGCCTCGGCGGCGGCCAGGCGGGCGAAGATCTGGCTGGCGCGCGCGCGCACCGGAGCGTCCAGGGCGCTGCCCGCCAGCAGCGCCTGGATGTCGGCGGGATGGCGTCCGCCGCCGTGGCCGTGGTCCGGTTCGCCGCGCAGCTCCAGATGGTGTTCGTCGTCGGGCTCCAGCGGCTGTCCAGCGACCCGCACCTGGGCGTGCGTGCCGGCAATCCCCTGCCGGCGGCACGGCGCGGCCTCCAGCAGCAGCCCGGGGATCCCCAGCTTGTCGATCTCGGCCTGGAGCCGGGGCAACTCGACGCCCGCATCGATCAAGGCGCCCAGGACCATGTCGCCGCTGATGCCCGCGAAGCAGTCGAAGTACGCAATCCGCATGGCCGCTCCTAGCCCCTGGGTCGTCTGAACTCGGAGCGGCGGCGCTTCCAGTCCAGCTCCTCGTCCAGGTCGTACACGTCCTCGAAGTCCTCCAGGCGATCCTGTTCGGTCTTGCTCATCAGCCCCGCCTCGATCAGGTGAAAGACCATCTCGCCGAAGTCGCGCGTCGCGCCCACGCCCCAGTGCGCGAACACCATCCGCGCCAGCGGCCCGAACTGGTCCAGACCGTACTCGCTGATCCCGTGGAGCAGATCGCGGCCGGAGACGTGGCGCTGCTCGCGCGGCAAGCTGGCCTTGCCGAGCTTGGCGACGGTGTACTGGAGAGCGTCGTAGATGAACAGGTACGCCTCCTTGCGGAAGCGGCCGTGCTGCTCTGCGATCCGCTCGATCTGGTCGAGGAACTCTTCGCTCATCGCGCTGTTGGCCGCCGCGCAGCGGCCGAGCCGGGTCGACCGCTCCGGACCCCGGTTGCGGGTGCGGCGAGCCCGGGCCATGGCCGCGTGCTCGCCCGTCGTGTCTTCGTGGCGTTCCTAGTCAACCGCAACGGCGCTGGACCGTCAAGTGGGGGCTGGCACTGGCCACACCCGCCCGCACCCGGTGGGTCACAGGTCGGCCGGCGGCTCGCCGGCCGCTGTGGCTGCCGCGGCGACCGAGAGCTCGGGCGCTGCGGCCTGGTGGGCGCGCAGCATCTCCAGCAACGCATCGCGTTGCGCGCGGAAGGCTGCCATGGCGCCGGCCGGCAGGCTCTCGCCAGAGGTCCCCCTGTTGATGGTCTCAGGATTCAGGTGACGCCCGTTCTTGATGATCTCGTAGTGCAGGTGGGGCCCCGTTGCCAGGCCGGTGGCTCCCACGCGGCCGATGACCTGTTTCTGGCGCACGCGCTGGCCTGGCTGCACCAGGATGCCGCTCAGGTGCCCGTAGCGAGTCACGTACCCGCCGGGGTGCTGGACGACCACGGCCTTGCCCAGGCCGCCCTTCCAGCCTGCGTCGACGACCACGCCGTGCGCGGTCGCCCAGACCGGCGTTCCGGCGGGAGCTCCGAAGTCGGTGCCCAGGTGCGGCCGCACGCGGTTGAGGACCGGGTGGAGGCGCCGCTGGCTGAAGCTGGAGGTGATGCGCCGGTAGGGAAGGGCATACAGCATGAAGCGGCGCGCCAGGCACACGCCGTTCTCGTCGTAGTACGCGACCTGGCCAGGCCCGCTCTCGAAACGCACTCCCAGGCGGCTGGTCGCCTGGCCGGCGTAGCGAGCCAGCAGCACCCTGCCGTACCGCACGAAGGTGCTGTCCTGCGCGAGCTTTTCCAGCACCACGGCCACGCGATCGCCACGGCGCGGCTCGCGCGCGAAATCGATGGCCGACGCGAAGATCTCGTCGGCGAGCATGTCGGTCAACGCGGCGGTCTCGCCGGCGGCGATGACGGCATTGGCCAGGTTGTCCTCGATCACGAACTCGACGACGCAGACCCGCGTCTCCAGAGGCAGATCGACGACCCGGGCGCGGAGGCCGGCAGCTTCTCGCTCCGCCACGAACTGACGCTCGGGCGTCTGGGCCGGCAGGTAGCCGAAGCGCTGGATCGCCCCGTCCACGCCCAAGGTGACCGCATAGCGGTCGCCGGGCCGGCAGCGGCTCCGGCTGTCGAAGACCCTGGACATGGCACTGGCGAGTTCGGCGATGCTCGCTTCGTCCACGCCGTAGCGCTTGAGGGAGCTGTGGATGGATTCGTTGGGCCGCAGGGTGTGGCTGAGCTCGATCTCGGCCAGGGGCCCGACGAACTCCCACGGCTCGTCGCTGCGAGCGCTGACGTCGGCACAGTCACTTCCTGGAGCGCCGTCGGGAGACGGCTGGTCCTGCGGGCCGGCCAGATGTCCCAGGAAGAGCATGGAAAGACAGGCGAGCAGCAGCGACAGCCAGATGCGCGAGCGCCCAGGCATAGGAAGCCGCCATCCCACGGAGAATGAGCGTGCCGCCTCCGTGGGACGCGGAGCGCCCGCAGCAGGGCGGAAGCCGGCAGCGCGAGGTGTCCAGGACCGAGCGTTTTGCCGATAGTTTACCGGTGCCGGGGGCGCCGGTCAATCAGCCAAGGCGGCCCGCGACCGGCGGCCAGTGCTCTGCGCTGCACCGCTGCGGGCATGGGCGGTCGGGAGGGCGCCGGCTGCGGCCGTCGTCGCGGCGATCCGGCCGTGCTGCCGCACCGGCGGCGGCCGGATCGCCCACCCCCGGCGCGAGCGAGTGGAACGATGCGCGACTGCACGCCCAGAGCAGCAGACCCGTCCGTGACCTCGGTGGATCTGCGCGGCCTGCTGCCTGCCGAGCTGGCGGCGCTGGCGCAGTCCATGGGCGAACCTCCGTTCCGGGCGCGGCAGATACAGGCATGGGTGCTGCGCCGCGGGGTGCGCGCCATCGAGCAGATGACCGATCTGTCCAAGGACTGCCGCCGCCGGCTGGCCGAGGTCGCTCACCTGACGAATCTGCGCCTGGTGGACGCGCGTGCCGCCGCTGCGGGCGAGGCGGTCAAGTTCCTGTTCGAGCTGGCCGACGGCAGCCGCGTCGAGTCCGTGCTCATCGCGGACGGCAGCCGGCGCACGGCCTGCCTGTCGACCCAGGTGGGATGCCCGCTGGGGTGCGCCTTCTGCGCGACGGCGCGCATGGGCTTCGTGCGCCACCTGACCGCCGGCGAGATCGTGGACCAGCTCCTCCAGATCGGCGCGTTCGCGGCGGGGCGCGGCGAGCGGGTGAGCAATGCGGTGATGATGGGCATGGGCGAGCCGCTGCTGAACTACGACGCCGTGGTCCGGGCGCTGCGCCTCATGCGGCTGGAGCTGGGGCCGGGACTCGGCGGGCGCCGGATCACCGTGTCCACCGCCGGGATCGTGCCCCGGATACGGCGTCTGGCGCGCGAGCAGCTGCACGTGGGCCTGGCGATCTCGCTGAATGCCACGCTGGACGAGCAGCGACGCCGGATCATGCCGGTGGCGCGCCGGTACAGCCTGGAAGAGCTGCTGGCCGCGGCTGAGGACTTCTTCGCACAGACCGGGCGGCGCGTCACGCTGGAGTACGTGCTGCTGGCGGGCGTGAACGACAGCCTGGAGGATGCCCGCCGCCTGGCTGCCATCGGCCGCCGTCTGCCGTGCAAGATCAACCTGATTCCTTACAACGAGGTCAGCGCCAGCGCCCAGTTCCGGCGCCCGGCGGCAGCCTGGATCGATGCCTTCCGGCAGGCACTGGAGCGCGCCACCCCGGTGCCGGTGACGCTGCGCGAGAGCCGCGGCGCCGACATCGACGCTGCCTGCGGCCAGCTCTACCAGCGGCACGCGAGCAACGGGCACGGACCCGCGCCCTCCTGCCGGCCGGAGGGCGGCGCCGCCGGCTGAGCAGCACCGCCGCCGCCGTCTGGCGCGGGCGGCGGTGGCCCGTCAGGGCCGCATCGGCGCGCGCGGCGCCCCTGGCGGGGCGCCGCTGGGCTACGGGTGCTGGGCCGCTGCACCGCCGCGGTCGTCGTCAGCCTCGCGTTGCCGGCGGTGCTTGCGCATCAGCTGGCGCACCTTCTCGACCACCTCCGGCATCATCTGCGCCAGTTGGCCCAGACCGAGTTCCTTGCCCTTCAACGTCATGATCTGCACCTTGCCGTCCGCGTCGACGACCACGAAGGCCACCGGCTCCACGGCAGCGCCGCCCCCCGTGCCGGTGTGTCCCTTGTCCTCGCGGCCACCGCCCGCCCCGAAGCCGAAGGAGATCTTCGAGACGGGTATCAGGGTAACCCCCGCGATCTGGACTGGATCGCCGACCACGGTCTCGGTGCGGACGATGCGGTGCAACTCACCCATCACGCGCTCGATGAGCGCCTCAACGCCCGATGGCATCGCTGGTCTCCGTGGCTACAGGTTGCCGCTGTTCGTGTCGGGTCCGCAGCCGGACGCGGACCCGCGGGCGCAGGCTGCCGAGCGCGATCGCTGCCAGACTCCAGAGCAGCCGGTGCACGCGGACGTGCAGCACGAACTCGGCGCGTCCGTGGAAACCGCTGGCGGCGAAGTTCGGCTCCAGATCGATCCGCAGCCGTCCGGGAATCCAGGGGCGCAGGAGCATCTGGAGACCGTAGGCCCATCCTGTGCGCGCGGGATCGCCCAGTCCCAGCCGGCCGTGCACCGAGCCGTGGTGCAGGCCGATGCAGCCAGCCGCGCCGCGCATCGCGGGCCACAGATGGCGCCAGCGGCGGGCCGAGGCCAGACGCGCCAGCGGCCGCCGGGGCTGGCGGCCCGCACGCCGGCGCAACGGGCCGAACGCCACCGGCGGCGGGCACGGTTCGCCTGCCTGCCTGCGCGGCTGCACCCCCCACGATGGCCACCGTGGGGTCCACCGCGCCAGCAGCAGCCTCAGCCGCCACGCGCCGTCCTGATGGGCGGCGCTCAGTCCGCACCAGCCGCACCACAGGCCGCCGTCGACGACCAGCCGTGCCGGCAGCACTTCGGTGTCCCAGCGAACGCGCACCGCCAGGGGCAGGAAGAGCGCGCCCAGACACAGCAACGATGCGGCTACCAGCACGGCGAGCAACATGGGCGACAGGCAGGACAGAGGGCGCCAGCGCGCGCGGACCCGCGGCGACTCCAAACTACCCCGCAGCAGGCCCGGGCGTCAAGGAGTCCGGCGGGCCGTTCCCGCGCGGCCAGCGCCTTGACACCGGGATGGGCCTGCGTTAGGATCGCGCCCGCCCCAGCCGGGCACGCGCCCCGCGTCCCCCCGCGAGGGGGCAGGCGTGGCATCGGCCCGGCCGAGCGCGTGCCGCGCGCTCTGGGCGCGCCGCACGCTCCAGGAGGAGAGCGATCCTTGTCACCTGTTCGCCGAGCCGCAGGCGCGGTCATCCTGTTCAGTGCCGTCTGGACCATGCTGGCCCCGGGGCCCGTCGGGGCGATGTCGACGGCGCTGGCGCGGTTCGTCGAACCGGCAGTGGCGCGCGCCGGTGTCTCCCAGCTCGTGCACCTGGCGATCCACTACTTCCCGGGCGGCGGCGAGGCCGTGGTCGGCGCGATGCTGGAGGGCGGGGCGGCGGCCACGCCGGCACCTGCGGCAGTGCGCTCGTCCCTCGGCCGGGCCGACCTCGTCGGGCAGCAGGTGCGCGTCGACTACGGCGACAAGCCGCTGGACCGGGCGGTGATCGATACGCTGGCGCTGCGGCTGGACGGCACGGACGGACCGCGCCGATTCGAGTGGCGCCTCGAGGTGTATTCCACGGCAGGCGGCCGCCACGAACCGGCATTCCGCACCAGCGTCGAGCTGCCGGTCGAGGAGGCGCTGCAGGCATCGCTCGCCATGGAGCCCTCCCAGGTCTTCGCCGGCGAGCGAGTGGCGCTCCGGCTGGCGGTGCGCAACGACGACCGAGCGGGGCGCGCGCTGACCGGCCTGCGCATGGAATGGCCGGAGGGGCTGACGGCCAGCGGCGAGCAGGCGCGGATCGGGTGGGACCCGCCGCTGGCGCCGGCGGCCACCGACACCGTGACGAACACGGTCCAGGTGGCGGCCGACATCGCTGGCCGGCTGGAGATTCCGGTGCGCGTCGATGCGGCCACCGTGATCGGTTCGCCGGCTGGTCCCCTGTCCCTGGAGGTCTGGCCGCTGCCCCGCGTCCGGCTCGAGATCGAGGGCGACGCCCTGCTGCTGGGCAGGCACGGCGTGGTGAACTGCGTGATCCACAACCCCGGCCAGACGCCGATCGAGCTGGACGGTCTGCGCCTGGAGACCGGAACCGCCTTCGAGCGCGTGCGAGCGGTCGCGGGCGAGTCCGGCGCGGCGTTGCCGTCGTGCGAACCGACGGCCGGAAGGGAGCCGGCGGCGGGACCGTGCGTTCAGGTGGGTGGTGTCCGCCGCCTGGCTGCTGGCGCGGAGTTCCGCTTGCGCGTGGAGTCCCGCCCGCAACGCGTCGGGCCGCACCGGTGGCGCGTGCTGGCGCGGCCACCCGGTCGAGACGGGTTCATACCTCTGGCAGGTCCCACCGAGGTGGTCGTGCTCCGCACGGCGAGTCCGCGCGACACCGTCGGCCTGGCGTCCGCCGGCGCCTCGGATCTGGAGATGCTCCAGGCAGCGGTGCAGGCCGCGCTGGAGGAGCGCCTGCTCGAGCTGCCCGTGCCGGCCGGCACGCCGGTGCGACTGGTCTCCGCAGAGAGCCGGTCGGATGACTGGGTGGTGGCCGACGTGCTCGCGCGGCACCTGCTCCGGCAGGGCTATCAGGTTCGCCTGGAGCCGGACGGCGCACGCGAGCCGGACTGCGGTCTGCTGCGCTACCGCGTGGTCGGGGCGCGCCTGGTGTATGTCCCCAGGCGAGGTCGCTGGCGGCCGTGGCGCAGCACGGCGGTGCGCCAGGCGTCGGCCGATGTGTTCCTGCAGTTCGAGGACGGAGCGGGCGAGCTGCTGTGCACCGAGCAGCTGCACGCCTGGGCGACCGACACGGTGGCGGGGCGCTGGCTCGGCCAGGACAAGGGCGACGAGCTGGTGGCGCGGACGGTGGTGGCGTCGCAGAGCAAGCTGCTGGAGCGCGGACTGGCGGCTGCGTTGCTGGGCGGTCTGGCCTACATCTTCTTCGTGCTCTAGCGACCGGGCCGCGGCGGGGTCAGAACCGCCGCGTGCGCCCCGGGGCGCGCGGTCCAGTTCCGTGGACGGGACAGGTCGCGGGCAGCGGCTCCCCGGCGATGAACAGCTCGGCGGTCTGGCGGGGGCAGTACCGGGTCGCCAGTCTGTGAGAGTCCTCGCACACGGGCAGGCTCACGACCAGGTTCGCGGGGTACTCGAAGCCCTCGGCGCGCCGCTGGCTGTAGGGCGGCACCCGCTCGTAGACCTCTGCCATGAAGCGCGCCCACAGCGGCAGCGCCGCCACCGCGCCCGACTGCCGTGGCCACAGACGCAGGGCCGGGTCGTCCATGCCGACCCAGACACCGGCGGCCAGGTGCGGCGTGAAGCCGATGAACCACGCGTCCTTGTAGTCGTCTGTCGTCCCCGTCTTGCCCGCTGCCGCCGGCTGAAAGCCGTACACCCGCCGCAGCCCGTACCCGGTGCCCTGCTCGTCGTCCACGACCGAACGCAGCAGGTCCGTCATGATCACCGCGACTGCCGGGCGGAGGGCCTCGCGCTTCCGCCCGCTGTCCTGCTCGAACAGCGTGGCGCCGTCCCGGCCGGTCACCTTGCGGATCGCGAACGGCTCGACATGGATGCCTCTGTTGGCGTACACCGCATAGGCGGCGACCAGGTCGATCAGGCGCACGTCGCTGGTGCCGATGCCGATGGAGGGCACGGCGTGGATCGGCGTCGTGATGCCCATGCTGCGGGCGTAGCGGCGCACGAGGCCTGGGCCGATCTGATCCGTGAGCCAGATCGTGGCCACATTGCGCGACTGCTTCAGAGCATCGCGTAACGTGATCCAGCCGAGGAACTTGTGGTCGTAGTTGTCGGGCTCCCACCGCGCGCCATTCTCCCACAGCGACAGGGCGTTGTCCGCGACGAGGTCCACGGTGAAGCGGTTGTTGTCGATGGCCGCGGTGTACACGAAGGGCTTGAAAGCCGAGCCCGCCTGGCGTCTGGCCTGCGTGGCCCGGTCGAACATGCTCTCGCCGAAGTCCCGGCCGCCGATCAGGGCCAGGATGCTGCCGGTGCCGGGATCGATCGCCACGAACGCCGCCTGCACGAGGGCCCGACCCGACCCGGGCCGCGGCAGCGTGTCGGGCTGGAGCGCCAGGTACTGGTCGACGCGGGCCTGGATGCGCTCGAGCTCGGCGCGGTAGTGCTTCTCGGCGATCTGCTGGAGGCGCGTGTCCAGGGTCGTCGTGATCGTCAGGCCGTCGCGGTACAGAGCGGACCCGTACTGCTCCTCCAGTTGCTGGCGCACGTGCTCGAGGAAGTACGGTGCGAGGCCGTACGTGGGACCCCGCTCGCTGCGCTGCGTGCGCACCGGCCGGCGTTGCAGCTGGCGGCACGCGGCTGCGGACAGCGCCCCGGTCTGGACCATGCTGGCCAGCACCTGGTTGCGCTTGCGCGTGGCGGCCTCGAGGTCGCGACGAGGGCTGTAGGTGCTGGGCGCCGGCAGGATGCCGACCAGCAGCGCGCACTCGTCCACCTCCAGCTGGTCCACGTCCTTGTCGAAGTAGTACCGGGCGGCCGCCTTCAGGCCGTAGCAGTTGTGGCCGAAGAAGACCGTGTTGAGGTACATCGTCAGGATTTCCTGCTTGGTGTACATGCGTTCGATCTGCACGGCGGTGATCTGCTCGCGGATCTTGCGCGCGTAGGTCGCCAGGACGGCTCGCGCCGAGGCGGCGGAGCGCTGCTGGCCCACCTCGGCGAAGGCGTTCCTGGCCAGTTGCTGCGTCAGCGTGCTGGCTCCCTGTCCGACGATGTCCAGGGAGCGCACGTTGGCGACCAGCGAGCCGATCACGCGGCGCACGTCGATGCCCCAGTGCGAGTAGAACCGCTGGTCCTCGGCGGCGATCAGGGCGTCGTGGACGGCGCGCGGGATCTCCTGGTAGGTGAGCAACTCGCGGTTCTCTTCGAGAAAGTCCTTGAGATGCCGGCCGTCGGCCGAGAGCACGCGGGTCACTCGCTTGGGCTGGAAGCTCCAGTGCTCGATCCGGGGCAGGTTGTCGCTGAAGACCAGGTACAGGAGGCCGCCGATGGCGGCGTAGGCCGCGAAGAAGGCGATCGTGGCAGCCACGAAACGCTGGAACCGGTCCATGCCAGCAGGACGGGTCGAGTGGTGCCCCGTCGTTCTCCTTACTGGTAGTAGCCCCTGCAGACCCGGGTGTTGTACGCCTCGAGGTACTCCTGGACGGCCGGGGTGAGCGGGTAGGTCTCCTCGGCGCTGTCCGGGTAGCTGCTCATCCCATGAAAAGGCAGGGGGTCCACGGTCAGGCTGTGGGCCGAGTGGAAGTCCATGTCCTTGCCGAAGCCGTCGGAGAACAGGAGGAACGAACGCACCAGGCCCGGTCCCGGCGGCGGCAGTTCGGCGGCGGCGAACTTCAGCGTGAGCTCGTCGCCGTGCAGCATGATCACGTAGCGGTCGTCCACCTCGGCCACCAGCTCGTCCACGCGGCCCAGGCGCGTGAAGCGGCCCGCGTGCGTGCCCCAGGGTGCCTCGAGTGCCAGGCGGTCGTAGTGATACCGGAAGGCGAAGGTGTTGCGGATGGCGCTGTGCTGGGGGTAGCCCCGCCAGTGCAGGTCCGCCATGGCTGGCGCCAGCCTGTGCACCGTCAGGGGCACGTCCCGCCGCTGGCCGATGAGGAACTGGTCCCAGTACACCGCGGTGTTCGTCGCGATGCGGATGCGCTGCACGCCAGGGGGCAGCACCGGCGCCAGGTCGAACACCATCCTCTTGGGCAGGCCGGCGGGCGTTCCCATGTCCGCGCATACGGTGCGCCAGCCGCCGCGGCCGTCCGGCACCTCCAGGCGGGGAGGCGACAGCGACCAGCCTCGCTGGGCGGCCGCCCAGTTCGATGTCGAGTGGGCGTAGTCCACCCAGCCGTGTGCCACCAGAACCGGCGCCCGGCCGACCGGCGCGAGGTCCACTTCGAGGGCGAACTCCGTCGCGTACCCGTGGATGTCGGTCAGCCCGAAGCCCTCGTAC
>Ga0116202_10000995_pt1 | contig 16465 bp, 15 predicted proteins | sample LakKivw325mmetaG_FD_94479 | JGI IMG/M metagenome (GOLD analysis project Ga0116202, IMG submission 94479) | Anoxic lake water microbial communities from Lake Kivu, Rwanda to study Microbial Dark Matter (Phase II) - Lake Kivu water 325m metaG | ecosystem: Environmental > Aquatic > Freshwater >...
GTTTTCTGCCTCCCTGTTTTCTCATTCTTTCCCCCTTTCATCTATTTCTTTTTTTCCCCCTTTCATAAAGGGGGACCAAGGGGGATTTTTTCTTTCATTTCCCCCTTTGAAAAAGGGGGATCAAGGGGGATTTGAGGAGGGAGAAAAATCCATCCCTACCTTCCTTTACAAAAGGAAGGAGAAAAAAAGGAGGGAGAAAAAAATATTTCCCCCTTTGAAAAAGGGGGATTGAGGGGATTTAAGGAGGGAGTGAAGAAAGAACAGGAAAACATTAAAAGGGCAAAGGAGGAAAAAATGGAAAAAGGATACAGGTTTTCTTTTGGACCATGGAACATTCATACTGGTGCAGACCCATTCGGCCCACCTGTAAGGGATGAATTCTCTTTTGATGAAAAACTTGATATCGCTGTGAAATTGAAGTTTGATGGAATTCAATTCCATGATGATGACATAGTGGATGTAAATCTTTCTGCTTCTGAAATTGAAAAAAAGGTAAAAGAGGTCAAAAAAAAGCTTGAGGATAGGAATCTTGCTGCTGAATTTGTTGCTCCAAGGATATGGGAACATCCTCTCACAATTGATGGAACCTTTACATCCAACGATCCAGAGGCAAGAAAATATGCTGTTGAGAGAACAAAAAAAGCGATTGATATCGCAAATCTCATCGGCACAAAAAATATTGTTCTCTGGCCTGCAAGAGAGGGTACATACAATCGTGAGTCAAAGGATGCAAAATCAGCCATTGACAGATTTGTTGAGTATCTGAATAAGGTTCTTGAATATGATAAAAGCATAAAAATACTTGGTGAGATGAAGCCCAATGAACCCATGGACAGTTGTTTCTGCCCCACAACAGGTCATTTTCTTGCTATTGCATCAAGGGCAATTGACCCTGAAAGGGTGGGGGTGCTTATAGAAACTGCACATGCACTCCTTGCAGGGCTTGAGCCATCAGATGAGATGGGTTTTGCTCTTTCTTTTGGAAAACTATGGGGAATACATCTCAATGACCAGAATGGACTTAAGTTTGACCAGGACAGGACATTTGGAGCTGTTAATCCAAAAAGGGCATTTTCACAGGTTTATCTTCTTGAAAAATATGGCTACGGGAAAAATGGAGAGTATGTCGGTCTTGATGTCAAGGTATTGAGAACCCAGAAAAAAGAAGTATCTTTCAAACACCTTCAATACAGCAGAGAAATCTTTTTGTGTCTTGTTGATATAGTGAGGTCTCTTGATGAATCAAAGCTTGAAGAATTGAGAAAGAGTCAGGATTATGAAGAGATAGATCATTACATAACAATGAAACTTCTTGGCAAATAACGGAGGTTGATATGTACAGAATGGGTGAAGAGGAAGTAAGAGAACTGAGGAAGGTTTTCAAAGCAAAGCAACTTTTCAGAGTTGGTGATCCCGCAAACGGACACCTTCAGGAGGCTGTCAGGTTTGAGCAAGCATGGGCAAAGCATATCGGTACTGAATATGCTCTTTTGATGTCTGGAGGAGGAACTGCCGCTCTGATGTGTGGTCTTATTGGTTTTGGAATAGGGCCTGGAGATGAGGTTTTGATACCAACCTATACTTTCATGGCAACAGCGAGTGCGGTTCTTGCAGTCGGCGCCATACCTGTTCTTGTTGAGGTTGATGATTCCTGTACAATGAATCCGGATGATTTAGAAAAAAAGATAACTCCACAGACAAAAGCAGTTATTCCTGTTCATATGGTTGGTATGCCCGCTGATATGGAAAAAATATGCAATATCGCGAAAAAACATAATCTGAAGGTTCTTGAAGATGCCTGCCAGGCAGTTGGAGGAAGTTTCAAGGGTAAAAAACTCGGTTCCTGGGGAGATGCAGGAGCCTACAGTTTTAATGTATTCAAAATTATAGGAGCCGGTGAGGGTGGCGGATTTGTTACCAGTGACAGACTGATCTATGAAAGGGCTTCAATCTTTCATGATAGTGGTACAGCCTTCAGACCTTATGCAGGAGATTTCACAATTCCCATTTTTCTCGGTCTTCAGTTCAGGGCAAGTGAGATAATGGGCGCGATAATGAATGTTCAGCTGCAAAGATTGGAAGGGATACTTGCTGATTTGAGAAAGGTTAAAAGAATATTTATGGAAGAACTTGATGGAATTTGTGAATTTGCCAGATCAAATGATATTGAAGGTGATTGCGGGGTTGTTGTTGCTTTCAGGTTTGAAACACCTGAAAAAGCCCTTGAATTTGCGCAGTCTGAAGGAGTTGGTGGGTGGAGGCCTCTTGATAGCAGGAAACATGTCTGGTTTGACTGGGAGCCGATTGTAAACAAGCGGATTGGCGGTCATCCAGCAATGAATCCATATAATTTCCCACAGAACCAGAATCTGAGAAAGGATTACACAAAGGAAATGTATCCGGAGTCAATTGATAATCTCGGAAGAACTGTTTTCATTTCATTAAATCCTGATTGGAAACTTAAAGAGATAAAGGAAAGAATAAAAGCCTGCAGGAAAGCAGCAGAAAAATTACATTAAATGGAGAAAAAAATGTCTTTTCAATTTTTTGATGCCAATGTTTTCATTGGGAGACCGCACAATGAGCTTTTTGGTGCTGTAAAGAATGCAGAAGAACTGATTGATGAAATGGACAGACAGAATATCTCAAAGGCTATTGTCTGGCATATCTTTCAGTATGAGGGATCTCCTGTTGAAGGTAACAGAATTCTTGCTGAGGAAATCTCAGGGAAAGAGCGTCTTTATGGTTGCTGGACAATACTTCCTCCCCAGACACAGGAAATAATCAGAGGTGATTTTTTCAAAAGGATGAAAGAAAACAAAATCGTTGCTCTGAATGCATTTCCTGACTGGCACAGGTTCATCCTTGACGATACTTCTTTCGGTGATTTTTTCCAGCAGCTCATTGAAAGAAGGATACCTGTTTTTCTGACAATGGGAAGGAGCTGTATCAGCTGGGATGGACTTTACAGGTTGATGAAAGAATTTCCAAAACTTACCTGTGTTCTCTGCGATATCGGGATATGGGGTGTTGATAGATACACCTGGCCTTTGCTTGAAAAATATGAAAACTTTTATCTTGAATCAAGCCTTCTTTCACTTGAAGAAGGCGGTATTGAGGCAACTGTGAGAAGGTTTGGTTCTGAAAGAATTCTGTTTGGAACAGGATTTCCTGTCAGATACCCGAAGGCAGCAGTATTGCAGCTTGTTCATGCTGATATTTCAGATACTGATAAACAGAACATCGCGTCAAAAAATCTTGAAAAAATTTTACAAGAGGAAAAACCATGAATACTCTATGGAAAGAATTTCTTGAAAAAGGTAAGATTGACAGTTGCCCTGTTTATGATATGCACGCTCATATGGGCTCTTACAGCAGAATCTATTTTCCTTTCGGAGATTTTGACCCTGAAATAACAGCAAAAAGGCTTGATAGGGCAGGGATAAAGATGCTAATTTTCTGTTCTCACTGGACTCTTTTTTCACCTGATATCGGAAACAGGGCAAATATAGACGTTGTGAGAAGATTACCAGATAGATTGCGTGCTTATTGCGGTCTTAATCCAAATTATCCTGAAATCATTGAAAAGGATGTTGACCAATTTGAACAGTATAAAGATGTTTTTGTGGGTTTCAAACTTCTTGCAGACTATCATCAGAAGCCAATAAGCCATGAAAACTATGCACCAGCCTGGAAATATGCTGATAAAAATGGCCTGCTTGTTTTACTGCATACCTGGGGAGGAAGTCAGTATGATGGTCCTGAACAGATCAGGATTGTTGCTGAAAAATATCATGGTGCAAAGATACTTATGGGTCATTCGTGCCATGGACAGTGGGATAAAGCAGTTCAACTGATGAAGGATTTTCCAAATGTCTATGCAGAACTCTGTGCGGTTGTTGATGATAGAGGAGGATTTGAAAGATTCATTGATGAAGTCGGTTCAGGCCAGATTGTTTTTGGAACTGACTGGCCATGGTTCAATCATCATTACTATATAGGTGCTGTTCTGGATGCTGGTATTTCTGACCAGCAGGCACATGATATCTTTCACATAAACGCTGAAAAACTTCTGTCCGGTTTAATCTGAATGTTTCATTTCAATTTCTGGGATATTGTTTTAATCTGTGTTGTTGCCATTCAGGCAACAGTTCTTACCTATACCTCTGATCCAGAAAAGAAGTCTTTGATACTTATTTTCCCTTTTCCATTCACGTTTGCAACAATATCCCTCGGCGGGCTGATTAATGCCACAAATGTTGTTGGACTTGTCAATCTTACCATTTTTACCTCTGGAGTATGGTTTTTCCATTCAAAACTCAGGATAAACATTGTGTTTTCCATTGCATTTTTTGCGATTGTTTATTGTATTTTGGGTGTGATCTGTGCGAAAATACTGCCTGAAACAGATACTGCTTTCTGGGTATCTGCTTTTGTTGTTTTGCTTTTTGCTCTGGCGCTTGCGTTTTTTACTCCCTGTGTCAAGGAAAATCCTTACAGAACAGATTTACCTGTATGGATAAAGATTCCTGTGATTGTTGCGGTTGTTTCTTCTCTTGTGGCTTTAAAGAAATATCTTTCTGGTTTTATGAGTGTTTTCCCGATGGTTGGTGTAATCGCAGCATACGAAGGAAGATTTATGCTAAGAAGCATATGCAGACAGATGCCTTTATTGATAATATGTCTTGTATCGCTTATGATGGCAGCAAAAATCCTTTTGAAGTTTACAAACATTTATTTTTCTCTTGCCTTTGGATGGATTATTTTTATTGTGGTCCTGAGATTAACAGGTAAGTTCCTCTGGAGCCAGTTTTGCATGCAGAAATTGAAAAATTAAAATTTGTCTCAGAGTTTGATGGGCCAGGTCAGGAATGCCTTTTCAGAGGCTCATGGAAGTTTCCTGCCAGTGGGATTGTTGTATATCTTCACGGCGCCACAAACCACATGCAACAGGGATTTAACAGGGAAATTTTCAATGGAATATTTGCGAAAATTCAGGATTTTCTTTATGCTGAAAATTTTGTTTATGCGTGTCCTGAATACAGGGGAGATTCATGGATGAATCCGGCTGCAGAACATGACACAAGACAGCTCACAGGTCTTCTCAAAAAAGAGTTCAAAACTGAAAGGGTTTATATAATGGGGGGTTCAATGGGTGGAACAAGTAGCCTTATTTTTGCTTCAAGAAACCCTGATTCCATCAATGGAGTTCTGGCGTTGTGTCCTGCGACAGATATGGAAAAACTGTATTATGAATGGATAAATGGAAACCAAAATCAAAAACAGCTTGCATACGGAATTGAAATTGCATACGGTGGGAATCCTGAACAGTCAAGAAAAGAGTATATGGAGCGATCAAGCATAAGGCATATGAAGGCATTGAAAAACATACCAATCGCAATAATTCATGGAGATTCTGATAAATTGATATCGGTTGAACATTCAAGGTACTTTGTTAGAAACGCAGTGAAAGAAAAAATAAGCATTTTTTACCATGAGATAGAAAATGGGGACCATGATTCACCTGTGAAGGATTTTCATCCTGTAGAAAAAGCTATGAACTTTCTTTTCACTCAAGTGCGATAAGTAAAATAGATGCACATGCGATAAGAAGACCAAAAATCTGGCGTAAATCAGGTTTTTCCTTCCAGATTATGTGTGCAAGGATTGTCACAAGCAAAAGGCTTGCGCTGCTTGCAACAGGAAAAAATACAATCCCGGGAAGTTGTACAATTGCTTTAAGAGAGCAAATTCCACCAGCAATAAGAAGAAATCCAATTACCCAGCCAAGGGAAAATTCTAACCTGCTGATTTTATTCTTTTTCAGTTTCACTGCTGTGATGGCAGCCAGAAGCGCAGAAATGTGAAAAATGAGCAGATATGAATTTACGGAATCTTTTGCCACTTCACCTGCCATTTTCCATGTTGTATCTGATATACCGCAGAGAAAAAAGCTTATAAGAATATATCTCAACCACATTTAGTCCTTCTCCTTTTCCTGAAGAAGATAAATCGCCAGTGGCACAAGAAGAAGCCCTATCAGTTGTCTGATGCCAGGAATTTCCTTCCAGAAAAAAATGGAAGCGATGGTTGGTATAACAACAGATAGATTAACAGCAGTCCATGAACTTGATATTTTGCCGTATTTCAGCGATAGAAGCAGAGCCAGTCTTGAGATGAATATTGTTATACCACCTGCAAAACCAAGAAATGTTACTGCGGTTGATGGTTGGAATTTATCGAAGAATAGCATAAAAAGCGTGATGAAGAATACAGCAGAGATTCTCTCAGCTGCAATTATTGATATACTATCGCAGCCAGCCTGATTTGCATACTTGTATATCAGAGCAACAATTGCAAAAATGGTCGCGCTTAAAAAGAGATAAACCATTTTATTCTGAAAGGGCGACTTTCTTAACTGCTTCTGCAACTGCCTTTGCTACATCCCTGTTAAATGGCGAGGGAATAACATATTCAGGATTCAGTTTTTTTTCAGGGATGATGCCTGCTATTGCTTTAGCTGCTTCTATTTTCATTTCCTCTGTGATCTGCCGTGCTTTAGCATCAAGTGCTCCCCTGAAAATACCGGGAAATGCAAGCAGATTATTTATCTGATTCGGATAATCGCTTCTTCCTGTACCAACAATGAATGCTCCCGCCTTTTTTGCTTTTTCCGGCATTATCTCAGGAACAGGATTTGCCATCGCAAAAATGATTGGATCGGGTTTCATGCTTTTTACCATCTGTTCTGTTACAAGACCTGGGCCTGAAAGACCTATGAAAATGTCCGCATCGCAAAAAGCATCGGCAAGATTACCGCTTTTTGAATTCACCAGGTATCTAAGAATCTCACGCTTGGCAGAATTCATTCCATTTTTTCTGCTTTTGCACAGTATTCCATTTCTGTCGCACATCAGAATTGTTTTTATTCCATACCTGCGAAGTATCTTTGTAACCGCAATTCCTGCTGCACCGGCGCCATTGATAACAACCCTAACACTTTCCGGTTTTTTTTCAACAAGTTTCAAACTGTTGATGATTGTCGCAAGCACAACCACAGCTGTTCCATGCTGGTCATCGTGAAAAACCGGAATTTTCAATTTTTTCTTCAAGGTTTTCTCAATGATAAAACATCTTGGGCTTGAAATGTCTTCAAGGTTTATTCCACCAAATCCAGGCGCAATAGCACAAACTATTTCAATTATTTTTCTGACATTTTTTGTTGAAAGACAGATGGGATAGGCATCGACTCCACCAAATTCCTTGAAAAGTATTGCCTTGCCTTCCATTACAGGCATTGCTGCTTCTGGCCCTATGTCTCCAAGTCCAAGCACCGCGCTTCCATCACTTACAACAGCCACTGAGTTTGCCTTTATTGTGTATTTATAGGCAAGAGAAATATCCTTTTCAATGATTCGGCATACATCAGCCACACCCGGGGTATATGCGATTGAAAGGTCTTCTTTTGTTTTCAGGGGTGTTCTTATTGAAATTCCCAGTTTTCCTTTAATATGCGCTTGAAGAATTTTTTCTCTGTCAATCTTTATCATATAGTTCTCCGTTTACCGTTAATTACCGCCATTGCTTTTTCAATACCCTCGTTCAGAATCAGTTCAACAGCCATAGTTCCATCAGTTATCAGTTGCTGTACAATATCTTTTTCTTCCTCTGGAAAATCAGACAGTACATATTCAACAAGGTCATGTTTTGGTTCTGGCATACCTATTCCCATCTTAATTCTCGGAAATTCTTCTGTTCCAAGATAATCTATTATTGACTGAACTCCCTTGTGGCCGCCACTGCTGCCTTTTTTTCTTATTCTCAAAACACCTTTTTCAAGGTTTATATCATCATAAACCACCATCAGCTCCTGGGGTTTTATATCAAATTTTGTGCAAATACTGAGTGCAGCCAGTCCACTTTCATTCATAAATGTGCGTGGAGCAGCAACAATCACCTGTTGTGAGGATATTACTATTTCAGATGCAGAAAAATACTTTTGTTTCCAGACCTGATTGGTTGAAATTGCTTTTTTACGCAGCTGTTCAATAAGTCTTGCTCCTATATTGTGCCTGTTTTTGTGATATTTCTTCCCTGGATTTCCAAGACCGAGGATAACCACTTAAGTACCTTTTTCAGTCTCTTTCTTAGCTTCTTTTTCTTTTCTTCGCTCTTCAGCGATCTCCTCGGTGATAACCTTGGGTTGCTGAACTTCTTCTGTCTGGGCTGCAGCTACTTCTTCTGTCACAGGTACCTCTTCTGCTTTAGGAGCAAGTATTGTAACAACCACATGCTCAGAATCCACAAGCGCACGAACGCCTTCAGGGAGTTTTACATCCCTTATGTGGATACTCTGATTTATTTTCAGATTTGCAATGTCAATCTCTATGTTTTCGGGAATTGCATTTGGCAGTCCTTCAACCTCAATTTCTCTTAATTCCTGTTCCAGAATTCCACCTTCTTTTACATCCGTGCATTCACCGATCAGTTTCACAGGAATACTCAGTCTGACAGGCTGATTCTTACCTATATGATAGAAATCAATATGAAGTATTTCACCTGTAATAGGATCCACCTGAATGTCTTTCACTATTGTTTTAAGCTGGTTCTGAGAGCCTGATTCTTCAATGGTAAGGTCAGCCATTATGTTGTGTGCGGCAGAGTGCCTGAATACTTTCTCTGCAGATTTTCTGTCAACATAAATAAGTTTGTTTTCTTCGCCTGCACCATAAAGTATACCGGGTATCAAACCTGTTCTTCTGAGCGCCCTGGCAACACCCTTGCCAGCAGAATCTCGTGGCTTTGCAATAAACTTTACCTGTTTTTTCTCTTTTTCTGTCATTTTTTGTTCCCCCGAAGGTAAATAAAAGCAGCAAATAAAGTTTACCATCAAAAGCGATATTGTCAATAGTACTATTATATGGTAAAAAATATCGTTATGGAAATCCTTTTCAGAAAAGAACTTCTTGAATACAGAGAACCAGGGCATCCAGAAAGTCCAGAAAGGCTTGAAGCAATCGTCAGTTTTCTCAAAAAGAAAGGAAGGAACAATTTCTTGGAGTTTGAAGAAGCTCCAGAATCACTGCTTTTAGAGGTACACTCACAGACACATATTGACATTGTGAAAAAAAACAGCTTTTTTGATCCGGATACGCCTAATATTCCCGATATTTACAGATATGCCTCTCTTGCTGCAGGTGGTGCTGCTTTTGCCGCTCACCTGGCGCTTGAAAAAAAAGACGCTGTAGCGCTTGTGCGTCCGCCGGGGCACCACGCAGGAAATGGATTTTTAGGTGGATTCTGTTACTTCAATAATATCGCTGTTGCTGTCAGACAATGCCTGAAATCAGTAAAAAAAGTTGCTATACTTGATCTGGATGGCCATCATGGTAATGGCACAGAGTCTATATTCAGGGATTCAAAACAGGTTGTATATGTTTCAATACATCAGGGTTATGCGTATCCATATACAGGAGTTATGAGTTTTTCAAACTGTTATAATTTCCCTGTTAAAAAGGGCACAGGATTTTCTGATTATAAAATCTGTCTTTTTGAGTCAATAGCCCTGATAAACAGGTTTGGCCCTGATATAGTCGGGATTTCACTCGGTTTTGATACACATAAAAATGACCCTTTGCTTGATTTTTGTTTCGGTGATTCAGATTATTATCATATGGTGAAGATGATAGCCACAGGTATTTCTGTTCCTGTTTTTATTGTTCTTGAAGGCGGTTATGATGTAAAATCAATCGGTAATAGTTTTTTCTGTTTTCTTTCTGGCTGGGAAAGATGTCGTTAACGCTTAACAGAAAAAGGATTTCAGAATGAAAAACATAAAGGTCATTTTTGAGCCTGGTATGATTGAGGTTGAAGTGCCTTATGGAAGCAGAGTAATTTCTGCTATTGAAAAAGCAGGAATTGCTTTTGAGCTTCCCTGTGGTGGAAAAGGTATCTGTGGGAAGTGCGGTGTAAAAATTCTTGAGGGTGCATCAGCCCCAACTGAAACCGAAAAAAAACTGCTTGGTGAAAAAATAAAAGATGGATGGCGACTTGCCTGTCAGTCAAGAATTTTTGCTGTTTCAAGAATTTTTATTGAGAGCGGGGCTCCATCATACCACAAGATTCTGACATCAAAATTTTTATGTGAGAAGTTTGAAAAGAACCCATCTTTTATGAAAAAAGATTTTCATATTCCATCAATTACTCTTGAAAATCCTGTTTCCCTTCAGGAACAGATTGCTTTTCACCTTGGTTTGGACACAGAATCAGTTAATCCTTTTATTTTCAGAAATTCTTCACTCTGTCGGGAAACTGAATTCACTGGCATTTTTTATAATGGAAGGCTCATTTCTATTGAAAACCGGGGTGCAAAAAATCATATGTATGGCATTGGTTTTGACCTAGGTACAACAACAATGGTTTTAACCGTATTTGACCTGGAGGAATGCCGTGAAATAGTAACAATTGTCAGACCGAACCCGCAGATAAAATTCGGGGATGATGTGATAAGCAGAATTGACTTCAGTCTGAAAGGTGATGGATTGAATAAACTCAATGCGGTTATTGTTGACGAAATAAATAAAATGATAGATGTAGCGGTAAGAACAGCGGGCATAAAAAATCAAAACATATACCAGTTTGTTCTGTCAGGAAACACTGTTATGGAACATATTTTTTTGAAACTTCCCTTGAATTCTATGAGCAGGATCCCTTTTAACCCGGTGATTAAGGGACCTGTTGAGACAACTGCAACAAGGACAAATTTACATATTAATCCTGAAGGTATTGTTTTTGTGTTTCCTGTTCTGGGTGGTTTTGTTGGTGGAGACACAGCCGGTCTTATTCTTGCCACAGGTATACACAGGTCAGAAAAAATTCAGATGGGTATTGACATTGGAACAAATGGAGAGATAGTTATAGGAAACAGAGACGGTATTATCGCAACATCCACTGCTGCTGGTCCAGCATTTGAAGGAGGCAGGATCAGCTGCGGTATGCGAGCGCAGACAGGAGCAATGGAAAAATGCTGGTTTTCAGATGGATCCATCAGGTGGCAGGTGATAGGCGGAAATAATTTGAAGGGTATATGCGGTTCAGGACTTGTGGATGTTATCAGCCTGATGAGACAATATGGGATTATAGGTGAGGCCGGGAGATTTGAAGAGAATTCAGAATCTGAATTAAAAAAATATATGAGGAAACAGGATGGTGGCTACATCTTTGTTTTTGAGCCGGACCAGGCAGATTCTGTATATATCACACAGAAGGACATCAGAGAATTCCAGGCAGCAAAAGCAGCCATCAGAAGCGGAATAGAGATACTTATGAGGATAGAGGGAGTTAAACCAGAAGATATAGAAAGTGTGTATCTTGCAGGTGCTCTTGGTAATTTTGTGAGTGTGGAAAACATAAAAAAACTTAAAATGTTACCTGATTTTCCTGCAGAAAGAATTATTCCTTCAGGTAATACCTCACTTGCATCAACCCTTCTTTTTTTGTGTGATTCACGATTGAAACATGAATTTTCTGAGATAGCGAGAAAAACAAAAACAGTGGAGTTATCAAGGTATACGGATTTTCAGACCGTCTTTACTGAATTTCTCTTCTTTTAACCTATGAATAAACAGGAGAAACTTGTTGCAATAGCTGTTGATATACCAGCCAGAACAAATTTTACATATGAAACAGATGTTAACCTGATACCGGGTCAGAGGGTAAGGGTTCCATTTGGTAAAAGAAAGATGCTTGGCTGGATGGTTGGTCCAGGCCTTCCAGGAGATTTCAATTATAAATATGTTCTGGGTGTTTATGATGAATATCCTATTATTCCTGAACATCTTTTGCGCCTGGCATCAGAGATGGCCGAAAGTTATTTTTCTTCCCTGGGTAATGTTCTGAGCACCATGAGCAAGAACCTTTCACTTAAAAAAAAGATTTTTAAATCAGAGGAAATAAAAAAGCCTGTGGTTAATCTGGATAGGGAATCTTTTACTGCCAGGATTCTGCAGGATTTACGCATGCAGGAAAAAAAAACATGCATTTTGAAATTTTCCAGTTCTGATGAAAAGGAAAATTTTTTCCTTGATGTACCAAAATCATGCGAAGGTTCCTGTATGATGGTTTTCAGCAATCTTAAAGATGTTGAAAGATATTCAAAAATTCTTCAAGCCACTTACGGCAGCAGGGTAATTGTTTTTACAGCCGAAATGAAAAAAACCGAAAAAACCATCAACTGGAAAAGGATGCTTGAAGAAAAAAATTTGATAATTATCGGCACAAGATATTGTCTGTTTTCTCCTGTTGGGGACCTTTCTCTTGTTATTGTTGATGAACCATCAGAGTACGGGCACAAAGAACTGAAGCAACCAAAATATAATTCAAGAGAAGTTGCCCTTATGATTTCAAAAATTCATGATATTCCTGTGTTTTTTTCTGTCTTTCAACCTGATGTACACGAAACATTTATGATAAAAACAGGCAGGGCAATTGCTGTTGAATCCAGACAGGTTGTAACTTTTCCTGAAATTGTCATCAGCCATATTAAAGACAGGTTTGGAAAACAGTTTCTCACAGAGCTTTCAAAGCATTTTCTTGAAAAAACATTAATGGAAAAAAGAAGGGTTGTAATCATTCATAATATTAAGGGTTATGCCAGGCTGATTATCTGTAAAAAATGCGCAGATGTCCTTTTATGTCAGTATTGTGGTGGTGCGGTTATACCTGTATCTGACAGGTATGTCTACTGTTCCAGATGCAAAAAATTTTCTTTGATTCCTGCAAAATGTCCTGCATGCAAGAAAGGAACATTGAGCATAAGGCAACCGGGTATTAAAAAAGTTGTGGAAAACCTGAAAGAGACTTACCATGATTTTGATATCAGCGTTATATCAGATAACGAAAATCCAGATTTCAGTGCACATATCATAATAGGCACACAGCACATTATTCAACATCTTGAACAGATTTCACCCGCTCTGCTGATCTTTGCAAATGCGGACACAATCGCGGCAAAAAATGCTTTCAGAAGTGAGGAAAAATTTTTTCTTCTTGCTGAAAAGATAAAAAGGTTGATGCAGGGAAAGGATAGAATCATAATAATTCAGACAAAAAATCCAGGTTTTGATGTCTATGGTGATGTTGTGAGAAACGATACAGAAGCTTTCTACAGGCGCGAACTTTCAATAAGAGAGAAATTGCAGTTTCCACCATATGGTGACCTTATTGAAATCAGCTTTTCCGGAAAACGCTGGCAGCAAAATAAAGATAATGTTTTCAGTGAACTTGAAAAATTCGGTGAAATTTATGAAATTTCTTCAGGGAAAAAAGATGTTTTCTGGTGGAAGATATCTGACAGAAAAAATGCCTTTGAACTTCTTGAAAAAGCCATTGAAAAATATGGGATAACAAAAATCAGTGTGGATACAACTCCATATTTTTAATTCAGGCAGTATTTGAAAACAGAAAAAGCAACCAGAAGTTTAAACACTCCAAACATAATGCATGAAAGGACAATTCCAGCAGCTGGAACGAGTAATATCGCGGTTAACAGACTGCCTGCTGTTGCACCGGCAAGATCAAGTGCATAAAATCTGCTTATGGAGTCTGAAAAAAGTTTTCTGTCAATAAGATAGATTCCATTAACAAGAGGAAATTCCACTCCTGCAAAAAAGCCGATTATCAGGATTGCAATGAAGAAAAAAGCCAGATAAAGCATTATTTCTGAAACAAAAACAGCAGAACCAATGACCAGCATAGCAAATATTGTTTGAGCAAGTTGCCAGTAAAAAAGAAATTTTTTAAGATTTACCTGATTTTTCACCCTGTAAGAAAAAGCAATGCTTCCAGCAGTCATGCCACCCATAAATATCCCTGTCAGTATACTTAAATAAAAATAAAGTGAACCGAAATACATCTGAAACAGAAACAAAAAAATCAATTCCCACGCCACTGAAAGAAAACCTGTTGAAAAAACAGTTAACTCAAGAGTTCGTATATTTTTATTTTTTCTGTATGATAAATAAACAAGACCGATCAATACAGCAGAAAAAAAAGTTATAACAATCTTTGAAATCGGTTTTCCCAGTTTCCCTGTGGCCAGAAATAGCCAGTATTTTGTCGCCGGTATCACTATAAATGGTCTGTTCTGAGAATTTTTCATCTTTTCAGCAGGTTTTATCATCCTGAAAAAGTGGTCCTTCTTTTCCTGATCAAGTCTGTTTTTCAAATAAAAATCAGTAAGTACTGTCGTGGTAATTTTTCTTTCTTTTTTTCTGAAAACAAGCATTTCATAAGATATTTCTCCTGCATATTTTTCTGTTCTGGCACAGTATCCGGTTAAATATCCTGGAAAAACAGATATGGAAGAAAACACAGATCTTAAGGTTGAATAAATAATACCGTGAACATCAGCCAGAGGAGCAGACATATATTCAGAAGAACCTTCAAGCCCCAGATAAAAAACTCCATCTTTTGAAAGATGGTTCTTGATAAGCACAAAAAATTCTTCTGTGTAAAATCTTGCATTTTTTAATGAAAGAGGGATGCCTGCATAAACAATAATGACATCCCACTTTTTTTCTGTTTTCCTCAAAAATCTCAGAGCATCATCTTCGATTATTCTGATTTTTTCACTTTCATACCCGGAAAAATAAGACGACGAGAATTTTTTTATTGCCTGAACAAGTTCCGGGTTTATTTCAATGCAATCGATCCTTTGCACATCGTATTTAAGTATTTCTGGTATGACTCCTTTTATTCCTGCGCCTATCAAAAGAACGGTTTCTGTTTTGGCACTGGACAGAAGAGGAAAATGGGACATGCTTTCAATCCATTCTAAATCAGGACCGGGCGAAGTAAAAAGCAGATGTCCATCAACCATAAATGAAAGCTGTCTGTTTTTTTCAAATACAGTAATATTCCCATAGTGTGTATTGGAGTAATAAACAGGTGGTTTTTCAAGTTTCCACTGTCTCATCAGAGATTCTGTATTCATCTTTGAATATAGACTTCCCTGTGGAAAAAAGAAGCAAAAACAGAATGCGAAAAAAACAGTGAGCCAGCTGATGATAAATGATTTTTTTCTATCGAAAGAAAATACAGGCAAAAATGATATTATGTTGATTATTGCAATAAGACCTGCCGTTTGAAATGGATCTGTGAATTTTTGAAGGACAAAAGCAAAGATAAAACCGCCTCCAAATGCTCCTGCTGCCTCCCAGCCATAAAAAAGTCCTGCTGCTTTATTCTGTGAAACAATTTTTCGCAACAACACAGCTCCAACAACAAACCTGATTCCCTGGGAAATATTAAAAATTCCTGAGGTAAGAAACATCAAAAGAATGGATTGATGGATTGCTATCATCTGTCCAGGAGAGAGGCTAAATATGTTCTGGTATAACCTTATTATCGTAAGGCTGACAAACAGCCAGAAACCTTCAAGAATAATGAGTATGAAGAAAATTAGTGTGAGGTGTTTTTTTATGTGTCTTGCTATAAAGCTGCCACAGGCGCCTGATAAAACCCAGATTGCAAAGAATATTCCAGAGTATAGCTCATTGCCGGAAAGTATGATAAAGAATTCCCTCAGAAGAAGGACCTGAGCACACAGGGCAGAAAAGCCCTTAATGAAAAATATGAAAGCAACCATTCATAATAAAGGATTTGACTTCTATTTCTTATTGATAGCTTCAATGGCAGAATAATCAATCTGCACTTTATATTTCTTTTTAAGCTGCTGTTCCATCTGAAGTATTCTGTCCCGTTCAATCTTTCTTTTTATCTCCTGAGCCACCTCTGGAAAAGATTTCTGTCTGGAAGGTTCAATATCATCAACCCTTATGATGTGATAACCAAACTGAGTTTTCACAATGTCGCTGATTGCGCCTTTTTTAAGTGAAAAAGCGATATCCTCGAATTCCTTTACATATATCCCTTTCTGTGCCCAGCCAAGGTCTCCACCCCTCTGTTTTGTTGCGTCGGTATTGTTCTGACCGGCAATTTCTTCAAAATTTGCACCATTTTTCAATTGCTGGAGTATTTCTTTTGCTTTTTCTTCAGCAGGAACTATTATATGGCGCAATTTTCTTCTTTCAGCAGTCATATACTGCTGTGGGTTTTTTTCATATGTCTGTCTGACTTCAGTGTCTGTGACCGGATTTTCTTTAAGGGCTGCTGAGACATAATTACTCATCAAATACATCATTTTAAGTCTTTCGAGATTTTTTTCCTGTTCTTCTGTTAAATTTGTGCCTGCATCTTTTGCTGCTGTCAAAAAGAGTTTTTCTCTTACAAACTGGTCAAAAAGTCTTTTTTTCATATCAGGATTTAAGTTTGCATATTTGACCTTCATCTGTTCAAGGTTTTTTTCAAAATCATCAAGAGTGAAACTCTGTTTTCCTATTTTCAGGATAACAGATTTCTGTTCTGTTTGACCGAAAGCCAGACACACAAAGCACAGTATAAAAAC
>Ga0116202_10000996_pt1 | contig 16425 bp, 17 predicted proteins | sample LakKivw325mmetaG_FD_94479 | JGI IMG/M metagenome (GOLD analysis project Ga0116202, IMG submission 94479) | Anoxic lake water microbial communities from Lake Kivu, Rwanda to study Microbial Dark Matter (Phase II) - Lake Kivu water 325m metaG | ecosystem: Environmental > Aquatic > Freshwater >...
CCGTGCGCCTTACGGCCATTTGCGTGGTCTCCTGCGTAGCCTCCGAATACGTGGTGCGGCGGATCATGCGCCGCGACCCCGGCATCAACGACCTGAGCGCCGTTGTCACCGGGATCCTGCTGGCGCTGAACCTGCCCCCCACCCTGCCGGGTTGGATGGCTGTGGTTGGATCGTTGTGCGCCATCGTCATCGCCAAGCAACTCTACGGCGGCATAGGGTATAATCTCTTCAATCCTGCCTTGGTGGGCCGCTGCGTCTTGCTGGTGTCGTTCCCCGTGGCAATGACCACCTGGGCCGTTCCGAATTTTGCTCCCATCCCCCCCGTGGACGCCACGACCATGGCCACCCCGTTAGGCGCATGGAAGACCTCCTGGTCAGCCGGTCAGGCTCCCGCCGCCTTTCAGGACACCTTCCCCCTCCGCGCCCTGCTTATAGGGAACCGCCCGGGTTGCCTGGGTGAAACCTCCACCATTGCGCTACTGCTGGGCGGCATTGTGCTGCTGTGGCGCCGCTGCATTACGTGGCACATCCCGGTGGCCTTCATCGGTTCAGTGGCGGTCTTTGCCGCCATTCTGCAACAAACGGACCCCGCCAGGAATCTTCCCGTTTCCTATCACGTCTTCAGCGGGGGTATCTTTCTTGGCGCTTTGTTCATGGCCACGGATATGGTCACCACCCCTGTCACCAGCCGCGGCATGCTTCTTTTCGGCGCGGGCTGCGGCGTGATCACAATGATCATCCGAAAGTGGGGCGGATACCCGGAGGGGGTGAGTTTCTCGATCCTGATCATGAACGCCCTGACCCCCCTGATCAACCGTTTTACGCGTCCCCATGTGTTTGGCCACGCCGTCAAGGAGAAGACAGCATGAAGGAAATCCTGAAATTGCTCGCTGCCCTCACCATCATCAGTTCCGGCGCGGGCTTGCTTCTCGCGTACACCAACAAGGTTACCGCTGGGCCTATCGCCGCTGCCCGCCAGAAGGAAACCACCGAGGCATTGAAAGCCGTACTGCCCGACTTTGATAACGATCCGGCGGACTGCACCTGTTCGTTCGAGGAAGGCGGACGGACTTGGGCCTTTCACGTGGCCCGAAAAGCGGGCCGGTTCAGCGGAGCCGCGTTTCAGACCTCTTCCAGCAAGGGGTATGGCGGCGAGATATCCCTGATGGTCGGGCTGTCGGCCACCGGTACGGTCAACAGCGTGCGCGTCCTCACACAGCACGAGACACCCGGCCTCGGGACCAAAGTCGCCGAGGAACCCTTCAAGAGTCAGTTCAACGGAAAACCGATTGAGGGGACCGTCTGGGCTGTGAAGAAAGACAATGGACATTTCGATGCCGTCACAGGCGCGACGATTTCGTCCCGGGCCGTCCTGGAGGCGGTGCGCAACGGCCTGGATGTCTACCGCAGGCATGCAGCGGAAATCGCTCGCACAGGAGAATAACCATGGGATTTTCCAAGGAACTCAAGAAGGGACTGTGGGACGAGATCCCCGTGTTTCGCGTCGTTCTGGGCCTCTGCCCCACGATTGCCGTGACCACCTCGCTGATGAACGGGATTGGCATGGGCGTCGCGGCAACCTTTGTGCTCATTTGCTCCAATCTCATGGTGGCAGCCCTGCGCAATGTCATTCCCGACAAGGTGCGCATACCCTCGTTCATTGTTATCGCCGCCACCTTCACAACGGTCACGGACCTTGTCATGAACGGATTTGCCCACGAGGTGCACAAGAACCTGGGCATCTTCATTCCCCTGATCGTCGTGAACTGCATCATCCTGGGACGAGCCGAGGCATTCGCCGCCAGGCATTCCCCTTGGCTGGCGCTGGCCGATGCCATCGGGATGGGGCTTGGATTCACCATCGCCCTGGCGGTCATCGGTTCCATACGCGAGATCCTTGGGAATGGAACGTTGACACTCTGGACACCACTGGCTTGGACGGTCAAGGGGTATGAGCCCGTGCTACTGCTGATCCTGGCGCCCGGCGGTTTCATTACGCTGGGACTCATCCTGGGGCTCATGAACAAGATTGAGGAACGTCGTGCCGCCAAGGCGGGAAGAGCCTGCTCCCCCCCGGCGGATTTCGACTGCCGTCATTGCGTCATCTGCAAGTGGGGAGTATCCGCGCCATCGGATTCGCCACCCGCCTGATACGCCGCCGGCGGCCCCTTCCAGATGACCATGCCCATGATCTCCTCCAGTCGACAGGCCGTGCTGCTGCACAATGGCCGTCCCCTTTTGCCGTGCCTCCTTCTTGCGGCACGGTTTCAACATCGCCTTCTGGGTTACATGGGACGGTCCGTCCCGCCGGCAGGCCATGGGATCTATTTGCGCCCTTGCGCCGCAATCCACACGTGTTTCATGCGCTTCCCGATAGACGCGATCTTTCTGGATCGTCAGCTATGCGTGACGCGTATCGCACGCCGCATCCCGCCATTCCGGATTGTCATGGGCGGTCGGGCCGCCGACGGCGTAATCGAAATCCCCTCCGGCAACAAGGAAATCAATGCCGTTGCGGCAGGCGACCGACTGGCAATCCTTCCGGGTTGAGGCCCCCACGCGGATACATTGCGCAGCCTCATCAGGCATTCCCCCACCAGAGCCATCTAACCGGGCAAGCCTAGTTTCCGGCCGCAGGCGCCTTGTCCACGGACTCGACATCCTTGCCCTTGATCGTGCGAAAGATTCCCGGCCTGGTCTCCACCTCGATATCGCCATCCGGGAATCGTCGTCCCGCAACTCCCGAAACCGTTTCCCCTGACTTCAGCCGTACCACCGTATCCGCGACGAAATTTCGCTTGAGAATCTCCCGGAGCCGGACGACCTCGCCTTGCACGATCGCTATTCTCTTCTCCAGGGATGTATACCCCTTCTTCCGCAACTCGACTGTATGCTCACCCACCCCCACCTCGATCCGCAACGGATCGGTGGGCTTGTCCGTTCCCGCCGGGAACGCCCCCCGCTCCACACCGTCCACCAGGACCGACAGACCGGGCTGCTCGGCGATCACCTCGAGCATTCCCACCTTTCGCACCAGCGTGAACTCCTCCACGCGTGTATCCCTCCGCTTCACCTCCACGACACGCGTCTGGCTCTCATGGCCCTCCAGTTCGACTTTCAATGTGTAGGTTCCGGGAGGGATCGCATCCAGCGTCAACGGCGATTGCCCCCGCAGCCGCTCATCCACAAAGACCTTGGCTCCGGCAGGCGTACAGACGACCGACAGCGTGGCGGGGAGCGGCTGGAGCGTGACCTGGACAGTGTGGTCTTCCCCGGCGCGGAGCTTCACCGTATCCTGATACGCCAGATACTCTGCCAGGGTCAGGGCGACTCTATTATCCCCGCTCGGAAGGCGCTCGATGATGCACGGAGTCACGCCTTTGGAAAGTCCGTTCACCGTCACGGCTGCCCCAGGCGGCGTGGACTGCACCGTCAGATTCGCCGAATCCGAAGTTAGCGACAGGAGCACCCGGCGGGGCGCACGGTTTTCCACCAGAAGGTCCACCTCCTGGCTCAGGTAACCGACGGACGAAGCCCGTACGCGGTATCGGCCAAGGGGCAAATCCGTGATCAAGAGCGGCGTCCTGCCGCGGTTCGCCCCGTCGATCAAGATCTCGGCCTCGCTGGGCGCGGAGTGGATCAAGACCAAACCCTTCTCCGGTTCCAGCCGCAGTTCCAAAGCTGCCTTTTGCCCGGGACTGAGTGTGACCGTCCGCCGGGCGGGCAGATGGCCCGCCAGATCCGCCTGGATCAGATGCGGTCCGCCCGACAGGTTGTCCAGCACTACCGGGGTCTGGTCGCGCAGGATGCCATCGCATGTCACCGCCGCGCCTTCGGGGATCGAGGTAACGCGAAGCTGGGCCGGGGCGTCCAGCGCCAGACAGCGGAACGTCCCGGCGCCCAACGTTACGATCAGCCCCATGCTCCACGCTTTGGTCAACATTCTCATGGCTTCTTTTCCGTTGCGAGACGCCGTTCCACATCCACCAGTTTCCTGTAGGCATTGCGGTGCCGCTCGTCCGACCGGTCCTGGATCATTTCGCACACCTGCCGCAGTTGCACTGCGGCTTCCCGCCAGTCGCGCAACTTGACGCTTCGCTCGGCCATGAACCAGATGTTGTCGTAGCGTCGCTGCAGTTCGCGTTCACTATCCGCCCGGCCCGTCAGGATCTCGGCGTAGAAATCCGGCTTCGGTTCGATGGTCTCCAGGCACCATTCCGCCTCCGTGAAGGACCGGATGGCGCGTGCGAGATTTCCGGGATCCACCTCCCGCTCCTCATACAGCTTCCGGCCCAAGAGGAAAGATTCCCGGGCACGGTTCTGAAGTTCCCCCGGCTCTATCGCCAGAGCCGCCAGGCCGAGCTCATTCTTGCTGAATTCCTCAAGCTGGCTGCGAAACCGTGCCACCCCTTCCGGCTCGACTTGGTTGAGCACACGAACACGATGCGTCCGGCTGCCGATGGTTACACTGACATCAGTGGATTCGTGGATTCCCGGAGCCACTCCCTCGTACTCGGAGAGCAGGTCAAAGAACCCCGCCTGCTCGCATACCCGACCGAGTTCCTCCAGAAGTTCCGGCGCCACCTTCTTTTCCCGTCGTACGTGCCTGTCGCTGGCAAGATCATCCACCTGTACCACCAAACGGTTCTGCGTGATGGACATGTAGAACCGGAAGATATTGGAGACGCTGCCCTGGACCCGTTCAAAAACGACATCGAATTCGGGAAGCTGCCCCGCGATGGCCTGCTTCGGGGATTCCGACGCCGAACGGCGCAGCGCCCCCGTGACCCACTGGCGCCAAGGAAGCCAGGCCAGGAGGGAAATCAGGACCATGACGGCCAATGCGCCATAGAGCCAGCGGCGCAGTGGCTTCGCGTTCGCCATCCCCCCACCCTTGCCGAAGCCGAGATTGATTCCGGACTCTCCAGGAGCACCCGGCGGCGCTTCCTCCCGCCGGTCATGGGTCACCCGCATGGTCGTTTCCCCGAGGCTGCACCTGTCACCGACGGCTAGCTTTCGCTCCTCAACCTCGGCATCATTCACCACCGTCCCGTTGGCGCTTCCCAGGTCCGAAATCCACAACTGCCCACCATCGTCGAAATACAGGCGGCAATGGAAACGCGACAGGGCCGGATCTTCCATCGAAATGTCGTTGCGGGAGGATCTGCCGATCCGGATGCCCGCCGCGGGAACAAGGATTTCGCGCCCCTTTTCCGGACCGCTTTCCACTATCAGATGCACATGCCTGGCCATAGTCACACCGCCGCTGAAGTTGCCCAACAATAAGGCCCGCAGCTGAAGCTGTCAACAAGCCCGCACGCCCCCGCCCGGTTGCCTCAGAACTGCCTCAACACCTGTAGGATGATCGGACCCAACAACACCAGGAATACCGCCGGGAAAATGAACGCCACCAGGGGGAAAAGCATCTTGACCGGCGCCTCGTTGGCCAGTTTCTCGGCCCGCTCAAACCGCCGCTGACGCATCTGATCCGCCTGGATCCGCAGGATCGCCGCAATGCCGACGCCCAGCTCATCCGCCTGCACCAAGGCGTTCACAACGGAATGCACATCCCGGTGATCCACCCGCTCGGCCATGTCGCGCAGGGCATCCCGGCGCGTCTTGCCAAGCTGGATCTCCCGCAGGACCCTGATGAATTCCTCGCCCAGGGCATCCATGCGACGGCGCTCGACGATGCGCTGTATGGCATTCATGAAATCCAGCCCGGCCTCTACCGAAAGGGTCAGCAGATCCATCACAAACGGCAGTGCCCGCTGGATTTGCCGCTGACGAGCCTTGAGAACTCCGTTCAACCACACGACCGGATAGACACAGTACCCGCCAAGGATGGCCACGACAAACAGGGTCTGGTGTTCCCGCAATGCGAGCCCGGCACGGCCGGGCACCATGGCAAACACAGCCCACACAAGGGTAACGGCCAGGGAACCCAGCAGGACAGGAAGCAGGACCCGCAGCGCCAGGAATTCCTCGGCCGTGAGAGCGCCCGCAAAACCTGCCGCCACAATCCGGCGGTTTACCCGGTCGCAAGCCGCGCGGAACCGGGGCTTCTCAAAGATCGGCGTCAGGTTCGGCGCCAGCGGCAGCAGCAGGCGGAACACGAACGGAACCGACCGCTCCTCCCTGCACCCGTCGGCGAGGGTCACATACGTGACCGACCGCAGCACCTGGGCACACTGCCAGGCGGCCAGTGCGGCAAAGCAGCCCCAGACTGCGCTCAACCCCCAAAGTGCCATTGCATCGCCATTCATGATGCCTACACGTCAATACGGATGATTTTCGCGATCACCAGTCCGCCAAGGACTTCCAGGGCAACTACAACCCCGAGAAGCAAAAGCCCGAAACCCGAATGCAGGAACGCCACCATCATCACGGGATCGAGCACATACATGGCGAATCCCAGCAACAGCGGCATGAGCCCCACCACGATCCCCTGCAGCCTGCCCTGGGCCGTCAGTGTCCAGATCCGCTGCTCGATCCGCATCCGCTCCCGGATCGTGTGCGCGATCTTCTCGAAAACCTCCGTCAGATTGCCGCCGGTCTGCCGGGCGGTTTCGATCGCCCCGACCATCAGCGCCAGATCTTCGCTGCCCACACGTTCCTGCATGCTCTGCAACGCCTCATCCATCCGCATGCCCACCCGCGTCTGGTGCAGGAAAGTCCCGAATTCCTGCGAGATGGGGTTCTGGCGCTCGCGGACCACAAGTTCAAACGCCTGCTGTATGCTGAAACCGGCCTTCAGCGCATTACTCATGCCGACCAGGCTGTCCACCAGTTGCAGATTGAACCGACGCAACCGCCTGTGCCGGAGCACCCGAAGCGCTGTCCGGGGAATGTTCCAGCCGCCGGCCCCCGCAGCCAGTCCCACTAGCATGCCTGCCGCGAACGAACGCCCCTCGAATCCGCCGGTCAGAAGAAATCCCAGCAGAAAACACACGCACGCCGAAGTCATTGCCAGCTCCAGTACGCGACGCGGCGGAATGAACAGGAAGAGATCCTCCATCTGTCTGGCCGTGAACTCGGAGTACGATACCGCGTACTCCGCCGCCGCGGCCTGCAGCGACCGCAGGATCGAATAGGCCAGTCCGCCTATGCTGAGCATGTACAGCAACGGCAGGGTCCACATGGCGGCCGCTTCCGTCATGCACCACCCCGCTTCTGTTCAAACAGGCTGAAATCCACAGCCATGCCCCGCGCCTTCAACTCCTCCAGGAACGTGGGCACTGCGCCAGTGGCCTGGAACTGTCCCGCTACCCTGCCCTGGCCGTCCACGCCTTTCTGAACAAACAGGAAAATGTCCTGCATCGTGGTCCGGTCCCCTTCCAGCCCCACCACTTCCGAAACGTGCGTCACCTTGCGCGATCCGTCGCTGAATCGTGACTCGTGGATGATAATGTCCACCGCCGCGGCTATCTGTTCACGGATCGCCCGAACCGGAAGGTCCATGCCCGACATCAGCACCAGTGTCTCCAAGCGCGACATCACGTCCCGCGGCGAATTGGCATGGACAGTGGTCAGGGACCCGTCATGCCCCGTATTCATCGCCTGGAGCATGTCCAGCGCCTCGCCCCCGCGGCACTCCCCCACCACAATCCGATCCGGACGCATGCGCAGCGAGTTGCGCACCAGATCCCGGATCGTCACCGCTCCCTTACCCTCAATATTCGGCGCCCGCGATTCCAGCGATACCACGTGTGCCTGTTTCAATTGAAGTTCCGCTGCATCCTCGATGGTGATGATCCGTTCGTTTTCGGGAAGGAAACTGCTCAATACGTTCAGCAGCGTTGTCTTGCCCGAGCCGGTTCCGCCGGACACGATGATGTTCCGCCGCGATACCACGCAGGCCCTCACAAAGTCTCGCATGGCGGCCGACCAGGTGCCCAGCCGGATCAACTCTTCCTCCGTCAACGGCTGCTTGGCGAACTTCCGGATGGTCAGGCAGGGGCCGCTCAACGACAGGGGGTGCATGATGGCGTTGACCCGCGAACCGTCCTTGAGGCGCGCATCCACGTATGGCTGGCTTTCGTCAATACGCCGCCCCAACGGCGACACGATCCTCTCGATCACGGCCATCACCGACTTGTCGTCGAGAAAAGTTCGGTCTGTCAACTCGATCTTGCCGTTCCGTTCCACGTAGACCCGCGACGGACCGTTGACCATGACTTCGGTAACGGAGGCATCCGCCAGCAGATCCTCCAGCGGGCCAAGCCCGACGGCCTCGTCATACAATTCCTTGACCAGGCTTTGCGGCACGATGTCCGGCGGCAGCTTCGGGGCCACTTCCCGGACAATCCCTTCCAAGGTGGAAAGGACGCGTCGATGCAGTTCGGCGTCTTCCACGTGTGAGGCCGTCAGCCTCTTGATGTCCAGCCTCTCGATCAGCTCCTGATGAATCTGCCGTTTCACGGTCTGCCGCCGGGTGAGCAGGCGGTCGTCCCGTGCGGTTGGCTCCGGAGCGGTCGCGCCGCCCACTGGTTCCTGCACATTGGGTGTTGCGACCGCGGGCGGCAAAACGACATCGGGTTCAGACTTCGGCTCCGGCTTACGCCGGTGCACACGAAGCAGGACAGAGCCCATCCGGATGTCCTGGCCGTCCAGGACTTCCGCCCGGCCCCGGACGGTGTGTCCGCTCACAGTCGTCTTCCCCATGCTCAAGTCCTCGACCCAGCATCCGCCCGGCCGGAGGCACACGATCGCATGTCGGCGGGCCACGTCGCCGCCCGTCACGACAACCTGGTTCTCGCGGTCGGAGCCCACGGAGTAGATGCCGGTCTCAAGTTCCCGCCATTGTTCCTGGGCATCCGTCTGCCTGATTTCGAGAAACATGTTCATGCCGCCGTTCCCTCGCCGGGAAGCCTAATCCAATCAATTGCCGCCTTTTCGCCGGATCTTCGCCTGGCGGTGGTCATTCAGGGTCTGGAGTTCCCCTTCCAACTTGTCAAAATTGATTTCGGGAAGCTCGCGCTCGTAACTCACGTCGCCCGGATTGCGCAGCGCCAGGGTCAGATGACCGCGCATGTTCTCCGCGAAGGCCAGAAGTTCCGCCTCGCGTGGCGTCACTTCCAGCGTCACCGTGCTATAGCCGGTGCTGCGCCCCCGCTCCTGGCCATCGCCCTGCCCCGCCAAGGTCTGGCCCGTCGCCAGAACCGTCACGTCCTGCAGCACCGTGAGTGTAACCCACTCCATCTGCTGCGGGTTCTTGCGAGACGGGAATGTGAAGGATCCCAACACATCGACACGGTCATTGGGCCGTAGAAGTCCGCTGACGCCCGCCGCTCCGCCAATGGTGATGGAGAGCGCCCGCATGCTCTGGGCCACCATGGGCCCGAGCCCCGATCCCGGCCGGTACGGAACATCCATGTAAGACCACAGCAATGTCTCGCCCATGTCCATGCTGTACTTGAGCTTCTTGCCCAGGATTTGCTCGACATCCTCCGGCAACACCGTGTTCTTGCCGACATCCCGCGCCAGCGAAGGCTTCATTTTCAGGTCCTTTTTCTGCAGGACCGTTCCCGCAGGAAGTTCACGACCCGCGGCTATGACGTCGACGCGGCGTTCTGCCGAGATCAACCGCTCCCGCTCCCTGGCAAACTCCCGCGCCCGCGCCTGGAAGTACTCGCGCGTCAGCCAGAATGCCAGCAAGCCGACCACAACCGACAGAATCAATATCATGCGCTGTTTCATATCACCTGTCTCCCGTACTGCTGTTCATCCCGCCCCGCTTATGTAGCAAGGTTATTCTTGTTTCGCCACCGGATTCCGCACGGCGGCAGAGAATCCAGCACAGGTCGGCCCCCCTGCTGAAGCCCGCCAGTCCTGCCCCGGCTGTCCCGCGCGGCAGTGGTGCTACCGGCCTCCAGCCGTCGCGCGCCAGTGCCGCCCGATAGAACGCCAGCGCGGCGGCCGGGGAATCCGTCGTCCCCGAGATCTGCATCGTCGTCCGGGTATCCTCATTCCGCATTACCCTTCGGATTGTCGCCTCCCGATACACAGGCAGCCCTTCGGCGAGACCGCCTTCATCCCTGTCGGGTTTCCCTGCCGTCGCGCGGGTCGAGATGGCCACTGCCACTCCCTCTTTCCCCGCCGGAAGTTTCAACATGCGCAGAGTGTGGCCACCCTCCCGGAGATCCGCGAAGCCAATGGACGATCCGCTGGCATACCGGAGCGAACGGCCGCCGGCAAACGCTCGGATCCGCGACCCTCACTCCTCGGGACTTCCCGGGGCATTCAGAACGCTCACGTGCGCCGGCCGTCCATCAACCCGAACTTCGGCCTCGTAGAGAACCCGGCCCAGCGCCGATACGTCAAACGGCTTATTCCCGGAACCAGAGCCAGCCTGGCGAAACACACGTGCCGCCGACGGCAGCGCCGCAAGGCCGACCGCCATCAGAACACATGCCGCCATCCCTGTGCCACGACGGATCATCGTCAATAGATCCCCCGCGTCCAGATGAGCCACGTTTCACCCCGCACCTCCACTTCGTCCGCTGCATACAGCAGATGGCGCACAATCGGCCACAGCGGCACAGAGTCCTCCTGACGCCCCTCCACCAGGCCGAACATCAGGTGCGGATAGGGCGATCCTGCCATGGCCGAAACCGGATTGTCCGGACGCTGCCGGCCCAAGTCATCGGGATCTGCATAAGCGGGGATCCCGGCCAGGAACGCATTGACATCGCCAGGCGTGTATTCATCATCCCGCGAGTACCGGGTGACATCGCCCCCCTCCGTACGGTCCGCCATGAAACGGGGCGAGGACAAGGGGGCGGCATCACCCATGGCAAGGCGCGCCGCCTCACGCCGCGACTCGTTGACTACACGAGTGTGCCGGATCCCCAGGGTCCCGACCTGGAGGATGCCCGCGACGAGAACCATCAGGACGACCAGCGCAATGACCAGTTCAGCCATAGCCTGTCCTTCCTGCCCGCCCCATCTTGATCGTTCACACTGCATGCTTCACACTAGTGTCCGCGTCGCGTCCCGCCTCCCGGACCACCGCCTCCACCACGGGTTTGACACCTGTCCGAGTATTCCCGCAGCCAGTCAATGCCGCGCTGCCGGAACAGCGGATCCTCCCAGGTCAGCAATTGCGCGCAATACCAGCACTCCGCCGCTCGATCCAGCGTCGGTCCTGTCCGCATGTATCCGGGCAGGTGTCCCTCAATGTGGTCGCGCCATGCCAGGTTGAAGGCGCCGCCAGCGGGAGCGGATGATGCATCAATGGGGATCAGCCGGATATCCCGGTACGCAGGCAGGACCAGCCCGGCCTCCGTCGGCTTGCCTTCCTCCCCCAGCCGACCGAAAGGCTTGGCCGCCGCTGACCACGTGATCAGGCTGGAGCGGGACCGCGGTGTCAGACGCCTCGCTTCGGCCTCCACACGCGCCGCGGCGTCGGCCCCTGCGTAGTCATACGCCGGTTTTACAGTGCCCGTCACAGGGAACGGCCACTCCCCTGACGGCAAAATCGCAGACCATGGCCCCCACCATGCCTCCTCGTAGGCGTACCAGACCGAAGTAACGCTGGCGACACTGTTGCTGATCAGCAGCTCGCTCAAGTCGCGCTCCGCACGCAAGGTATTCATGAGGTCGACAACGTCAGCCCCCCCGATGGCCTCCTCCCTGCGTAAAGCCAACCCGTAGTACTCGCAGTTCATCGGATTGGCCTGCGGCAGCCTGTCGGGCAACGGCGGCCACCAATAGTACGTATCGTAATTCAGCAGCATTTCGTAGGCATTATGCAGGAACCAACACCAATCCTCCCCTGCGACAGCGTCGTAGAAACTTGGATCCAGCAGCGTGTGCCCACCCGAATAGTCCGTGTAATACCGGGCGTTGTCCGGCCCCGCCGCAATACCGTTGTCGGCCACTGTCTCGATCATGTCGGCATACTCCTGCCAGCAGCCGGGATAGGGTTCCTCAAACATCATTCTCCCGTCGTCCCCGAGGGATGGGTAGACTGTCCGCACGTCCTGGGCATGTTGCCGAACGCGTGCCGTGTAGCGGGTGTTGACATAGATGCCGTTGTTCTTGGCCGCCTGTTGCGACGCCATGAACCCGATCATGGGGCCCACATAGCACAAGCGCGCCTGCAGGGCGGCGATTTCACTGGCCGTGTCCGTATCGCCCTCCGTCCACGCCACCGCCTGGAGAATGTTGAGATCACCGATGAGATTCAGGGTCAACCCCTGCCACCGCGCGGCCGCCAAAGCAGCGGCATCGCCGGCATTCTGGGAAAGGGTTTTGACATATACCGTCTTGTGCAGGTCGAAATTCCAGATCGCCACAAAGGCCAGGATCACGACAATCAAGACCAGGAAGATCAATGTCTGGCCTGAGCGGTTGCCAAAGCCCTGATGCCGTCCACCTGTCTTGGGCCTTGTCGCCTTCACGGTTACCATCCCCAATCATCCAGGTACAGGGGGTAGTGATCGTCGATGGCCACTTCTCCCCTGAGTTTCACCTGGTCTGCCGCGTAGAAGAGGTGGTGCAGCGGATACCGCAATGGAACATCCTGTTCCAGGGAAACTTGAACGGTACCATCCGCAAGGCCGAGTGGCTGAGGCTGGTGGACCGTGTTCCATGCCTCGTAGTCCAGGATGGCATCCAACTGGCCCCAGTTGTCCGCGCCGAGATAGAGCGGAATCCTGGCAGCTTCTGCCATGTGTTCACGGGCCGGCCCACCGCCGGGCGCCGGGTTCAGCATGCGGCCCGCATTGGGTATCGCACCGACCCGTACGGTCTTGTGCACCATGAACCGGTTGAACCCCACAGTTTTTGCCCGGGCGCCACGACCGGCGGCATAGTGCAGAACCTCTTGCGCGGCTAATAGTTGTGATATCTGGAATAGCCCGAAAAAAAGGATGCAGATAAGGATGAGCACCAGGCAGGATTCGATCAGCGACTGCCCCGATCGCGACCCCCACGGTGCGGAAGGACGCTCCAACGCCTTTGCCGTCGGCACTTCGGGCACGGTGTTCTCCCCGCCGCTGTGCTATTTCAGATCCTTCATGTACTGTTCGGAGGATGTCTGCAGCGCCTGGTCCTTGGCCGAGCTGTCGCCGCCCAACTCCGTTACCGCGCCGCCCAGCTTTGCCCGGATGGTGTCGCCGAATACTCCGAAAATGGCAATGGCCGCCAAAGCAATGATTGCCACGATGATGATATACTCCACCATGCCCTGCCCGCTCTTTCCGCGCTTGCTCATATGATTCTCCTTCTTATGGATATTCCGACCCGACAAGATCCAGGATCCGGGTCCCATATTCCCGGAATGTTCCCAGAAACACCGTCAGAATGGCCACCGCCGCCATCAACATGCCTGCCACGACCAGAAACTCCACCATCGCCTGTCCGGCCTTGCGGCCTGAACGTTTCTCCTCCATGGCGTATTGCATACCTATATAACGATGATACCGAATCCCGTATTGTGAGCAATCTTCATTTCGCCGCCTCACGACCTGCCGCTTCCCGTCCGCCCCCTCGCCCCTGGAGAGCGCCCACCACGCTGTCCGCGATTCGGGGGCCGAATCCCGGAACGGCGGCAATCTCCGCTGCCGTAGCCCGGCAGAGTCTCTGCACCGACCCGAACCGGCGCAACAACTCCGCCTTTCGCGTCGCTCCAATCCCCGGTATGTCATCCAGGACCGATTCCCGGATTCGCCTGGCGCGCAAGCGGCGATGATGGCCCAGCGCAAACCGGTGCGCCTCATCCCGGGCCCGCTGCAGAAGACGCAGAGCGCTGGACCCCGAAGGCAGCCGGATCGGCTCCCGCCGTCCGGCCATGTACACCTCCTCAAACCGCTTTGCCAGCCCGATAACCACCGGAACGGGCGACAGGCCGGTTTCCAGCAGTGCGCCCAGCGCCGCATTCAGCTGCGAGATCCCGCCATCCACGATCACCAGTTCCGGCGCCTCGCGACCCGGCTCTCCCGCGCGCCGGAAACGCCTCCGTATCGCCTCCGCCATCATGCCGGGGTCATCCGCCTGCTGGATCGTGCGGATCCGGAAATGCCTGTAGCGCGACGGCGCCGGACGACCCTGTACCATACACACCAGGCTGGCTACCGCCAGGGTTCCGGAAATATTGGAAATATCGTAGCACTCGATCATGGCAGGAGCCGCCGGAAGCCCCAGGACGGACTGAAGCTCACGCATGCCCGCCAGTGCATCCTGCTCGCCCCCCACAACGGGCAGCGCCTCCCGCGCCCGCTGATGGACAATCTCGCGCAACATCAACCAGGTGTCCCGCAAGTGCGCGGCTTCCTCGTAGCGACCCTCTTGTGCCGCCGACTGCATGGCGGCCTTGACCGACTCCAGCAAGGCAGGTCGCTCCCCCCGCAGGAACGCGCAGGCGTCCCCGACACGACGCAGGTAGTCTTCCCGCGATGTTCCCCCGATGCAGGGCGCGCTGCAAAACCGCACAATGTCGTTGATACAGTGCTTATGGTCTGCCGGTCCCGGAATACGAGGCGGGCACTTCCGCAACCCGAACTTCTTTTCTACGAAATCCATCGCCGCCCGCGTCGCCGCCGAGGACACATACGGGCCCAGGTACACCGCGCCGTCGTCCCGCCGGAAACGCACGGCCTTGAACATGGGCCACGGATCGGACGGATGTATGCGTAACATCAGGAAGCGCTTGTCATCCCGGAAGTCGATGTTGTAGCGGGGCTTGTACTCCTTGATCAGGCGGCTTTCGGTGAGCAGGGCTTCCGCCTCGTTGCGCAGGACGATCCATTCGACATCCTCCACGCTGCGGACCAGACCGCGCAGCTTGGGGTCCGACTTGCGCCACGTCCCCTCGCGGAAATAGGACTGAACCCGCTTGCGGAGGGATACGGCTTTCCCGACATACACGATCTTTCCCCGCCGGTCCCGCATGAGGTAGCACCCGGGCTTGTCCGGGAGATCCCGCAATTTCGCCTGCACTTTCTCGGAAAGCCTGAACATCGGCCCGCCTCCCGTCTTTCGGCTATGCCAGCCACTGCGCCAGAAGGACAAACAGCGGCGCCGTCACGAGGCTGAGCGCCGTTGTCTGCAGGATGCCTCGCGACGCCAGGCTACGGTCACCGCCGTAGCTCTCCACAAGCACCGTACAACTGATCGCCACCGGCATCGACGCGATGATGACAAAGGTCGTCAAGTCCTCGCGCCCCAAGCCCCACCCTGTCATCCGCCGGATGAGCAGCAGAACACCCAGCGCAATGGCCGGCGCCGCCAGGAGTCGCCCCAGCAACACCCCGAATGCCGGACAGCCCCCGTCAGGCCCAAAGGATCGGTGCTCGTACAACTGCGCCCCCGCCACAAGCAGGCTCAACGGGATCGTCAGGCTGCCCAGCATGCGCAGCGCTGCCACAATCAGATCCGGCATCACCGCCGCACCTGTGCAAGCCCCGTCACCCCATGATTTCGACGCGGGGATCACAAGGGCTGTCACGATCCCCGCCACCGTGGCCATCAACCCGGGGTTTCGCCAAAAGGCCGCTACCGTCCCGGCGATCCTGTGCCCGGCAAGAAGCCCCGGCCCCAGCGTCCAGAACGCGATCTGGGCTCCGACATTGAAGAGCAGCACGAAGCGGATACCCTGGTCTCCATAAAGCGCCTCGGCGATGGGGAGCGGCAGATAGACCCAATTCGGCGAGGATATCAGAAGCAGAAAAGTGCCAACGGACGCCTCCGGCACGTGAAAGAGCCGCAACAGGACCCGCCCGGTCCCGGCCGCCGCCGTGAGGGTGCAGATTCCCAGCAACGGAACGTACCAGGTCTGCCGCAGGCTCTCCGCCGTCACGCATTCCAGCATCTGCGTGAACACCAGCGCCGGCAGGGCGGCCTGAACCACCAGTGTCGCGACCGCCTGTCCCGTCCGGGGCTCAAGCCATCGGCGGCGGGCCGCCCATGACCCCGCCAGCATGATCAGGAACATCATCCCGGCGCGAAATAGTACCGTCCAGCATTCCTGCATGGCCGTCACCCGCCCAGCGCATGCGACACCCGGTCCGCAAGCGCTTCCGGAGTCAGGCCGTGGTTCTTCATCAGGATCGAGGGCGTCCCGTGCGGCAGGAACTCGCGCGGCCAACCGCCCCTGACTATGCGTCCGCCATACCCGCGCCCGACAAGGAATTCCTCAAGACCGGATCCGAACCCGCCGGCAGACACTCCATTCTCCAGCGTCAGGAAACACCGCGCCTTCCCGCTCTGCGCCGACAACATTTCCTCGTCCAACGGGACAACGAAACGCGCGTCCACAATGCCTGTGGAGAATCCGCGCGCGGAGAGGATATCCGCCGTTCCAGCCGCCAGGGGGAGCATGTCGCCCAATGCCCAGATCTGCACTTCCCAGCCTTCCCGTACGACACGCGCCGTGCCGCATGGCATCTCCTCGAACCGCTCCGGCATCACGAACCCCGGACA
>Ga0116202_10000998_pt1 | contig 16404 bp, 20 predicted proteins | sample LakKivw325mmetaG_FD_94479 | JGI IMG/M metagenome (GOLD analysis project Ga0116202, IMG submission 94479) | Anoxic lake water microbial communities from Lake Kivu, Rwanda to study Microbial Dark Matter (Phase II) - Lake Kivu water 325m metaG | ecosystem: Environmental > Aquatic > Freshwater >...
ATATAGCATAGTGTTACATATCAATATACGCGTCCACACATTCTGATTGATTCTAGTGCTCACAAGGGGCTAGACCGAACGCATACGAGTGGGCTATAATTAGGCAACGAGTTGTGCCGACACTTTACGTCGTAGCTACTCCCATTGGCAATCTGGAAGATATCTCTCTGCGGGCTTTGCGTCTGTTGAAACAGGTCACATTAATCGCTGCCGAAGATACGCGTACCACGCGCCAGTTGCTTAATTCATACGATATAAAGACGCCCTTAACCAGCTACCATGAGCATAATAAGCGGACCAAGCTCGAATATCTTTTGGGCCGCCTGGAAAGCGAGGATGTGGCGCTGGTGTCCGAGGCGGGCATGCCGGGCGTCAGCGACCCGGGATATGAGCTCATCTCGGCTGCCATCGAGCACGGAATTCAGGTAGTGCCCGTGCCCGGCCCTTCGGCGGTAATCACGGCGCTGGCAGTATCGGGACTGCCCACCGACCAGTTCCTGTACTTGGGATTCTTACCCCGCAGACCGGCAGCCAGGCGCCGGCTGTTGAAGTCGGTGGCTGGCGAAACGCGCACAGTGGTGGCTTTTGAAGCACCGCACCGGCTCCAAGAGGCGCTGAGTGACGCGCTGGAAATCCTGGGCGATAGAAGAGCGGCCGTCTGCCGGGAGCTGACCAAGGTGCACGAAGAGGTGTTCAGGGGCAGGCTGAGCCAGGTAATGGAGCATTTCACCCGGCCCAGGGGCGAGTTTACGCTGGTCATAGAGGGTGGGGCTGAAAAAGAGCCTGAAATTACAAGGGAAATTGAAAAGGAATTGTTAAAACTGCGTAAGCAGGGAGCCGGTGCTAAGGAAGCTGTAGCCCGGCTGGCCGAATCGAGCGGCATATCGAGGAGGAAACTTTATCAAGCGTGGTTGAAAGCCACCAAAGGAGAATGAAATGAATCGTGGATGCGTTGCTGTTGGTGACATCACATGCGACAAATGCAGGCGCCTTATCGAGGCGGGACAGAGGTATCTGGTGGTGGATGAAGAGAAAGGCAAGAAGTTTCATTTCTGCGTGGAATGCTCGGTAGCCAAAGGGTACGGCGGTTACATAAAGGAAAAGGGGGAGGAAGTGTTGAGCTTTTTCCCTCCTATTGAACCGATTATTATTCCGCCACCGCCGGAGGAAATCCAGGCGCCGCCGCCTAAAGTCAAAGGCTAGAGACCGGAAATAATGGAAAAACCTAAGCCCAAAGAAAAAGAAAAAGTCCAAAAACCAAAAGTCAAAGGAAAAGATTTGAAGCCAAAAGCAAAAGGTAAAAAATAAAGAGGATTTAAGGCAAAAACCCTCTCAATCTCCCTTTACTAAATGAGGGGAAACTAAGAAATCCTTCGACAGGCTCAGGATGAACGGAATTATTGAGGATATTATAATTGGTTGAGACGATATTCATAGGAGTTGCCTGGCCTTATGCCAACGGGCCGCTGCATCTGGGGCATATCGCCGGCGCCTATCTGCCGGCGGATATCTTCGCCCGCTACCATCGACTCAAGGGCAATAAGGTGCTTATGGTCTCCGGCAGCGATCAGCACGGCACGCCGATTACACTGCGCGCCGAGCAGGAGAATAAATCGCCTCAGGAGATAGTCGCCAGGTATCAAAAGGAGTTCCTGGAATGTTGGCAGAAGCTGGGCATTTCCTGGGACCTGTTCACCACCACCGGCACCGAGAATCACGCCCAAACCACGCACGACATTTTTTTAAAGCTGCTAAAAGAAGATTACATATACAAAAATGCAGTACCCCAGGCCTACTGCCCTGAGTGCGACCGTTTTCTGCCCGACCGCTACGTCGAGGGCACCTGTCCCAACTGCGGATCCCAGCAGGCCAGGGGCGACCAGTGCGACGAGTGCGGCCGGACCATGAACCCCAGCGACCTGCTGAATATGCGCTGCCGCCTCTGCGGCGCCGAGCCGCGGTTCGAGGTATCGGAGCACTTCTTTCTTCGCCTCAGCGCCTTCGAGGACAAACTCAAATCATGGCTTGAAGACAAGACCTACTGGCGACAGAACGTGCTTAACTTTACGCTCGGTTTTCTGGAAGGCGGGCTTAAGGACAGGGCGATTACGCGCGATATAGACTGGGGGGTAACCGTACCCCAACCGGGGTTCGAGAACAAGCGTATCTACGTCTGGTTCGAGGCCGTTATCGGTTATTTTTCGGCCAGCAAGGAATGGGCTGCCTCCCGCGGTGACGCTGATGCCTGGAAGCAATTCTGGACTGGCAAGGCCAAGACTTATTATTTCATCGGTAAGGATAACATACCCTTTCATACGCTCATCTGGCCGGCCATGCTGATGGGCTACGGCGGGCTGAACCTGCCCTACAACGTGCCGGCCAACGAGTTTTTAACTATAGAGGGCAAGAAGCTGTCCACCAGCCGCAACTGGGCGGTATGGCTGCCCGATTATCTGGAACGCTATGACCCCGACCCGCTCCGCTATTTGCTTTCCATAAACATGCCGGAAACCGGCGACACCGACTTTTCCTGGCGCGAGTTTCTGCGGCGCAATAACGATGAGCTGGTAGCTACCTACGGCAACCTCGCCCATCGCGTACTGACTTTTACCTACCGCAATTTCGATGGAGGGGTGCCGTCCCCAGGCGAGATTGACAGCCAGGGCCAGGACCTGATGGCTAAAGCCAAAGAAACGCTTGACCAGGTTGACAAACTGATTCATAGCTGCCATTTTAAAGAAGCCATAAAAACCGCCATGGCGCTGGCGCAGGAGGCCAACCGGTACCTGGACGATAAAGCTCCGTGGAAAGCCATCAAGCAGGACAGGCAGGCAGCAGCGACCTCTGTTTTTGTAGCCTTATCGGTGCTGGCAGCCTTGAAGACGGTGTTATATCCTTTCCTGCCGTTCAGTTCGGAGCAGCTGCATAAGTATCTGGGGTTCGGTGGCAGCGTCGAGACCAGCGGCTGGCAGGTGCAGGCTGTGCCAGTGGGACAGAAATTGATAATGCCGGAGCCGCTGTTCCGTAAGCTGGACGACAGCGTTGTTGAGGAAGAGACAGCTAGGTTGGGAGCCTGAGTACACGTTAAAAGTTAAAAGCAAAAAGTCAAAGGTTCATGTCAAAAGTAAAATATAAGTTGCATGAATGGGTTCTACTCGTGGTGAGCCTGTCGAACCATGGCGGAACGAAATAAAACCAAAAACCAAAGACGAAAACTAACAGATTCCCTGAGGGTGAAAACAAAACCAAATACCAAAAATCCAGGTAAGGGTGAAGAAACTTTGAATCTGAGCAACATTTATAGACCGGTCGAAAATGACCTGAAAAAGGTCGACCGGACACTGGAAGAGATAACTGATGCCGATTTTCCTTTACTATCCCAACTTCTAGATTACACGTTGAAGGCCGGCGGCAAACGGGTCAGGCCAGCGCTGACACTGCTTTCCGGTAAGTTCTACGTCTATGACCTGAAGCTGCTGGTGCCGATGGCGGCTGCCATAGAACTGCTGCACACGGCCACGCTGGTCCACGACGACATCGTGGATAATTCTCCGGTACGCCGCGGCAAGCCCACCGTCAGCCGTGCTTGGGGAGAAAATGTAGCCCTGCTCCTCGGCGATTATCTCTTTGCCAAGGCAGGCAGCCTGGTAGCCGGAACGGGAAATCTGAGAGCCATCAAGCTTTTTTCCGAGACGCTGATGACCATTTCCGCCGGTGAATTGAGGCAGACGGCGGTTACCTACGATACGGCCAGGGCCCGCGACTACTACTTTGCCTGGATAGGGGACAAGACGGCCTGTCTTTTCTCCACCTCCACCGAATCGGGGGCCATTCTGAGCCAGGCTCCGGAAGAAGCCATCCAGGCTATCAGGGAATACGGGCATAATCTGGGCATGGCCTTTCAGATTATGGACGACGTGCTGGACTTCACCGGAGAAGAAGATGAGCTGGGAAAGCCGGTAGGCTCCGATTTAAGGGAGGGGACGCTGACCCTGCCTACGATTTTATTCACCGAATATTACCCGGACGACGAGTTAACCAGAAAATTTATCGGCAAGAAGGACGCTGGAGATATAACCGCGGCCGTTGAGAAAATCCGCAATTCAAAGGTCATGGAGGACTGCCTGGCTCTGGCGGAAGGATTTTGTTTGAAAGCACGGCGGGCCGCTGAAGGGCTGCCCGACAACCGGGCCAGAAAGTCGCTGATAGATCTGGTGGACTACATAGTTGAGCGCCGGAAGTAACCGGTTGTATTTTCCCGACCAAATCCGAAATCCCAAGCACCAAATCCTAAATAAATTCTAAACCCAAATTCCAAAATTCAAAATAATTGAGAATTGGATTTTGTAAATTGTGATTTATTTAGGATGTAGGATTTAGAAATTAGTATTTTCCCGCTATGAAGCCGGGGCCGGTTGTGGCTCTGTGGTGGGGGATGGCAGCGGCTCATTTAGCAGGGCTTCGAAGGCGGCCTCTTCGATGGTCTCCTCGATCATTAATCGCTCGGCAATCAGCTTCAACCGGTCTTTATTATCGGTCAATATATCTCTGGCGGTCTTGTGAGCGTGCTCGATAAGCACCTTTACCTCATCGTCGATTTCCTCCGCTATCTTTTCACTGTAGTTGCGCTGCTCGTGGATTTCCCGACCGAGGAAAATCAGCTCTTCTCGTTTGCCGAAGGTGCGCGGTCCCAGCTTATCGCTCATACCGTACTCAGTAACCATCTTTCTGGCGAGGCCTGTGGCCTGTTCCAGGTCGTTCTGAGCACCGGTGGTCACTTCGCCGAAAATAATCTCTTCCGCGGCGCGGCCGGCCAGGCTTACAGCCAGCCTGTCGTCGAACTGGGCGACGCTCCATAAATGGCGGTCTTCGGTCGGCAGGAAACGGGTCCAGCCGCCGATCATACCGCGGGCCACTACGGATATCTTATGAACCGGGTCGGCATTGGGCAGCATCTTGGCTACCAGTGCGTGACCCGTCTCGTGGTAGGCGATAATTTCCTTTTCCTTAGCGCTAATTATGCGGCCTTTCTTTTCGGGACCGGCAATGACCCGGTCGATCGAGTCTTCCAGCTCTTTCAAGCCGACTTCTTTCAGATTACGGCGGGCTGCCAGAATGGCCCCCTCGTTAAGCAGGTTGGCTAAATCAGCGCCGCTGAATCCCGGAGTCTGCTTGGCCAGCACTTCCAAATCTGCATCTTTAGCCAGAGGTTTGCCCTTGGCATGAACCGTCAGAATCGCCTTGCGACCGTTTATATCGGGCTGGTCGATAACCACGTGCCGGTCGAAGCGGCCTGGCCGCAGCAGTGCCGGGTCGAGGATATCGGGGCGGTTGGTTGCGGAAATAACTATCACGTTGGTGCTGCTGTCGAAGCCGTCCATCTCAACCAGTATCTGGTTCAGTGTCTGTTCCCGCTCGTCGTGGCCTCCACCCAGACCGGCGCCGCGGTGTCTGCCCACGGCATCGATTTCATCGACGAAGACGATGCAGGGTGCATTATGCTTGGCCTGGTCGAACAGGTCCCTGACACGGGAAGCGCCCACTCCGACAAACATTTCCACGAATTCACTACCACTGATGGAGAAAAACGGAACGCCGGCTTCACCGGCGACGGCTTTAGCAATCAAAGTCTTGCCGCAGCCGGGAGGGCCCACCAGCAGAACGCCTCGCGGTATGCGCGCGCCCAGAGCCAGGAATTTCTGGGGCGACTTAAGGAACTCAACAATTTCCTGCAGTTCTCCCTTGGCTTCATCGACTCCGGCTACGTCGGCAAAGGTCACAGTAGATTTATTATTGGATGCCAGGCGGGCGCGGCTCTTGGCAAAATTGAACGCCTGTGTATTGGCGCCTCTGGCCGAACGGAACAGGAAAAACAGCAGTGCGCCGAACAAAAGCAGCGGTACAAAGCTAATCATTAGCGAGCCCCAATCGAATCCGCCGGCCTTGACATCGAATTTCACCCCGTTTTCACCCAGCGTGATGCCGGCCGCAGTCAGGCTGTCCATTAGCTCTTTGGTGCTGCCTACAAAGGATGACTCGATTTTCTTCTCATCGCCTTTGAGGCCGATAATAGTGTACCCATCCTGCTGGATGGTGTCAGCTTCCCCCTGCTTGACCTGAGCGATGAACGTGAAAAAGTCCACTTTATCGGGTCCTTTGGTCATGGGGAACAAGCTGAAAGCTAAAGCTATTATTGCCACCAGGATCAGAATGTAGAATAGGCTACCCTGCCACCACTTAGTTTTCATAGTTTGATTCAGGACATATTATAGCAAAAGTGGGTGAATATAGAAAAAAGAGGTTCAAATTCGCCTTACGAGGGCGGTGAACTTGAGTCTACGTTTTTCTTGCGATAAGAGCGGAAAAGCATGAAGAGCAGCGCACCGAATAGAAGCAAAGGCACGAAGCTAATCATTAGCGAACCCCAATTGAAGCCGCCGGATTTGACGTCAATTTTGACCCCGTTTTCACCGACGGTTATGCCAGATTTCTCGAATGTATTAATAAGGTCGTCGGTGCTGCCAATGTAGCCTGTTTCGGCTATCCTCTTATCGTTTTTCAGACCGACAATGATTTGTCCGTCCTGCTGGATTGTATCGAACTCGCCTTGCCTGACCTGTCCGAGAAAGGTGTTCAGATCAACTTTTTCTGGTCTTGGTGAGGTAGGGAAGAGACTGAAAGCCAGCGCGATTATGGCGAACAGGATCAAAACATATAATAAGCTGCCCCGCCACCACTTCGGTTTTGGCTTTTCTTCCGCGCGCCCATTATATCAAAGGCGAGCCTGCGGGTACATATGCTATAATTATGGTGGTAATTACCAGGCTAATTTGGAGAATCGACTTCTGAAATCAGTAGACGTAGCCAGGCTGGCGGTGGAGGCGGCTTCGGAAAAACAGGCTGACGACATAGTCATGCTGGATACCAAACAAGTTTGCTCCTTTGCTGACTATTTCGTTATTTGCAGCGGCGACAATCCCCGGCAGATAGAGGCCATACGGCAGGAAATCCGCGATAGACTTAAGCAAGACGCAATTATTCCGTTTCACATCGAAGGTGGCGCCGATTCAGGCTGGATTCTACTCGACCTGGGCGATGTGGTGGTCCATATTTTCTCCCCATCGCAGCGCGACTATTACCGCCTCGATGATTTATGGCAGGAAGCGGTGCCGGTGGTCAGAATACAGTAGCCCCTCTCCGCCCCACCTCTCCAAATACTGAAACTCAAGCACCAAATCCTAAACAATATCGAAATTTAATTCTATAATTCAAGAAAGTAGGGATGGACCTTAGGTCCGTCCGCGCGGAGCGGATGCTCCGCGGTACCCGGCGCAACTCGGCGCATATTAACTTAAGATCTCCTTCGGTGAAAAGAAAAGCTTGATTTCACGTTCGGCGTTTTCTGCCGAATCGGAACCGTGGACCAGGTTCATTTGTATGTCCAGCCCGTAGTCACCCCGGATGGTACCGGGGGCAGCTTTTACGGAGTCGGTGGCACCCATGGTCTGCCTGATGGCCTCGATAGCCCTGTCCCCCTCAAAAACCGCGGCGATTATCGGTGTCGAGGTAATGAATTCAACTAAATCATTGAAAAATGGTTTGTCTTTGTGTACCGCGTAGTGTTTCTGGGCCAGAGCTTTATCCATCCGCAGCAATTTCATGGCTACAATCTTGAGCCCGCGCTTTTCCAGGCGCGAGATTATGACTCCAGCCAGATGTCGTTGCATGGCATCGGGTTTGATAAGCACCAGACTTCGTTCCATTTTTCTATTCCTCCATAAATAATTCTCAGCAGCGTACTGTCGGCCTCTTGCCAACAGATACTCCTAGAAATTTATGAGATTGCCGCACCCTTCTGCGGGAAGGGCTCGCAATGACGGTTAAGCACAATTATTTAACTTTACGCATTGTAATCGGCGGCTGGCGCAAATATAACGGCTGCAAGCTGGCCGCATCGTCCTGCTCACCCTTACTGAGGCGTTGCCAGCCCAGGGTTGCCAGGTAGACGGCGTGTCTCACTCTGGTAATTGCCTCCGGTATTATGGCATATTTCTCCAGCTTTTTCTGCAATTCATCGATGGCCGCCGGCGGAATTTCACCGCAGAAAACGGTCTTACGTTTGGTCTGCAGGCACAGGGAGTCTACTGTGGTGATGTGTTCCGGCTTAAGACAGCGCCAGCCGTTTTTATCCTGGTACAAAGCAGCCGCGATCTCGCCGCGTCCGGCGTTATGAATGGGACAGATCGGGAATCCGGTAAAGGCGAAAGGAAAAGCCTCGATTTCCAATGTGCTTATACCGACCAGCGGTATATCGAGCGCCAGGGCTAACCCTTTGGCGGTACTCACGCCGACTCTCAGCCCGTTAAAGCTGCCAGGCCCTCTGGCTACGAAGACAGCCTCCAGCGATTGCGGGCTGGTCCCCGTCTGGCCGAGCAGGCGGTCGATGTTTGGCGCCAGTTCCACCGTATGGTTTTGTTCGGAATGCCAGGTTATTTCGGCCACCATTTCGCCCTGCCGTGACAGGCCGATGCTGCAAAAGTCGGTGGATGTATCAATGGCTAGTTCCATTTTTCTAATTCGGTTTCCAGACCTGCTACTAATCTGGTATAACGGGGACCTTTTGGGTCAAAGCTTAAAGCCCTCTGGTTTTCCGATATGTAGCTAAGACTGATAAGCAGGCGTTCCCCGGGCAGCAACGACATGCCTTTATCCGCCCATTCCACCACGCAAACGCCCTTGCCGTATAGATAATCATCGAGCCCTAAATCCGCTATCTCTTCGATATGGTCTAGACGGTAGAAATCGATGTGGTACAGCGGCAGCCGCCCGCTATATTCCCTGATTAAAACAAACGAGGGGCTGAAGGCATATTCCTTGACGCCCAGTCCCCAGGCGATACCCTGAGTCAGGCAGGTCTTGCCGCTACCCAAATTGCCCGTCAGCAGAAATACATCTCCGGCTTGCGCGTGCTCGCCAAGCCGCCTGCCCAATAGCTGGGTCTGCTCCGGGCTGCGCGATACGAAATTCTTCTTTGTTACCTTCATAACCTTGATTTGAAATGTTCCCAGCCGACTTTTTGCCAGGGAACGATTTTGCCGTCATCATCCACGAGTTCGACCCGCCCCGGCTTTCCCTCTGTTATCTCGCCGATTACGGTTACAGGGCAGGGCATGGTCTTCTTTAGTCGGGGCATAATCAAAGTGCTGGCGGTGAACAGCAACTGGTAGTCCTCACCACCGCCCAAAATGAGTTGCAAATATTCCGTTTTGAAGTTTTTCTTCAGTGCCGGATGGACTGGCAGCATTTTTTGGTTAATCCGGGCGCTGACTCGGCTTGCCTCACAGACGTGGGTCAGGTCGGCTATAAGGCCGTCGCTTATATCTATGGCGCATTTAACAGCCCGGTGCAGCAAAATTTGCCCCTCGTCTATCCGGGGTATCGGGGTCAGGTGTGCCTCGCGGAGCAGTTGAGTTGTCTCGGTATCCAGTTTAAGGTGCTGTTTCAGCATTCGCAGGCCGGCGGCTGAAAGGCCGAGGTATCCGGTGACAGCTATCAAATCGCCGGGCACGGCTGCCGATCGCGTTAACATTGAAGTCGATTCCAGACTGCCCAGAACCGTGACATTTATTACGGTTTTATCCGAGGCAGCGATATTGCCGCCGACTATGGCTACTCCGGACCGCGCCGATATTTTTACCATTCCTCGATACAGGCTCAACACGCTGTCGGTCTCGAGTTCGCCGGGGAGTGCCAGCGAAACCAGGGCGTATTGCGGGGCGCCGCCCATAGCTGCGATGTCGCTCAGGTTCACGGCAATGGCCTTCCAGCCCAGCTCTTCCCAGGTGACCGTTTCCAGATCGAAGTGCGTATCCTGGACCAGGCTGTCAGTGGTAGCCAGCTGTATAGCGCCTTCTACCTTCCAGGCGGCGGCATCATCGCCAACGCCGATAATCAGGTTTTGCCAGGCGCTATCTTTCGGATTTCTGGCGTTGTTTACCGTATCCGCCAGAAGTTCAATAAGGCCGAATTCACCCAGTCCGGAGACCTTCATAGCGGCGATTATAACATAGGCCATTCGTGTTTGTTGATTTGGGTTTGTTTTCGGGAATTTAATCCAGGCGGGAGTTGATGGCGGTCAATTCCCTATTTTCACGTAAAAAAAGTGATATTTTGCTAAATAAGGCTTGTATGCATGAAAAGCAAGTTATATAATGCGTTTAAATAGCTAAGGAGGTCAGGATATGGAGCAGATGGTCAGATGCGCTAATTGTGGCACTCCAAACCCGCCGGGCCAGCAGTTCTGCGGTAAATGCGGAGCCAAGCTCGCGATTGAAGCACAGCAGCCACAACAGAAGATCAAATGTCCCAACTGCGGCTTCATGAACCTGCCCGGCCAGCAATTCTGTGGAAGCTGCGGAGCCAGACTGGTAGCTGTGGTACATCAGGCACCGACTGTCCCTGTCCAAACGGCTACCTCGGCACAGCAGGTATCTAATATGCCCCCCCAGGAAATGACGACTGTTCCAGCTCCCCAGCCGCCCGCCAAGGCAGTAAAACCCATCATACAGCGCCAGCAAGTTGATGTCCGCCCCACGTGGGGTCTGGCCTGGGGTCTGTGGTGGCGTATGTTCTTATTGGGGCTCCTAATCGGCGGTGTGCTTTACGCCATCGCTATCATCGTCATGCTCACACTCGGTTTTCATTTGTCGGTTCCAGGCCTGACGCCGTCAGCGTAAAGGGTTTATAATAGCCTATGCAACAGCAGACGGTTAAATGTCCGACTTGTGGTGCCGATTGCGCCGGCCCGGTATTCTGTACTACCTGCGGCACCAGATTGCCTCCCATAGTTCAGCCGGTATCTCCGGAAACTCAACCCGTAACACCAGCCAAACCAGCAGCTAAAGAATCGGCTGCACCTGTTAAATATAGCGCTTTACGTGCCGTCGCCGCCGTTTACAGAATTATCGGCTGGGTAATAATGGTGGGCGGCAGCCTGTTTGCTATTGCCCTGGCGGTGCTGGCGGTAGGAGCTACCGGTACGTTGACCGACTTCCTGCCTATAAGCGGGGGAGTAGGTACAGTGGTAATAGCTATTGTCGGCTTGATAGCCTCCATATTGTTAGGGCTGTTTCTGGTAGCCTTTGCCGATGTCTGCAACGTGCTGATAGACATCGAAAAGAATACCAGGTCACAATAAAAAATCAGACGATTTCCCAGTCCCGGTATCCCTGCTGAATTACCGCCAGATAGTCGGCTGCCGGCTTCAATTCCCTCGCTTGGTCGATTTTTATATAGGTTATCGCCTCTATAGGGTCGTTCGTCTCGGTCCAGACGGTGACCTTGCGGCGGTCGTAGGTCCTGGGATAGTCTTCATAGCTATCCAGCTGCTTTAAGTCCTTTTCAGAAACCTCGTAAACAGCGCCCAGCACCTTTTCACCCCGGTGCGGTGCGATGCTGGCCACACCGCCCTGATGGCCGGCGCGGGCGGTGAAGGTCAGCTTAAAGTTGGGCAGCGTGGCTACAAATTTCGGCTTGCTCTCCGGAGCGCGCTCGACCATTTGTTTTCGGCTAAGGTTTGAGGCGTAAGCGAAGTAATACATATTTACCCTCTGGAGGTAATACTATTTTACACATTCCGGTATATTTAACAATAGTCGGATTTGTACTTAACAAATGATTTTTTAGATGGTATAGTTAGCTGCTATGCGCCTGGCCATCCTCGCCGATATCCACAGTAATCTGGCAGCTTTCGAATCGGTGCTGAAAGATTTAGAGAGTAGGGGCGGCTTCGATAAAATCTGGTGTCTGGGAGATATGGTGGGTTACGGTCCTCAGCCTAACGAGTGCGTTGCCCGTTTGCGCCAGTTCGACCACGTTTGCATTGCCGGCAATCATGATTGGGCGGCCATCGAAAAAATGGACACCTTTGAGTTCAATCCGGTGGCGGCCATAGCAGCGCAGTGGACAGCACAGGAATTGACTGCCGACAGCAGAGACTATTTAACTGCCTTGCCGCTTATACTCAATGTGGACGGATTTACGCTGGCGCACGGCAGCCCGCGGGAGCCTATATGGGAATATCTGCTGTCGCAAAGCGCGGCTAAGGAAAATTTTACCTATTTTGAAACCAGTTACTGCCTGGTGGGCCATTCCCACGTTCCGCTCGTGTTTGAGCTTGACGGTACGCAGGTAATGCTCAGGGAACTTGGCGAGACCGAGTTCGTACTTTCCTCAAACCGCATGATTATCAATCCTGGCAGCGTCGGGCAGCCCAGGGACGGCGATCCCAGAGCCAGCTATGCCTTATACGATAGTGAAACTAAGAAAATCGGCCACTATCGTGTGGAATACGATATTGCCGCCACGCAGAAGAAGATGACGGAATTCGACCTGCCCAGGCCGCTGATACAGCGTCTGACCTACGGCCGATAGTGCTCTCAAGTCCAGAAGGGTACCATGGAGCATCTGCTCCACGGCATGCTGGAGTTACATATGGCTGAAGCAGATACTTCAGCCTACCCACGTGGCCTCTTGACCGTTTCCAGTCTTGAAAAGTGCGTGAAGCCATAGTAGTATGTGACTGGGCCGTGCTAGACGGGGAACTAGCGGTGCCCTGTACCCGAGATCCGCTATAGCGGGGTTGAAGTCCGGCTCGAGGTTTCTGTTTTTCAGGACTGCTCCGGTCAAGTGGCGTTGAGGACTGGGTCTTGCGCGGCGGAGAACTATGAACTCCGCCAGGTCCGGAAGGAAGCAGCGGTAAATAGTAATCTCCGGGTGCCGCAAGGCTACCTGGTCGGAGTTGGCTAGCCGGAGTAAGCTGAAGGGCAGATATCGAAGGTTGGTGCACGGCCCTTACAAAAACCTCTATGTCATTCTAAGCGAAGCGAAGAATCTATGGATTTAAATCTAGCAGGCAAAACCGTAATCGTTACCGGAGGCGGCTCGAATATAGGTCGGGCTATCGCCCTCGCTTTCGCCAAGGAAAAAGCGAATGTCATTATTGCTGATATTGACCAGGTTCAGGGGCAAAAGGTTGCCGGTGAAGCAATTGCTCTGGGCGGTAAGGCTAGGGCTTTCAAAACCGATGTGACGGACTATGATTCCGTGGTGGCCATGGTCAAGCGAACCATCGATGAATTCGGCAAACTCGATGTGCTGGTCAACAGCGTAGGCTGGACGAACGACCGTTTGTTTATCGAGAAGCCGAGGGAAGAATGGGAGAAGGAAGTAAACATCAATTTCTGGGGCGTGATCAACTGCACAAGGGCAGTCCTCGACCATATGATAGAAAGAAAGTTCGGCAAAATAATCAGCCTGGGCTCGGATGCCGGCAGGATGGGTGAATACCGGGAAGCCGTTTATGCAGCCTGCAAGGGAGGCATTATCGCCATGTCGAAATCGCTGGCGCGCGAGCTGGGCCGCTACGGCATAAATGTTAATGTCGTCTGCCCCGGAGTTACAGTACCTGATAATCCTGAGCACGCCGGCGAGTTCAGTATGTGGAAAGGGCCTCTGGCCCAGGTGTTTACGCCGGAGGCACAGGAAAAGGCAGCCAAAGCTTATCCCTTACGACGGTTGGGCAAACCTGAAGACGTAGCCGGCGTAGTTATCTTTTTAGCTTCCGATGCTGCTAGTTTTATTACCGGGCAGACCATCAGCGTCAGCGGCGGCTACACCATGATGTAGCAGTAGAGGAAATATGAAAGCTATAGATGTACACGCGCATCCCAGCACAGCCGCCTTCGACAGGAAGAAGTTATGGGGACCGGAGGTTGTGGAATATATATCCAAATACTATGGAGTTGAGTATAAGGTCAAGACCGATGAGGAAATGGCTCAGGACTTCAGAGAGGTTGACGCCAGAGCTCTGCTGATAGGCTGGGATGCGGAATCTGGCACCGGCTTCGATACCAGAAATACTAACGACGAAGTAGCCCGGCTGATAAAGAAGTTTCCCGACGTGTTCATCGGTGGCTGGGCCATGATCGACCCGTGGAAGGGTAAGGCGGCTATTACAGAATTGGAACGGTGTGTCAAAGAACTAGGGTTGATGGGACTGAAGTTTCAACAGGCGCTGCAGGCCTTTTTCCCCAACGACCGCAGATTTTACCCTCTTTATGAGAAGTGCGTTGAGCTTAAGATACCGGTCTCTTTCCACACCGGGACTACCGGCGCCGGCGCCGGTATGCCCGGCGGTCACGGCATACGGCTAAAGTACACCATGCCGGTTCCCTACATCGATGACGTGGCTGCCGACTTTCCGGAGCTGACCATAGTTATGATTCACCCCGCCTGGCCGTGGCATGAAGAGCAAATCGCCGTTTTGCTTCACAAAGGTAACGTATTTGCCGACCTATCCGGCTGGGCGCCCAAATATTTTCCGGATGTCATAAAGCGAGAGGTCAATGGCCGGCTGCAGGACAAGTTTATGTACGGCTCTGATTATCCTGAGATTCCGCCGAAACGATGGCTCCAGGAGTTCGAAAGCGGCGCCTATAAGCCGGAGGTAATGGAAAAGGTCCTGTATAAAAACGCCCGGAGAATCCTTAAGCTCAAAGTTTGAAGGCGTCAAGTGCCTGATAAAACAAGCTCATTTTCAGTTCAGGTCAAGAATATACTCCGCCAATCCGGACTAAAAGCCCGGAAAAGCCTGGGGCAGCATTTCCTGATTGATGAGTCGGTTTTAGACACTATCATTACCGCCGCAGAGTTGTCTCCACAGGACACTGTAATTGAAGTCGGTCCCGGGCTGGGCATACTGACGCGTGAACTGGCGAGGCATGCCGGCAGCGTGGTTGCAGTGGAACTGGATGATAAACTGGCGTCTCTATTGCACCGTCGGCTGGCCGGATTATCCAATCTCAGGGTAATTAACGGCGATATACTTGAACTAAAACTGACGCAGCTGCTGGGAGCTAAAAGCGTTTACAAGGTGGTGGCTAATCTGCCGTACTATATTACGTCACCGGTGCTGCGTTATTTTGTGGAAGCTTCGCCCAGGCCGTCTCTAATGGTTATGATGGTACAGAAGGAAGTCGGCGAAGCCATTGTCGCCTCTCCGGGGGACATGTCGCTGCTGGCGGTCAGCCTGCAGGTATACACCAGGCCGGAAATCGTATCTCATGTGCCTGCCAGCAGCTTCTATCCTCAGCCGAAGGTGGATTCTGTTATAGTAAAATTTAACATGCTGGCTGAGCCAGCCGTAAAGGTGATGGATATGGCGAGGTTTTTCGAAGTGGTCAGGGGCGGCTTCAGCGCACCCCGAAAGCAGCTGCATAATTCGCTGGCGCACGGATTGGGATTCAAACCAGCTGAGGTGGCTCCGCTGCTGGAAAAAGCCGGCATCGATTCGCAGCGCCGGGCCGAGACGTTGAGCTTGAAAGAGTGGCAAGCACTGTACGAAGTAATGGAATCAAAGGTAGTAAAAAGTGATTAAATATCTGGCGCCTGCAAAAATAAACCTCGTCCTTGAGGTCCTGGGCAAGCGTAACGACGGCTACCACGAAATCCGCAGCCTGGTGCAGGCCATCGACCTGTGTGACACGCTGACTTTCGACTTGGCAGATTCGATTTCGCTCAAGTGCAGCGAGCCGAGTCTGGAAACCCCCGATAATCTGGTGATCAAAGCCGCTGAACTGCTGAGGCAACGTGGTGGTCAGGGGAAGGGGGCCAGAATTAAGCTGGAGAAACGGATACCCTGGGCCGCCGGCCTTGGTGGTGGCAGCAGCGACGCCGCAGCTACGTTGCTGGCTCTCAATGTCCTCTGGGATTTAAAAATGGCAACGTCTGAGTTAATTGATTTAGGAGCCAGACTGGGTTCAGATGTCCCGTTTTTTATACATTGTAGAGCTGCCGTGATTGAAGGTCGAGGTGAAAAAGTAGAACCAGTACCGGTATCAGCCAGAAGCTGGTTCGTGTTATTGGTGCCTGATTTGCCGAAGATGCCGGATAAGACGCGCCGGCTTTATGCCTGCCTGGACAGTGGGCATTTCTCAGATGGGCATCTGGTTGATACCGCCTTGAAATGCTGGTCTACGGACATGCCGGTTACCCCGAGCCTGTTGTTTAATGTTTTTGATAAAGTTGCCTTCGAGGCCTTTCCCGGGCTGGAAGCGTACTGGAAGAGGTTTGAGGAAGCCGGCGCCGAGAATATTCACCTAGCTGGTTCGGGGCCGACCCTATTTACATTGTTTAACAGTAAAATTGAGACGGCGAAAATCTATCGGAATCTTCGTAATAAGAAAATAAAAGCTTATTCGATCTCAAGTATCATATAAATCCTAGCCTGGGGAAAAGTAAAAATCCTATTAGTTTGCCAATAAATTCGAACAATGCTACATTTGAAGAGGCGGAGCTTTTAATATCATTTAGCACAGATAACTTAATCTTTAGAGGTGTTTAGAT
>Ga0116202_10001000_pt1 | contig 16386 bp, 14 predicted proteins | sample LakKivw325mmetaG_FD_94479 | JGI IMG/M metagenome (GOLD analysis project Ga0116202, IMG submission 94479) | Anoxic lake water microbial communities from Lake Kivu, Rwanda to study Microbial Dark Matter (Phase II) - Lake Kivu water 325m metaG | ecosystem: Environmental > Aquatic > Freshwater >...
AGAAACATTTGAGGCTGGCTGACCGGCCTTATGGCGTATCAAAGAGTTCAACGAAGACCTGATCGGGCATCTGCCGTTCTTTAACGGCGTCCGTCCTCGCCGGCCGCCTGTGCAACTCTTGTACGCAGGCGGTCTTTTTTCGAATATACTTAGGAAGATGCCGGCAAAATTTGAGTTCGCTTACAACTTGGAGCGGGATTTGGAAAATTGGAAGAATAGTGTAATCTCGTGGAGACGGCCACTGCACGGAAACGAGGGTGTGCAGGAGAAAGTGGTGTCGAGGTTACCCCAAGAAATCAGGAAAGGTTTAAGCGGAGCCGAAACCGACATCGAAAAGTTAGACATTATCAGAAAGTACCTTGAGAGAAATAGGAAAGAGAAGGCAAATTATTACCAAGAAAAAATTGGCAATCTCTCCGAGGCATGGGCCAACATTCAGGCTAAGGCTATCTCACGACTGGAGAAGCTATTCGAAAAGCCCCTCGACTTTGACTTAATAACTGTGAATCCCACTACCCTGCCGATCAGGCCATACAACTTCCAGGAACGCTACCTTATGGTTAGTTTCGATCAAGAGGTTTCCGATCAGTTGCGAACAATCATCCACGAATTATTCCACTTTATGACCCACGCGCATTACGACTCCTACCTCAGAGATAAAATTGGAGGCTTCCAGCACTACGAAATGGTTAAGGAAGCCTTAACGGTTTTTATTAATTCCGATTTCCAAGATTTAGGCGTCCCGGAGGATAAGGGATATCCAAAAGAAAGAGGAGTCCGCGAAAAGCTTTTGGAAATAGACAGATCAGAGAAATCATTCGAAGAAGTACTGGATGAGGCTGTTGCCCTGACCAAAGAACTTCTTTGATATTCAATACCTAGAAATTACATTAAGAGAAAAACCGGGTAGTTTTGGCTTTCCCAAGGTAATTATTGAGTTTTGCAATAGCCTTTTCTCCCCAAAATCAGGAGAAGACCGCAAGCGCGCGGTGGCTAGTCCGCAGGCGAGCGAATATCTTTACTATCTCCACGATGCCGATGGGAATATTCACTATGCCAAGACCCTCGAGGAGCACAATCAGAACGCGGCCAAATATTTGCATTGACTTAAAAGGACAGAAACATTTGAGGCTGGCTGACCGGCCTTATGGCGTATCAAAGAGTTCAACGAAGACCTGATCGGGCATCTGCCGTTCTTTAACGGCGTCCGTCCTCGCCGGGGCGTTTGGTGAAGGAGCAGCTTTTATCTCAAATGTCCGTATCCCATACAGGGGCTTGACAAGGGCGGTTCCATTTGCTATCTTGGGTTCGAAGGTTAAGAGCATTGGGTGAAGCGCGAGGGGCGCTCTTTTGGGGTGCGCCTTTTTCCTGTTTATGCCAAGAAAATTTTTTGGTGAAAGAAAAGAGTTCCTGCCCCTTCCTGACTTAGCCCTTGCTCAGAAGGAATCTTTTGAGCATCTTCTTTCCGTAGGGATTGATGAGGTTCTGGACGAGATAAACCCCATTCGGGATTACACGGGTCGCGGTTGGGAAATATCTTTTAGCAAAGTGCGGCGAGGCAAGCCGCCGATTACTGTTATGGAAGCAGTCAAGAGGGGGCTGACCTATGCTTTCCCTTGGTACTTGACGGCGACCCTTACGGAAGTCAAGAGCGGAAAGAAAGTTTCCCAGGAGATTTATATGGGCGAGATCCCTCAAATGACGGAGAGCGGGACTTTTATCATTAATGGTGTCGAGCGGGTGGTGGTTAGTCAGCTCCTTCGGTCAGAAGGTGTTTATTTTTCGCTCGATACCGATCCGGCGACTGGTGCTCTGCTTGCTTCGGCGAAGATTCTCCCCAAGAACGGGGCTTGGTTAGAGTTCTCCACCGCCCGTAGAAATTATTTGACGGTAAAGATCTCCAATTACCGTAAGATGGCGGCAACAACCCTTCTCCGCGCTTTTGGAATGGCTTCGGACGACATGATTAGAAAATCCTTCGCCGATCTTGATACTGATCCGAATCGGCAGTTTATCGAAGAGACGTTGAAAAAGGATCCGGCCAAGAACTTTGAGGGAGCAATCGTGGAGGTCTTTGGTAAGATCAGGCCGGGCGAACCGCTCCTCTTCGATACCGCCAAGATAACGTTTGAGCGTATCTTCTCCGACCCCCGGCGCTACGACCTCGGTGTTGCGGGCCGTTTCAAGTTAAATCAAACGCTCGGGCTTAATTTTTCCCCTTCCGAAAAAAGGAACCGGCTTTTAACGCTGCGAGATCTGACAGAAGTAATTAGAAGGCTGATTGAGCTTAATCATGGGATCGGAGAGGCGACAGATATTGATCATCTTGGTAATCGTCGGATCCGGTCAGTGGGGGAACTCGTTCAGAGTCAGCTAAGGACCGGTTTTCTGCAGATGGAGAGGGTTATAAAGGAGCGGATGAGCCTTCAAGCTCGTGATCAGCTGCCCAAGCCGGCGGTATTGATCTCGACCCGACCGCTGGAGGCTCGTCTTCACTCGTTTTTCGCCTCATCGCAGCTTTCCCAGTACCACGAACAGACGAATCCTTTGGCTGGCTTGGAGCATTTGCGGCGTTTATCGGTTAAGGGTCCGGGTGGGTTGACGGCGGAACGGGCCGGATTTCCAGTCAGAGACGCTCATTTCACTCACTACGGTCGGATCTGTCCGATAAAGACGCCGGAGGGGGCCTCAATTGGATTGACGACGCACCTCGCCCTCTATGTGCGAGTCAACAAACTTGGTTTCCTGGAGACCCCTTACCGAAAAATAGACAAGAGTAGGAGTGTCCCAAGAGTAACTGACGAGGTTGTTTATGTTGCCGCGTACGATGAAGATAAATACGTTATCGCGGACGCATCGGTGCGGTTGGGAAAGAATGGGGAAATTCTTGATGAGCGCGTTCCTCTTCGGCATAAAGACGATTTCTTCTTTGGTTTCGCTTCTTCCGCAGACCTCATTGATGTAACCCCGAGGCAAATTCTTTCGGCTTCGGCAGCCCTTGTTCCCTTCCTGGCCCACGACGACGCCGGTCGCGCACTGATGGCGTCAAATATGGTCAATCAGGCTGTTCCTCTTGTGAAGCCGGAGGCCCCCCTTGTCGGGACCGGCATCGAGAAAGGTTTGGCCGAGAACTCGGGGCTGATTTTGACTGCCGAGGCGAGCGGGCAAGTTACTTATGCTGATGCCGGCCGGATTGAGGTGGCTTACGGGGGAAAGAAGAAAGTTTACGATCTGAAGAAGTTCGTCAAGAGCAACAACGAGACTTGTTACAACCAGAAAGTGCAGGTGGAGGTGGGGCAGGAGGTTAAAAAAGGCGATCTCCTCGCCGATGGTCCCGCGACTGCTGACGGCGAGCTGGCTCTTGGTCGCAATCTTACAATCGCCTATATGTATTGGAAGGGGTATGGCTATGAGGATGCGATTGTCATTTCTGAGCGTCTTTTGAGGGAAGATCTTTTGTCGTCGATTCATATTTCCGAGCATGTGATACGGGTTCTAGAGACGAAGTTGGGGCCGGAGGAAGTAACGCGCGACATTCCTAATGTTTCTGAGGGTTCGTTGCGGAACCTCGATGAGGATGGAATTGTGACGATAGGGGCCGAGGTTAAGGGTGGTGATATTTTGGTGGGGAAGATTGCCCCGAAGGGGGAAACAGAGCTCTCTGCCGAGGAGCGGTTGCTGCGGGCGATTTTCGGGGAAAAAGCGCGCGAGGTGCGGGATGTCTCTTTGCGGATGCCTCACGGGGAGTGGGGAACGGTGGTTGGTGTCCGGCTCCATCGGAAGGGGGAGGTCGATCTGCCAGTGGGCGTTCTGCAGGAGATTGCTGTTCGGGTGGCGCAGGTTCGGAAGATTACCGTCGGCGACAAGCTTGCCGGACGGCACGGTAATAAAGGTGTGATCAGTAAGATTGCTCCCGTTGAGGATATGCCTCATCTTGAGGACGGAACTCCCGTAGACATAATTCTCGAGCCCCACTCGGTAGTGAACCGAATGAATCTTGGCCAGATCCTTGAAGCTCATCTTGGTTGGGCGGCGCAGAAGCTTGGCCAGCCATATGCCGTTCCCGTCTTTGAGAGGTGTGAAGAAGAGTTTTTAGTTGAAGAGCTAAAGAAGGCAGGGCTTCCGGCGACAGGGAAAGTAACGCTTTATGATGGGATGACAGGCGAGCCATTTGACCGTGACGTGGTGGTAGGGAGCGCCTATATCCTGAAACTCAAGCACCTTGCCGAGGATAAAATTCACGCTCGTTCTACCGGACCTTATGCCTTGGTGACCCAGCAGCCTTTGGGAGGGAAGGCACAGTTTGGTGGGCAGCGGTTCGGGGAGATGGAGGTTTGGGCGCTCGAAGCATACGGGGCGGCCCATACGCTGCAGGAAATGTTGACCATAAAGTCTGATGATCTCGTCGGACGTTCTCAAGCCTATCGGGCCATCATCCAAGGGGAGGAGATTCCCGCTCCCTCTATTCCCGAATCGTTCAAGCTTTTGGTCCGGGAACTAAACGGGGTAGGTATGGCAGTGGAGATTTTAGGGAAGGGTGAGGAGGGAAAGGAGGAAAAAAATGCGTGAAGGATTCTACTCTATTAGAGACTTTGACGCTCTGAAAATCTCTCTTGCTTCTCCGGAGGTTATCAAAGGTTGGTCGTACGGTGAGGTGACTAAGCCCGAGACAATCAATTACCGAACCTTTAAGGCTGAGAAGGATGGGCTTTTCTGTGAGCGGATCTTCGGGCCTACAAAAGATTACGAGTGTTATTGCGGAAAGTATAAGAAAGCGCGCTTCAAGGGGATTATTTGCGATAAATGTGGTGTAGAGGTAACGAGCAAGCGAGTGAGAAGGGAGAGGATGGGACACATTTCCTTGGTTGCTCCCGTTGCTCACGTGTGGTTCTTCCGCGGTATTCCCTCCGTCATCGGCATTCTTTTGGGCCTTCCCCCGCGGAGTTTAGAGGGGATAATCTACTTCACTCATTATCTCGTTATCTCTATCAATAAAGATAAAAAAGCGGAGGCCGTTGCAAAGTACGAAGCGGACGTAACCCGTGAGTTGAAGGCTCTCGAGGGGGGTGAGGAGAAGAAGGGGTTACCGGCGGCGGAGAAAACGCGATTGGCGGATAAGCTTTCACGAGGGGTGTCGATTCTGAAATCCGTAAAGAAGTTTACCCTCCTTTCCGAGTCCGAGTACGAGTTGGTTTCTCCTTACCTTAAAGAATTTGCCGAAGTGGCGATGGGGGCCGAGGCGCTCCGTCGTGCCCTTGCTAGCCTCGATCTTGATAAAATGGCTGCTTCTTTCCGGAAGAAGGTAAGCGATTCAAAAGGGGAGCGGCGCATTCGCTACACGAAGCGGCTACGGGTAGTCGAGAATATGCGCAGTGCCGGGGTCTCCCCGGAGTGGGCAGTCCTTACCGCCCTCCCTGTTATCCCGCCCGACCTGCGCCCGATGGTGCAGCTGGAGGGAGGTCGTTTTGCCACTTCTGACTTGAACGACCTTTACCGGGCAGTGATTAACCGTAACAACCGATTGAGGCGCCTTTTGGAGCTTGGTGCTCCCGAAATCATCGTCAGAAATGAAAAACGGATGCTCCAGGAAGCGGTCGACGCTTTGATAGACTCCTCTAAGTCGCGTAGGGGGAAGGTAACGCGCGGGCGCCGGCAGCTGCGCTCTTTCGCCGATATGCTTTCGGGAAAACAGGGCCGTTTCCGCCTCAATCTTTTGGGAAAGCGGGTTGATTACTCCGGGCGGTCAGTCATTGTCGTTGGACCGAAACTGGGCCTCTCGGAGGTAGGCCTTCCTCGGGAGATGGCCCTAGAGTTGTTCAAGCCGTTTGTTATTCGAGAGGTTCTCCTCGAAGGCCTCGCTCCTAACCTTCGGAGCGCTAAGTCGTATCTCGAGGAGAGGGGTGATGAAGTTTGGGATATCCTTGAGCGAGTGACGGCCGACCACCCCGTCTTGCTTAACCGTGCCCCGTCTCTTCACCGCCTATCCGTCCTTGGTTTCTACCCGCGGTTAATCGATGGGAGTGCCATTCAACTTCATCCGGCGGTTTGCAGCGGATTTAATGCCGACTTTGACGGCGACACGATGTCGGTACACATTCCTCTTTCTGCGGTGGCGATCAACGAAGTCAAGGAGCATCTTCTCTCGGTCAAGAACCTTCTCCGTCCCGCGACCGGCAAGCCTATTGCTGTTCCCAATAAGTCTCAAGCCTTAGGCCTCTTTTATCTCACCTCGATTCCACCCGCGGAGGAGGTGCGGACGGAGGACAAGTTGAAAGTTTTTGCCGACGAGGGTGAGGTGATCTTGGCGCGCGAGGTGAGAAAGATTGGATTGCGCGAGAAGATACGGGTAAGGGTAGACGGTAAATTCTTGGTTACGAGTGTGGGGAGGGTAATTCTCAACCAAGTTCTTCCCCGGTCCCTCCGCTTCTTCAACAAAGTGATTGACAAGGGAGAAATTGCCAGTATGATGACACAGGTGCTTGAGGAGGAGAGTGAGGAGGAGGCGGTGCGGCTCATCGATGCTCTTAAGGATTTGGGCTTTATCTACGCTACCTCTTCCGGTGTAACCATGTCCATTTTTGATGCTGTGGTCCCCGACAGGAAGGGAGAAATCTTGGCGGAGACAGATAAGGAAGTGGCGGAAATTGGAAGGAACTTTCGCCACGGGCTAATTACGAATGAAGAGCGCCGCGAGCTGACGAGAGTTGCTTGGAGCGAAGCGACGGCGGAGTTGGCAGAATTGGCGTGGTCCGCAATTGATGAAGAGAGTCCCGTTAAATTGATGATTTCCTCCGGTGCCGCTCGAGCGACGAGAGAGCAGGTTAAGCAAATCTCGGGGATGAAGGGCCACGTGGTTGATCCTACAGGGAGGGTGGTGGAGATGCCGATTTGTTCCAATTATCGCGAGGGGTTGACGGGGTTTGAGTACTTCTCTGGGGCGCGGGGGGCGAGAAAGGGTTTGGTTGATACCGCCTTGAGAACGGCCGATGCTGGCTATCTGACGAGAAGATTAATCGATGTTGCTCAAGACGTAATTGTCAGGGAGGAGGATTGCGGGACGAGTGCGGGAATTTCGATTTTACGCTCCGAGGAGCGATTACTAGCCAGTTTCGCCGAAAGATTGGTGGGGAGAGTCGCAGCCGAGGAGGTGAAGGTGGGAAGAAAGATAATAGTAAAGAAGGGAGACTTGATTGATCGAGAGCAGGCGGAGGCCGTTGACGCTGCCAAAATCGAAGAGGTAATAGTCCGGTCCCCCTTGACCTGCGAAAATCCTTACGGTGTTTGTGCTATCTGTTACGGGTTGGATCTCGGTTGTAATCAGATGGTTAAGGTTGGGACGCCGGTAGGAATTGTGGCCGCCCAGTCCATCGGTGAGCCGGGAACTCAGCTTACTTTGCGAACGTTCCACCTCGGCGGAGTGGCGGGAAAAGATATTACCCAAGGGTTGCCGCGGGTGGAGGAGCTTTTTGAGGCCCGAACACCGAAGTTTGAAGCTATCGTGGCTGACTTTGATGGCAAAGTCAGCGTTGCCGAGGGGGAGGAAGGGAATAAAATTTTGCTCTCTGACGGCAACCAGAGCATCGTCTACGATGTTCCTGCTGGGAGGGATATTCTCGTCAAAGACGGTGAAAAGGTAATGATAGGTTGCCCCCTCACCGAGGGCGATCTTGACCCGAAGAAAATTGTCAGATTGAAGGGTGTTCAGGCAGCGCAGAAGTATCTTGTCGGCGAGGTGCAGGAGGCTTACTCGAGCCAAGGGGTTTCTCTTGCCGACGTTCATGCTGAGGTGATTGTCCGACAGATGTTCAATAAAGTGCAAATAAAGGATCCTGGAGACACCGCCTTTATCCCCGAGGAAGTTGTTACCAAAGTCCGTTTCCAGGAAGAGAATGCGAGGGTCTCGAAGGCGGGTGGGACTAAGGCGACGTCTAGAATCAAACTCCTCGGGGTTACTAAGTCGTCGTTGAAGACAGACTCCTTCCTTTCCGCCGCTTCTTTCCAGGACACGACGAGGGTGTTGACAGAGGCTGCTATCTCGGGTAAGGTAGATAATCTTCTCGGGTTGAAAGAGAACGTTATTATTGGGCGGCTGATTCCGGTGGGGGAGCGGGCAAGGTTAGGGGGTAAAGTTTAGGTCCTAGGCGCTATAAAGCGCAAGCGTTCTAAGGGCTAAGATCTAGAAATGCCAACGACACAACAGTTAATTAGAAAGAGGAGGAAGAGGATAACGCGGAAAAGCAAGACGCCAGCCTTGGCCGAAATCTACTCCTCAATCAGGCGCCGACGGAAGCAGGTTTTAGCGCCGTTCAAGCGGGGGGTTGTTTTGGCAGTCAGGACGGTGACGCCGAAGAAGCCAAACTCTGCCTTGCGAAAGGTAGCCCGGGTGCGCCTTTCCAACGGGCGCGAGGTTACTGCCTATATCCCCGGTGAGGGTCATAATCTTCAAGAGCACGCGATTGTCCTTGTCCGCGGGGGGCGGGTGAAGGATCTGCCTGGAGTACGTTACACCGTCGTTCGAGGTGTGTTTGATACCGCCGGGGTAGAGGGGAGAAAGAAAGGGAGATCGTTGTATGGGACGAGAAGAGGTGGGGCAGCAGCCCCAGCCGGAGGCGCGGGTGAAGAATCGGCTCCAGAGGAAGGGAAATGACGTCAACAGTACAATCACCCAATAACGCCGGCTTATTTGATTTATTCGCTGGCTGAAAGGGAGCGCAAAATGCCTAGAGCAGGATCAGTAAAAGAACGACAAATTGGCGCCGATCGGATTTACGGGTCGGTGGTGGTGGCAAAGTTGATCAATCAGGTTATGCAATCGGGGAAGAAGGAGACGGCGAGGGAGATTGTCTATGGTGCGCTGGAAAAGGCGGCCGAATCACTGGGGGAATCTCCACTTTCCGTTCTAACGCAAGCGATTCTCAACACCACTCCCAAACAGGAGGTCCACTCTCGACGGGTGGGGGGAGCTGTTTATCAGGTGCCGACGCCGGTCAAGGGCTCGCGAGGACAGGCGTTGGCGATTCGCTGGATTGTCCAAGCAGCCCGGTCAAAAACGGGAAGGCCAATGCGGGATCGGCTGGCCGAAGAGCTTAAAGATGCCTACAACAATGCGGGTGGGGCGGTAAAGAAAAAGGAGGACGTTCGCAAAATGGCCGAGGCAAACCGCGCCTTTGCTCATTTTCGGTGGTGACGCCGGCCACCGGGGGAAGACGGTTTATGAGCCAAGGGCGAGTTCTTATTTCCAGCAGTAATTTTGATTATCGAGAGGAGCTTCCAAATATAATCAAAATTAGATCTCGTGTTAGCCCCCTGCAGTGGGCGCTGTCGTTGTGGTGCATTGTCTTCTCACTTAATAGCGGCAGTGGCTTCTGTAGGGATTTCTTTGTGTGGTGTGAGTGTGCCTTAGGTTTTGAGCTTTATCATCTGCCGCTATCATCTTGTCTAATTCCCTCCTGGTAATGAATGATTTGCCGATTTTTCTCAGCTGTTCTTCTTGGTCCTCAATTGCTTGGTAAAGAGCCTTAAGGACTTTTTTTGGAAATTGATTCCTCCGCGTGCGGCGGCTTCTAAGTCGCTTACGCTAATTCCAGCTGGGGTAGCCTCAAAAACAACGTAGCCGATTTCAGAAGCACGGCGGCGTTTTTCCTCGATGTCGGGGCCGGTGGCAAGCGTTAAATTGACGGGAATCGGCTCTTTTCGACCCGTGACCGTGATCCACATATCAATTCCGTACCTGTCCTCGTCCTCGGTTGTTTGTTCCGCTGTGGCAGAGTTGGACCGATTAATGGCTGCGACAAGTAGCCTTTCCGCCCAGTGACACACCCGCTCGTAGGATTGCTTTTCTAATCCGTGAGGTTGTGATTTTTCGCCGCTTTGCATCCAACTATTAGTAATTACTCTATCGTTATCTTCTTTCCGTCGCTAGGCTGCCTCCAGCGCTTTCGCCACTTTCCTGACCCGAGAATGAGTTTTATTCCTAAGATGATTAGGACCGAGGGCCAGAAGACATCCCAGAGTTCGCCGGAGATTATCCCTAGGTTTCTCAAGAGGAAGAAAACGCCCATAACGATGAAGAGAGTCCCAACGAAAATCATTTCTGCCACCTCCTTTAGGGAGTATACATGATTTGGCGTATGAGCGCCAGTGTTCTACCAGCGGCGACCCCACGCATTGTTGTTTCCCCCGCTAGTTTTGCTTATTGGCGGAAAAGACCGCTCCTACCGATTGACTAAAAGTTGCTACTCTGGTAGCATACGTTAGCATTGCGTTAGCTATGTCTGAAGAGAAGATTTCGGAGAAATCAGGGTTCAAAGCGCCTCTCGACAAGGTTCGTAATATCGGGATCATTGCTCATATTGACGCCGGTAAGACAACGACGACCGAGCGGGTCCTTTATTACACTGGCCGGACCTACAAGATTGGCGACATAGACGAGGGAACGACGGTGATGGACTGGATGGAGCAGGAGAGAGAGCGGGGAATCACAATCATGGCCGCAGCGACGACTACCTTTTGGCAAGACCACCGGATCAACATTATTGATACCCCCGGCCATGTTGACTTCACCGCCGAAGTTGAGCGCTCCCTCCGCGTTTTGGATGGGGCGGTGGTTGTCTTCGACGGGAAGGAAGGGGTCGAACCTCAATCGGAGAAGGTTTGGCGCCAGGCAGATAAGTATAATGTCCCGAGGCTTTGTTTCATTAACAAAATGGATAAGCTGGGGGCTGATTTTGAACGTTCGGTGAAGTCAATCCAGGGGAAGTTGGGGGCAAAGGTGGTAGTTCTTACCCTCCCAATCGGTCAGGAGAGCGACTTCTCTGGGGTGGTCGATGTCTTAAAGAGGAAGGCGTACCGGTTTGAGGGCAAACTGGGGGAGAAAGTCGTTGAGGAAGAAGTTTCTGCGGAGATGAGAGAGACGCTTGAGAAAGTTCGGGCGGAGACGGTAGAGACGATTGCCGAGAGCGATGAGGCCCTGTTGGAGAAATATGTTGGCGGCGAAGAGTTCAGTTTGGGCGAATTAAAAGCAGCCCTGCGGCGGATCGTAGTCGTAGGCGAGGTTTTCCCCGTCTTGGCAGGGTCATCGCTTCGGAACAAAGGGGTTCAGCTTCTTTTGGACGCTGTTGTTGATTATCTCCCGTCTCCTCTCGATATTCCTCCGGTCGAGGGGAAGGATCTCCAAGGCAACAAAGTGCTCCGTAAGACGGATCCCAAAGAGCCGTTTACGGCCCTAGCTTTTAAGGTGCAGGCGGACCCCTTTGTTGGCCGGCTGACTTATTTCCGCGTTTATTCCGGAACCCTTCAGGCAGGGTCTTATGTGCTGAACGCCTCGAAGAATACTAAAGAGCGCATTAGCCGCATCTTACTGATGCACGCTAACTCTCGGGAAGAGATAAAAGAGATTGGGGCGGGGGAGATTGGGGCTGCCGTTGGCTTGAAGGAGACCTTTACAGGCGAGACTCTTTGTAGCGAAAAGGCGCCAATAATCCTTGGGAGCATTATTTTCCCGGAGCCGGTGATTTCAGTCGCAATTGAGCCGAGGACGAAAGCTGACCAGGAGAAGCTAAGCCAGTCGATGCACAAACTGGCTGAAGAGGATCCGACTTTCAAGGTCTACGGCGATCCTGAGACAGGGGAGACGATTATTTCGGGGATGGGAGAACTTCACCTAGAGATTATCGTCGATCGAATGAAGAGGGAATTCAAGGTTGACGCCGATGTGGGAAGGCCGCAGGTTGCCTATAGAGAGACAATTACCAATTCAGTTGAGCAGGAGGGGAAGTATATTCGCCAGTCTGGGGGGCATGGGCAGTACGGACATGTTTTCCTTCGTCTTGAATCGCTTCCTCCGGGGCAAGGGTTTGAATTCGTTAATGAGATTCGTGGCGGGGCGGTTCCGAGGGAATTTGTTCCCGCGATAGAGAAGGGGGTAAAAGAAGCAATGTCTAAAGGGGTTGTCGCCGGATATCCTTTGGTTGATATGCGCGTCGTCCTCTATGACGGTTCATTCCATGAGGTTGACTCTTCCGATATTGCCTTCCAGATCGCCGCTTCAGAGGCAACGCGGGAGGGAGCGAAGCGGGCTAAGCCCTGCCTCCTGGAGCCAATTATGAAGGTGGAGGTGACCGTTCCCGAGGAGTTTTTGGGCGAGGCTATCGGTGATCTCTCCGCCCGGCGAGCACAAATTGAAGGAACAGAGGGGCGGGGTAATACTCAGGTGATAAAGGCTCGTGTGCCTCTGGGGGAGATGTTCGGATACGCCACTACTATCCGTTCCTTGACATCAGGGAGAGGAATCTTTAATATGGAGCCATCTCATTACGAGAGAGTGCCGGAGAATATCGCTGAGGAGATAATCTCTGGAGGGAATAAAGCCGAGAGGAGGTGAAACCATGGCCGAGGAAAAGAAGTTTGAGAGAACAAAACCTCACGTCAACATCGGAACAATTGGTCACGTTGACCACGGGAAGACGAGCTTAACTTCCGCGATTACGAAATATCTCTCCGAGAAGAAGCTGGCAACTTTTTTGCCCTTCGACAAGATTGATGAGGCGCCGGAGGAGAAGGAGCGCGGACTGACAATTAGCATTTCCCATATTGAGTACGAGACGGAGAAGAGGCACTACGCCCACATTGATTGTCCGGGGCACGCCGATTACGTCAAAAATATGATTACTGGTGCGGCCCAGATGGACGGGGCGATTTTGGTTGTTTCCGCTCCTGATGGTCCAATGCCCCAGACGCGGGAGCACATTCTTCTGGCTCGTCAGGTTAACATCCCGGCCATAGTGGTTTTCATTAATAAGACCGATATGGTCGATGATCCAGAGCTGGTTGACTTGGTCGAAGTGGAGGTACGGGATCTTCTGAAGAAGTATGAGTTCCCCGGCGACGAGATTCCTGTTATCAAGGGTTCTGCCCTCAAGGCGCTTGAGGGGGATGCAGAGGGGATGAAGTCGATCGAGGAGCTGATGAAGGCGGTCGACGATTATATTCCGACTCCTGTTCGTGAGCTTGATAAGCCGTTCTTGATGCCAATCGAAGATGTCTTCTCGATCAAGGGTCGCGGGACGGTCGTGACTGGAAGGATCGAGCGCGGCAGGATCAAAGTTAACGACGAGGTGGAGGTTGTTGGCCTTCGCGACACCCAGAAGTCGGTGGTTACCGGGGTTGAGATGTTCAAGAAAACTCTTGACACTGGGGAGGCGGGCGATAATGTTGGCCTTCTTTTGCGGGGAATTGAGCGGTCTCAGGTCGAGCGCGGGCAGGTTGTTGCCGCTGTCGGGTCAGTGAAGCCGCACACGGAGTTTGAGGCTGAGACCTACATCCTTTCCAAGGACGAAGGAGGTCGCCACACGCCGTTCTTCTCGGGATACAAGCCGCAATTCTACATCCGGACGACTGATGTCACGGGCGAGGTAACTCTGCCGAAAGAGGTGGAGATGGTAATGCCCGGCGACAACGTAAAGATTATCGTTAAGCTTATCCAGCCGATCGCCGTCGAGGAGGGGTTGCGTTTCGCTATCCGTGAGGGAGGGCACACTGTCGGGGCTGGGGTCGTCTCGAAGACCATAAAGTGACGACAGGCGGACGGCGACAAACCAATCGCTAAGCACTTTTGCTGGTGTTGATGTGTTATGCCAAAAGGAAGGCTAAGGGTTCGTTTGAAAGCATATGATGCCCGGGTAATTGACCGGAGTGCGGAGCGGATTGTCGATACCGCTGTCCGTACCGGGGCGAAGGTTGTTGGCCCGATGCCGCTTCCAACGGAACGGGAGCGTTTTGTCGTTATCCGCTCACCGCATATCGATAAGCGATCGCGGGAGGTCTTTGAGATTTTGACCCACAAGCGCCTCGTTGATATTGAGGAACCTACAGACAAAACTCTTGAAGAGCTGGGTAACCTTGATTTGCCTGCGGGGGTAGGGATCGAGGTTAAGATGTGAGATCCGGTAGATTTCTTTCCGTGTAGCGTGTCTAAATCTTGGCGGGATAAACGCGACAATCCACCCAAAGGTTTGCCGAAGATCGTTGATACGGCAACCCTCGCAAATCCTGCGATGGAGAAGCGCTTTGGGAAAGGAAAGATGTTTATCGCTACCCCTCTTCTTGTTGATGCTCAGATTCGCAAGGTCAAGAAAGGAAAGCTTGTCACTACTGGAATCATTAGGGAAAGGTTGGCGAAAGAGGTGGGGGCCGATTTTACCTGTCCTTTGACGACGGGAATTTTCATCAACATCGCCGCCCGCGCCGCTGAGGAAGATCGTGCGGCGGGGAGGAAGGGCATCGCCCCATATTGGCGGGTAGTGAAGGACAACGGGAGGCTAAATGAGAAATTTCCGGGAGGAGTTGAAGGTCACGCCGCCAAGCTCAGCGCGGAAGGTTATAAACTCGATAGGACCACTAAAGTTCCCCGTATTGCGGATTTTGAGAAATCTCTCCAGAAGCTCTAGAGCGTTGAGCAGCCACTCTTTACCCTCTTGTTTTTGAATTTCCCGTGCTAGGGGTTTGTGTTGAGGTGGCCCCTCTTGACCACCCTATAGGTTTGTGGTGAGGTAGAGGCGGAAGACTAAAAAAAGGAAGGAGAGAAAGATGGAAAGAGTGGTGGAAGACGTTCTCCGTCGCCTGCAGGGCGAAGGGGAGGACAATGACTCCCTGTCACCGCAGCGGTGGACGGGGGTAGAGTTCGCCGAGCTTTGCGAGAATGCTAAAGCGGACTCCGACGTGATCATTGTTTCAGTCGGGGCCGTTGAGTGCATCTACGTTGTCGTCCGCTGGTATGCGGACGGAAGCCAAACCTTTCAGGTTTGGCTTAGTGAGAGAGCGGCACAGGCCGCTTTGGAGGGTATCCCTCTGATGGAGAGGGATGTCCGTAAGGCGCGTCTTTGCCGCTACTACGTGGCAGCGGAGAAGGAGCGGTCCGATGCCGCCTCTTGATTGGTTGGGCTTGGACCGCCTGCTGGCGGCCGTCTTTCCACCTCGAGTCAGGTTGACCCCCGCCGAGTTTGAGTCTCGTAAGGAGGCTCTTGGCGGCATGGGTGTTGTGCTCCTCCCCCTCGAAGAAATAGTGGGGGGGATCCAGCGGAGGTCATAGCGAGTTTGCCCCGCGATGAATTGTACGAGCTCCCGGAGGGGGTGTTCCCCTGCCCCTTCCTTGTGATTGCGGAGGTAGGGGAGGACGGGAGCTATCTTCCCGTGCCGCCCCGGAAGGCCTCCGGCGGCCGGAAGAGGTACTGGCTTGTCTGCATCCGCCTCTCTTCCGCCGAGTAGAGGTTTTTTGCGGAATTTCCGCAATCCTCTTGCTCTGCTCTCGCAGTGGGACGCTATCATGCACTATTCACGTTTTCCGAGAAGAATGCTGCAAGCCTCGCAGCATGATAGCGCCAGGGTCAGGAGTGAATCACATAGCCATAGTAGCTAGACAGGCGCGTCCCCCCTCAGGTAAACCGGAGCCGTGAAAAAGGTCAACAAGAAGATTGATCTGTTGGTAGTATTTCTTCTCCTGGGAGTGACTGCGGCGCTCACGTTGGTATTTTCCCCTAAACCCATCGTTGTTTTCGTTTTGCATCTCCTCACATCCTCGGTCTATCTCTCTCTAAGAGAGAAGAAGAACCTTCCGAAGATATTCTTGGCAGCGAGAGCTTTTGCCATTTAAGTAGATGTTGTCTTGCCTGTCCCTCCATAAAGATAGCATGATTGGTTCCTCAGCTTGGGTAATGTGGTCCTAGGACTTGATCTTGCTGATTCCCTCTGATATTATTCTCGCGGTTTGTTTGATAAAATGGTCGTATTGATGGTTGAGCGTCCATCGTCCTTCGCTAAGATAGCCTTGGAGGACATGTCCTTTTTCGTTGTAAGGTTTGCGAGGAGGGGCATGTCGTAAGCTATCTCTGCCTGTTGCGTGGATTGTACGGCCGCTTGATCGCGGCCTTTTTTGATGAAATTTAGGATGAAAGAGGTAGAGGGTAGAAAACTGCAGATGTCTCAGGTTTTCGCCGAGGACGGTCGGGTTACTCCCGTGACGTTGATCAAGTTGAGGGAGTTGCCGGAAGATCTTGTTCCTGGGGTGGCTATTCGTGTGACAGCCATTTCTAAGGGTAAGGGTTTTGCCGGGGTTGTGAAGCGATGGGGATTCGCCGGCGGGCCGGCGACCCATGGTCAGTCCGACCGTCAGCGCCATCCCGGATCGATTGGGGAAAGGACAACTCCCGGCCGTGTTTATCGCGGGAAGAAGATGGCTGGGCATATGGGGCGGGAGCAGATTACTGTGCGTGGCCTTTCGGTGGTGGAGACAGATTCCGAGAGGCAAGTTGTCAAAATCTCGGGAGCCATTCCGGGGCCAAGGAGGGGGAAGGTAATCTTGCGGTATGAGCCCGGGGAAGCCAACAGTCC
>Ga0116202_10001001_pt1 | contig 16382 bp, 7 predicted proteins | sample LakKivw325mmetaG_FD_94479 | JGI IMG/M metagenome (GOLD analysis project Ga0116202, IMG submission 94479) | Anoxic lake water microbial communities from Lake Kivu, Rwanda to study Microbial Dark Matter (Phase II) - Lake Kivu water 325m metaG | ecosystem: Environmental > Aquatic > Freshwater >...
GGAAGATACGATGCCAACAACAGGAGAGAAGCCAGGGATCGGTACCTACACGTGCACGAACTGCGGAACGCAGGTCACGCTGGATGATGCTGATGACAGATTGCCGCCGTGCCCCTCGTGCGAGGGCACGGACTGGCGATAGCGATTGGGGGGAGCGGTTCTACCGTCAGGAACCGCCGCAATCCGACAGAATCCAGTGCGGCAGTGCAAGACCAGACCCCGTGACCGCAACCCGGACCCCGTCGCGGTAGTTCGGCTGGCCAATTGCCTGGAGCCTCTTCACCAGCCGCTCTGCGTGGCAGTGAGGGTAGCTCATGGGCAGGTAGTCAGCGGTGCTGGCGCTGGAGTTTGGCTCAGTAGCTCGGAGCAGCTAGACTGGTGAAGACTTCCAACTTCATGTCCCAGACTAAGCTCGAACAGGAGCCTAGGGGGAGTCCGAGCAGACAGGAGGAAGAAGTCGGAGGATGAGCACGGTGTCTCTATGTCGACCCACCGTGCCCGAGGTCGGCCAAGTGCACCTGAGTGAAGAGCCCATAGCCCATGTCGCGGGGGACGGACGGATCCAGCCTCTTCGCGAACACCTTGTTGCCGTGGCAAAGCTGGCTTCGCAGTTCGGAAAAGCGGCCGGCTGCGCGCAATGGGCACGGCTGGCTGGGTTGTGGCACGACCTAGGCAAGTACTCGGACGAGTTCCAGCGATACGTGAGACAGTCGTCCGGCCTTGGTGCCGAGAACATCGCCGGACCGATGCGTGTCGACCACTCAACACTCGGAGCGCAGGTCGCGTGTGCGCGACTGGGACAGCTCGGACGAATACTCGCGTATGTCACGGCGGGCCACCACGCCGGTCTGCCCGATTGGCAGTCAGAGAACGCGGGCGCAGCCGCACTTGCCCAGCGTCTGGTCAAGCAAGTACCTGCGGCAGAGCCGCCCGACGAACTGCTAGCGATGGATCTACCCGCAGAGAAACCAAGACCGGGCACGGATGCAGCGATGTGGATACGGATGCTGTTCTCTTGCCTTGTTGACGCCGACTGCCTTGAAGCGGAGACGTTCAACGAGCCCGCGAACGAGCGGTTGAGACGAAGTTATCCAACGCTGGAGCAGCTGGCGCCTCTCTTCGACAACTACATGAGGCAGAAGCTGGCGAAAGCGAAGAAGACGTCAGTGAACACCATGCGCGCTCGGGTGCTGGATCAGTGCCTCGCCAAGGCCGAGACTGCTCCTTGTGTGTTCACCTTGACTGTTCCAACCGGCGGCGGGAAGACACTATCCTCCATGGCGTTCGCGCTACGACATGCGCTCAAGTACGGCAAGCAGCGCATCATCTACGTCATCCCCTACACCAGCATCATCGAACAGACTGCGGACCAATTCAGGGAGATCTTCGGCAACTGTGTGCTCGAGCATCACAGCAATGTTGAGCCCCCTCAGACGGACGACGACGAGTATGCACGAAGCCAGCTGGCCACCGAGAACTGGGATGCACCGATCGTGGTAACGACCACAGTGCAGTTCTTCGAATCTCTATACGCGGCGCGACCCGCTCGCTGCCGGAAGTTGCACAACATCGCCAACAGCGTGGTAGTCCTCGACGAAGCCCAGCTGCTTCCGCCTGGGCTTCTCAACCCGATACTCAAGGCTCTTGTCGAGCTACAGAGGAACTACGGGGTGACCCTGCTCCTCAGCACGGCTACCCAGCCTGCGTTCACGCCGATGCAAACCACGGACTTCCGCTTCGACGGTCTGCCAAACACGATAGAGGTCGTTGATGACCCGGAGTTGCTCCACCATGCTCTAAAGCGCGTCACGGTGCGGGTTCCCCAGGACATGAGCGAACGCGTCTCGTGGGAGAGCCTTGCCGCCGAACTTGAGAAGCACCCAACAGTTCTGTGTGTTGTCAACCGACGTGACGACTGCCGCAAGCTGCACGCACTGATGCCGAGGGGCACGATTCACTTGTCCGCCCTGATGTGTGGCGCGCATCGCTCCGGTGTGATCAAGACGATCAAGGAGCGTCTCAGGGAGGGCGTGCCGACTCGGGTGATCAGCACCCAGCTTGTCGAGGCCGGCGTGGATCTGGACTTCCCAGTCGTCTATCGCGCCCTAGCAGGCCTCGACTCGATTGCACAGGCTGCGGGAAGATGCAACCGCGAAGGACTGCTCCCGCGTGGGGGCAATGTCGTGGTCTTTGTGCCGGAGACAGAGGCGCCCCCAGGCCTCCTGCGGATGGCCGCCGGCGTTGGCAAGCGGCTGCTGTCAGACGGAGTCGCGGACCCGCTTCTTCCAGAGCGCTTCACCGCCTACTTCAGGGAGCTCTACTGGCTGCACGGCAAGCGTCTGGATGAACACGGCATCCTCAGACTGCTGTCCCCCGATGCAGAGCTGCGATTCAGTTTCCGCTCGGCGGCAGACAGGTTCCACATCATCGACGAGTCGCAGTACGTTCCGGTGTTCGTTCGTTATGAAGGCAGCGCAGGCCTGCTCAACAAGCTGGCTACGTCGGGACCGGAGCGCTGGTTGTTGCGAAAGCTCCAACGCTACGTTGTGAACGTGCCTCGATACCTACTGGAAAGCCTTCTCGCATCCGGTGAAGTAGCAGAGCAGTTCCCGGGCGTGCATGTGCAAACACCTCTCGGGCGCTACGACGAAGCTACCGGGTTCCTTTGTGATCGCCAGCAGTTCAGTCCCGATGATCTGATTGTGTGAAGAAAGGAGGTGGGCAGTGAGCAGAAGCAAGTCCTTCAAGCTCAAGGTCTGGGGCAGGAATGCGTGTTTCACCCGACCCGAGATGAAGGCGGAGAGAGTGTCCTATGACGTGATGACGCCTGCGGCTGCTCGCGGCGTCTTGGAAGCCGTAGCGTGGAAACCAGCCATTTCATGGTACGTGGCGCAGATCGACGTACTCCAGCCGATCAAGTGGGAGTCGGTACGCCGCAACGAAGTCGGCAAAACCATGTCCCCCGCGGCATCAGGTCTCTACGTTGAGGACGAGCGCCAGCAGCGGGCCGGCCTCTTCCTGCGCGACGTCGCTTACGTGATCCACGCCTACTTCGAGATGACCGATAGGGCCGGCCCCGAAGACAACCTAAGGAAGTTCGAGGACATCTTCGAGCGTCGTGCCCGCGACGGACAGTGCTTCCATCGGCCTTATCTGGGCTGCCGCGAATTCAGTGCGGACTTCGCACTGCTATCCGATGGCAGTGAGGCGGAGCCGATACGCGAGACGCGCGACCTGGGCTGGATGTTTCTTGACTACGACTACAGCGGTGCGGAGCCAATGCCGGCGTTCTTCCGTGCTCAGCTTGAGGACGGGAGGTTGTTCGTGCCGAAGCCGGACGGCGAGGAGGTGCGCGGGTGATACTCCAAGCCCTTGCAGGCTACTACGACCGTCTGGCAGGAACTGCTGACTCCGACGTCGCGCCCGAAGGGTTTGAGAGGAAGGGCATACCCTTTCTGATCGTCCTTGGGCGGGCTGGCGACTTCATAGCGCTGGAGGACACGAGGTCCGCTGACGGCAAGCGTAAGGTGGCACGTCCGTTCCTCGTTCCAAGAGCGGAGAAGCGCTCCAGCGGAGTGGCTGCCAATCTGCTCTGGGACAACCCTGCTTACGTGCTGGGACGGCCGAAGCCGGATGCGAAGAAGGACCCGAGGAAGTTGGCCGAACGTGCTACTGAGCAGCACGCTGCCTTCATCGCCAGAATTGAAGAGACCCTCCCGGCTCCAGCAACCGACGAGGGAGTCGCTGCGGCGTTGCGGTTTCTCAAGGGAGCGAACTTCGCAGCCGTGTTCCACGATCCGCTCTGGAAGGAAATCGAGGAAACCGGTGGGAACATCGCGTTCAAGCTAGACGGCGACGACCGGCTCGTCTGCCAGCGCGATGCGGTGACTGCCGCCGTCTCCGAACGCGCCGAAGACAGCACCGGCGATGCCAGACAGCAGTGTCTCATCACCGGGGTGAACGACACCCCGGCGCGCCTCCACTCGCCCATCAAGGGAGTCTGGGGCGCACAGGCCTCCGGCGGCAACATCGTGTCATTCAACCTTCCCGCGTTCGCTTCCCGGGGCAAAGAACGGGGCTACAACGCGCCGGTCGGGGCGAAAGCCGAGCATGCCTACACCACCGCGCTCAACACGCTGCTGGCGCGGGACTCACAACAGAGGATGCTCGTCGGCGATGCCACCGCCGTCTTCTGGGCGGAGAAGCCGCACCCGATGGAGAAGCTATTCGCTGACTTCTTCGGAGAGCCCCCCAAGGGCGAGTCGAATCAGGATACCGGAGCGATTCGGGTGTTATACAGAGCGCCAGAGACTGGCACGATGCCGCTCTTCGACGACGGGACCAAGTTCTTCGTGCTCGGCCTCTCACCGAACGCATCTCGGCTGGCGGTGCGCTTCTGGTATGCCGGTTCGGTGGGTGAAGTGGCGCGGAACATCCGACAGCACTTCGACGATGTCGAGATCATGCACTCGCCACGCGACCCCGACCACCTCACGCTCTTCAGACTGCTCGTCTCAACCGCGATGGAGGGGAAAGCGGACAAGATGCAGAGCAATCTAGCAGGCGATGTGATGAAGTCGATCCTTTCCGGTACGCCGTATCCTCGGACACTCCTCGCCGCCGCGGTGCGCAGGATCCGTGCAGACCACGGCGTCACCTACCCACGGGCCGCGCTCATCAAGGCGTGCCTTGTGAGGGACTCCAGGTTCTACAAGAGAGCTCAATGGGAGGTAGCAATGTCGCTGGACCCGGCGAACACCAACACAGGATACCGACTGGGGCGGCTCTTCGCTGTGCTGGAGAAGATACAGGAGGAAGCCCACCCTGGCATCAACGCGACCATCAAGGACCGCTTCTACGGTGCGGCATCAAGTACGCCGGTCACCGGCTTCTTCGTCCCGATGAAGCTGAAGAACCATCACCTCGCCAAGCTCGAGAACCGGGGCCGGGCCGTCAACCTTGACCGGCTGATAGCGGAGATCATGGAAGGTCTGGACGACTTTCCTGCCCACCTTTCGCTCCCCGATCAGGGCCGCTTCGCGGTAGGCTATTACCATCAAAGACAGGCACTCTTCTCCAGGAAGTCCGCGACTCAAGAAGGAGACACCAATGTCTGAGCCCATCAAGAACCGATACGATTTCATCCTGCTGTTCGATGTGAAGGACGGCAATCCCAACGGCGACCCGGACGCGGGCAACCTGCCACGCCTCGATCCGGAGACTGGCGAAGGGCTTGTTACGGATGTCTGCCTCAAGCGTAAGGTTAGGAACTACGTCCAGCTCGTAAGCGCGGGCAAGGAAGGGTACAACATCTTCATCAAGGAGAAGGCGGTTCTGAACCTCCTGATCGACAAGGTGCATGAGCAGGCAGACGTCAAGGCCAAGGAGAAGGGTGAGAAGACTGACGCCGCACGCCAGAACATGTGCCGGTGGTACTACGACGTCCGCAGCTTCGGTGCGGTGATGACAACCGGGAAGAACGCTGGGCAGGTGCGCGGGCCGGTGCAGATGACCTTTGCCCGCAGCGTGGGACAGGTCGTGCCGCTTGAGCACAGCATCACGCGGATGGCTGTTGCAACTGAGGCGGAAGCTGAGAAGCAGCAGGGGGACAACCGCACGATGGGCCGCAAGTTCACCATTCCCTATGGGCTCTACCGCTGTCACGGCTTCGTCTCCGCGCCACTCGCGGCGCAGACCGGGTTCTCTAAGAACGACCTCGCTCTGTTCTGGGACGCACTGAAGAACATGTTCGAGCACGATCGATCGGCAGCTCGAGGCGAGATGTCCACGCGCAAGCTCGTTGTGTTCCGACACGACAGTGTCTATGGCAACGCTCCGGCCCACGAGCTCTTCGAACGGCTCACTGTGTCACGCAAGGTGGCGGCGCCGCGCGCGTACCTGGACTTCGACGTGGTCTTGGATAGGACTGACTTGCCGCCCGGTGTGACCATAGACGAGAAGGTATAGCGAGCCCACGGTGTACGTCGAAGACGACCTACTGCCGCTTTCCGCGCTGGAGCACCTGGTCTTCTGCGAACGCCAGTGTGCGCTCATTCACATCGAGCAATTGTGGGATGAGAACCAGGCCACAATGGAAGGCCGACATCTCCATGAGCGGCCGCACGATGCAGGAACCGAGGCGCGTGGGGTTGTGCGGACCTCACGCGGACTCATGGTGCGGTCGCTGCGGCTCGGGCTCTCAGGCAAAGCCGATGTGGTTGAGTTCCATCAGCTGCCATCAGGCTCAGCCGATGGGGTGCGACTTGACGGAGCTACGGGTCATTGGCGGCCGTATCCCGTGGAGTACAAACGTGGCAAGCTCCGACATCAGCCCAGCTACGAAGTTCAGCTGTGCGCCCAGGCGCTCTGCCTTGAGGAAATGCTCGGCGTGGCTGTACCTGTTGGCGCGCTCTTCTATGGCAAGTCGGCGCGGCGGCAGGTGATTGCGTTCGACGAGAACCTGCGTCGGCAAACCGAGACCGCGGCTGCACGGTTGCACGAGCTGTTCGCGCAGGGGGAGACACCCGTCGCCATATACGTGCAAGCCAAGTGCGGGGAGTGTTCGCTGCTCAGCGTGTGCCTACCCAAGGCGATGGTTGGCTGGGTTGGCGCACTGAAGTACGTCGACCACGCACTCTGCGTGTCCGACGGGGTAGACCCCTAGGATGAAACACCTCCTGAACACGCTCTACGTGACGACTCAAGGAGCGTACCTCGCCCGGGAAGGTGAGGCAGTTGTGGTGCGCGTGGAGCGCGAGGAAAAGCTACGCGTCCCAATCCATACGCTGGATGGCATTGTCTGCTTCGGGCAGGTGTCATGCAGTCCGCCGCTCATGGGGTTATGTGGTGAGCGTCACGTGCTGATCTCATTCCTTAGCGAATGTGGGCGATTCCTAGCCCGTATCTGCGGAGCGACATCAGGCAATGTCCTCCTCCGCCGTGCCCAGTATCGAGCGGCAGACGACCCTGAGCGCACAGCTTCCATAGCCCGGGTTGCAGTAGCGGCCAAGATCGCGAACAGCCGCGTTGTGCTCCTGAGGGCGGTTCGTGACCACCCGGAGCTGGCCCATGCCGACTCGCTCCGCGAAGCGGAGGGAGAACTAGCGAGGATCCTCGGTCAGCTGCGCAAGCCAGCTCCACTTGATGTCGTGCGCGGTCGGGAGGGCGAGGCATCGCGCGTCTACTTCGGCGTGTTCGATCACCTGGTCGTTGCTCAGAAGGACCAGTTCTTCTTTCGCGAGCGTAGCCGCCGCCCGCCACTCGATAACGTGAATGCACTCCTCTCGTTCCTCTACACCCTGCTTGTCCACGACATGACCTCGGCTCTGGAGGGCGTAGGGCTGGATCCCGCCGTGGGCTTCTTGCACAGAGATAGGCCGGGTCGGCCCAGCCTGGCGCTCGATCTCATCGAGGAGTTCAGACCCTTTCTTGCGGACCGACTGGCCCTTGCGTTGGTCAATCGACAGCAGGTCAAAGGTTCAGGATTCAAGAGAACGGAGAGTGGTGGCGTGCGGATGGACGATGCCACGCGCAAGAAGGTGCTCGTGGCCTACCAGGAGCGCAAACGCGAGACGCTGCGCCATCCATTCGTTGGAGAGGACGTGGAGATCGGACTTCTCCCCCATGTCCAGGCGCTCCTGTTGGCGCGCTACCTGCGTGGCGATCTTGACGGCTATCCGCCGTTCTTCTGGAGATGAGAGGGGATGCTCATTGTGGTCACGTATGACGTCAACACTGCGACACCGGAGGGCCGCAAGCGGTTGCGTCGGGTGGCAAGGGTGTGCGAGAACTACGGGCAGAGGGTGCAGCTCTCAGTCTTCGAGTGTGTCGTCGACAACGCCCAGTGGGTACAGGTCCGAACCAAGCTGATCGATGAGATCGACGAAGAGGAGGACAGCCTTCGCTTCTATATGGTTGGCAACAACTGGCATCGTCGGGTTGAGCACATCGGAGCGAAGCAGTCCTACGACCCAGAGGGTCCGATGGTGGTGTGAGTGTGCTCCGCGAACCTGGAGCACACATAGGATGCTCAGGGGAATCGCGCAGCGCATAACCGGCGATGGGAAGCCGGCTCCAGGTCACTGACACGTGAATCTGCAAGGCTGTAGAGCGCCGAGAGCTCAGGTGCGCGGGAAGGCTCTCTTGGAGGCTCATGCAGTCGCCGTTGCGGTATTACGCGGTCGCCCCCCGCGCGGGGGGCGACCGCGTAATACCGCAACGGCGACTGCATGAGCCTCCAAGAGAGCCTTCCCGCGCACCTGAGCTCTCGGCGCTCTACAGCCTTGCAGATTCACGTGTCAGTGACCTGGAGCCGGCTTCCCATCGCCGGTTATGCGCTGCGCGATTCCCCTGAGCATCCTATGTGTGCTCCAGGTTCGCGGAGCACACTCACACCACCATCGGACCCTCTGGGTCGTAGGACTGCTTCGCTCCGATGTGCTCAACCCGACGATGCCAGTTGTTGCCAACCATATAGAAGCGAAGGCTGTCCTCCTCTTCGTCGATCTCATCGATCAGCTTGGTTCGGACCTGTACCCACTGGGCGTTGTCGACGACACACTCGAAGACTGAGAGCTGCACCCTCTGCCCGTAGTTCTCGCACACCCTTGCCACCCGACGCAACCGCTTGCGGCCCTCCGGTGTCGCAGTGTTGACGTCATACGTGACCACAATGAGCATCCCCTCTCATCTCCAGAAGAACGGCGGATAGCCGTCAAGATCGCCACGCAGGTAGCGCGCCAACAGGAGCGCCTGGACATGGGGGAGAAGTCCGATCTCCACGTCCTCTCCAACGAATGGATGGCGCAGCGTCTCGCGTTTGCGCTCCTGGTAGGCCACGAGCACCTTCTTGCGCGTGGCATCGTCCATCCGCACGCCACCACTCTCCGTTCTCTTGAATCCTGAACCTTTGACCTGCTGTCGATTGACCAACGCAAGGGCCAGTCGGTCCGCAAGAAAGGGTCTGAACTCCTCGATGAGATCGAGCGCCAGGCTGGGCCGACCCGGCCTATCTCTGTGCAAGAAGCCCACGGCGGGATCCAGCCCTACGCCCTCCAGAGCCGAGGTCATGTCGTGGACAAGCAGGGTGTAGAGGAACGAGAGGAGTGCATTCACGTTATCGAGTGGCGGGCGGCGGCTACGCTCGCGAAAGAAGAACTGGTCCTTCTGAGCAACGACCAGGTGATCGAACACGCCGAAGTAGACGCGCGATGCCTCGCCCTCCCGACCGCGCACGACATCAAGTGGAGCTGGCTTGCGCAGCTGACCGAGGATCCTCGCTAGTTCTCCCTCCGCTTCGCGGAGCGAGTCGGCATGGGCCAGCTCCGGGTGGTCACGAACCGCCCTCAGGAGCACAACGCGGCTGTTCGCGATCTTGGCCGCTACTGCAACCCGGGCTATGGAAGCTGTGCGCTCAGGGTCGTCTGCCGCTCGATACTGGGCACGGCGGAGGAGGACATTGCCTGATGTCGCTCCGCAGATACGGGCTAGGAATCGCCCACATTCGCTAAGGAATGAGATCAGCACGTGACGCTCACCACATAACCCCATGAGCGGCGGACTGCATGACACCTGCCCGAAGCAGACAATGCCATCCAGCGTATGGATTGGGACGCGTAGCTTTTCCTCGCGCTCCACGCGCACCACAACTGCCTCACCTTCCCGGGCGAGGTACGCTCCTTGAGTCGTCACGTAGAGCGTGTTCAGGAGGTGTTTCATCCTAGGGGTCTACCCCGTCGGACACGCAGAGTGCGTGGTCGACGTACTTCAGTGCGCCAACCCAGCCAACCATCGCCTTGGGTAGGCACACGCTGAGCAGCGAACACTCCCCGCACTTGGCTTGCACGTATATGGCGACGGGTGTCTCCCCCTGCGCGAACAGCTCGTGCAACCGTGCAGCCGCGGTCTCGGTTTGCCGACGCAGGTTCTCGTCGAACGCAATCACCTGCCGCCGCGCCGACTTGCCATAGAAGAGCGCGCCAACAGGTACAGCCACGCCGAGCATTTCCTCAAGGCAGAGCGCCTGGGCGCACAGCTGAACTTCGTAGCTGGGCTGATGTCGGAGCTTGCCACGTTTGTACTCCACGGGATACGGCCGCCAATGACCCGTAGCTCCGTCAAGTCGCACCCCATCGGCTGAGCCTGATGGCAGCTGATGGAACTCAACCACATCGGCTTTGCCTGAGAGCCCGAGCCGCAGCGACCGCACCATGAGTCCGCGTGAGGTCCGCACAACCCCACGCGCCTCGGTTCCTGCATCGTGCGGCCGCTCATGGAGATGTCGGCCTTCCATTGTGGCCTGGTTCTCATCCCACAATTGCTCGATGTGAATGAGCGCACACTGGCGTTCGCAGAAGACCAGGTGCTCCAGCGCGGAAAGCGGCAGTAGGTCGTCTTCGACGTACACCGTGGGCTCGCTATACCTTCTCGTCTATGGTCACACCGGGCGGCAAGTCAGTCCTATCCAAGACCACGTCGAAGTCCAGGTACGCGCGCGGCGCCGCCACCTTGCGTGACACAGTGAGCCGTTCGAAGAGCTCGTGGGCCGGAGCGTTGCCATAGACACTGTCGTGTCGGAACACAACGAGCTTGCGCGTGGACATCTCGCCTCGAGCTGCCGATCGATCGTGCTCGAACATGTTCTTCAGTGCGTCCCAGAACAGAGCGAGGTCGTTCTTAGAGAACCCGGTCTGCGCCGCGAGTGGCGCGGAGACGAAGCCGTGACAGCGGTAGAGCCCATAGGGAATGGTGAACTTGCGGCCCATCGTGCGGTTGTCCCCCTGCTGCTTCTCAGCTTCCGCCTCAGTTGCAACAGCCATCCGCGTGATGCTGTGCTCAAGCGGCACGACCTGTCCCACGCTGCGGGCAAAGGTCATCTGCACCGGCCCGCGCACCTGCCCAGCGTTCTTCCCGGTTGTCATCACCGCACCGAAGCTGCGGACGTCGTAGTACCACCGGCACATGTTCTGGCGTGCGGCGTCAGTCTTCTCACCCTTCTCCTTGGCCTTGACGTCTGCCTGCTCATGCACCTTGTCGATCAGGAGGTTCAGAACCGCCTTCTCCTTGATGAAGATGTTGTACCCTTCCTTGCCCGCGCTTACGAGCTGGACGTAGTTCCTAACCTTACGCTTGAGGCAGACATCCGTAACAAGCCCTTCGCCAGTCTCCGGATCGAGGCGTGGCAGGTTGCCCGCGTCCGGGTCGCCGTTGGGATTGCCGTCCTTCACATCGAACAGCAGGATGAAATCGTATCGGTTCTTGATGGGCTCAGACATTGGTGTCTCCTTCTTGAGTCGCGGACTTCCTGGAGAAGAGTGCCTGTCTTTGATGGTAATAGCCTACCGCGAAGCGGCCCTGATCGGGGAGCGAAAGGTGGGCAGGAAAGTCGTCCAGACCTTCCATGATCTCCGCTATCAGCCGGTCAAGGTTGACGGCCCGGCCCCGGTTCTCGAGCTTGGCGAGGTGATGGTTCTTCAGCTTCATCGGGACGAAGAAGCCGGTGACCGGCGTACTTGATGCCGCACCGTAGAAGCGGTCCTTGATGGTCGCGTTGATGCCAGGGTGGGCTTCCTCCTGTATCTTCTCCAGCACAGCGAAGAGCCGCCCCAGTCGGTATCCTGTGTTGGTGTTCGCCGGGTCCAGCGACATTGCTACCTCCCATTGAGCTCTCTTGTAGAACCTGGAGTCCCTCACAAGGCACGCCTTGATGAGCGCGGCCCGTGGGTAGGTGACGCCGTGGTCTGCACGGATCCTGCGCACCGCGGCGGCGAGGAGTGTCCGAGGATACGGCGTACCGGAAAGGATCGACTTCATCACATCGCCTGCTAGATTGCTCTGCATCTTGTCCGCTTTCCCCTCCATCGCGGTTGAGACGAGCAGTCTGAAGAGCGTGAGGTGGTCGGGGTCGCGTGGCGAGTGCATGATCTCGACATCGTCGAAGTGCTGTCGGATGTTCCGCGCCACTTCACCCACCGAACCGGCATACCAGAAGCGCACCGCCAGCCGAGATGCGTTCGGTGAGAGGCCGAGCACGAAGAACTTGGTCCCGTCGTCGAAGAGCGGCATCGTGCCAGTCTCTGGCGCTCTGTATAACACCCGAATCGCTCCGGTATCCTGATTCGACTCGCCCTTGGGGGGCTCTCCGAAGAAGTCAGCGAATAGCTTCTCCATCGGGTGCGGCTTCTCCGCCCAGAAGACGGCGGTGGCATCGCCGACGAGCATCCTCTGTTGTGAGTCCCGCGCCAGCAGCGTGTTGAGCGCGGTGGTGTAGGCATGCTCGGCTTTCGCCCCGACCGGCGCGTTGTAGCCCCGTTCTTTGCCCCGGGAAGCGAACGCGGGAAGGTTGAATGACACGATGTTGCCGCCGGAGGCCTGTGCGCCCCAGACTCCCTTGATGGGCGAGTGGAGGCGCGCCGGGGTGTCGTTCACCCCGGTGATGAGACACTGCTGTCTGGCATCGCCGGTGCTGTCTTCGGCGCGTTCGGAGACGGCGGCAGTCACCGCATCGCGCTGGCAGACGAGCCGGTCGTCGCCGTCTAGCTTGAACGCGATGTTCCCACCGGTTTCCTCGATTTCCTTCCAGAGCGGATCGTGGAACACGGCTGCGAAGTTCGCTCCCTTGAGAAACCGCAACGCCGCAGCGACTCCCTCGTCGGTTGCTGGAGCCGGGAGGGTCTCTTCAATTCTGGCGATGAAGGCAGCGTGCTGCTCAGTAGCACGTTCGGCCAACTTCCTCGGGTCCTTCTTCGCATCCGGCTTCGGCCGTCCCAGCACGTAAGCAGGGTTGTCCCAGAGCAGATTGGCAGCCACTCCGCTGGAGCGCTTCTCCGCTCTTGGAACGAGGAACGGACGTGCCACCTTACGCTTGCCGTCAGCGGACCTCGTGTCCTCCAGCGCTATGAAGTCGCCAGCCCGCCCAAGGACGATCAGAAAGGGTATGCCCTTCCTCTCAAACCCTTCGGGCGCGACGTCGGAGTCAGCAGTTCCTGCCAGACGGTCGTAGTAGCCTGCAAGGGCTTGGAGTATCACCCGCGCACCTCCTCGCCGTCCGGCTTCGGCACGAACAACCTCCCGTCCTCAAGCTGAGCACGGAAGAACGCCGGCATTGGCTCCGCACCGCTGTAGTCGTAGTCAAGAAACATCCAGCCCAGGTCGCGCGTCTCGCGTATCGGCTCCGCCTCACTGCCATCGGATAGCAGTGCGAAGTCCGCACTGAATTCGCGGCAGCCCAGATAAGGCCGATGGAAGCACTGTCCGTCGCGGGCACGACGCTCGAAGATGTCCTCGAACTTCCTTAGGTTGTCTTCGGGGCCGGCCCTATCGGTCATCTCGAAGTAGGCGTGGATCACGTAAGCGACGTCGCGCAGGAAGAGGCCGGCCCGCTGCTGGCGCTCGTCCTCAACGTAGAGACCTGATGCCGCGGGGGACATGGTTTTGCCGACTTCGTTGCGGCGTACCGACTCCCACTTGATCGGCTGGAGTACGTCGATCTGCGCCACGTACCATGAAATGGCTGGTTTCCACGCTACGGCTTCCAAGACGCCGCGAGCAGCCGCAGGCGTCATCACGTCATAGGACACTCTCTCCGCCTTCATCTCGGGTCGGGTGAAACACGCATTCCTGCCCCAGACCTTGAGCTTGAAGGACTTGCTTCTGCTCACTGCCCACCTCCTTTCTTCACACAATCAGATCATCGGGACTGAACTGCTGGCGATCACAAAGGAACCCGGTAGCTTCGTCGTAGCGCCCGAGAGGTGTTTGCACATGCACGCCCGGGAACTGCTCTGCTACTTCACCGGATGCGAGAAGGCTTTCCAGTAGGTATCGAGGCACGTTCACAACGTAGCGTTGGAGCTTTCGCAACAACCAGCGCTCCGGTCCCGACGTAGCCAGCTTGTTGAGCAGGCCTGCGCTGCCTTCATAACGAACGAACACCGGAACGTACTGCGACTCGTCGATGATGTGGAACCTGTCTGCCGCCGAGCGGAAACTGAATCGCAGCTCTGCATCGGGGGACAGCAGTCTGAGGATGCCGTGTTCATCCAGACGCTTGCCGTGCAGCCAGTAGAGCTCCCTGAAGTAGGCGGTGAAGCGCTCTGGAAGAAGCGGGTCCGCGACTCCGTCTGACAGCAGCCGCTTGCCAACGCCGGCGGCCATCCGCAGGAGGCCTGGGGGCGCCTCTGTCTCCGGCACAAAGACCACGACATTGCCCCCACGCGGGAGCAGTCCTTCGCGGTTGCATCTTCCCGCAGCCTGTGCAATCGAGTCGAGGCCTGCTAGGGCGCGATAGACGACTGGGAAGTCCAGATCCACGCCGGCCTCGACAAGCTGGGTGCTGATCACCCGAGTCGGCACGCCCTCCCTGAGACGCTCCTTGATCGTCTTGATCACACCGGAGCGATGCGCGCCACACATCAGGGCGGACAAGTGAATCGTGCCCCTCGGCATCAGTGCGTGCAGCTTGCGGCAGTCGTCACGTCGGTTGACAACACACAGAACTGTTGGGTGCTTCTCAAGTTCGGCGGCAAGGCTCTCCCACGAGACGCGTTCGCTCATGTCCTGGGGAACCCGCACCGTGACGCGCTTTAGAGCATGGTGGAGCAACTCCGGGTCATCAACGACCTCTATCGTGTTTGGCAGACCGTCGAAGCGGAAGTCCGTGGTTTGCATCGGCGTGAACGCAGGCTGGGTAGCCGTGCTGAGGAGCAGGGTCACCCCGTAGTTCCTCTGTAGCTCGACAAGAGCCTTGAGTATCGGGTTGAGAAGCCCAGGCGGAAGCAGCTGGGCTTCGTCGAGGACTACCACGCTGTTGGCGATGTTGTGCAACTTCCGGCAGCGAGCGGGTCGCGCCGCGTATAGAGATTCGAAGAACTGCACTGTGGTCGTTACCACGATCGGTGCATCCCAGTTCTCGGTGGCCAGCTGGCTTCGTGCATACTCGTCGTCGTCCGTCTGAGGGGGCTCAACATTGCTGTGATGCTCGAGCACACAGTTGCCGAAGATCTCCCTGAATTGGTCCGCAGTCTGTTCGATGATGCTGGTGTAGGGGATGACGTAGATGATGCGCTGCTTGCCGTACTTGAGCGCATGTCGTAGCGCGAACGCCATGGAGGATAGTGTCTTCCCGCCGCCGGTTGGAACAGTCAAGGTGAACACACAAGGAGCAGTCTCGGCCTTGGCGAGGCACTGATCCAGCACCCGAGCGCGCATGGTGTTCACTGACGTCTTCTTCGCTTTCGCCAGCTTCTGCCTCATGTAGTTGTCGAAGAGAGGCGCCAGCTGCTCCAGCGTTGGATAACTTCGTCTCAACCGCTCGTTCGCGGGCTCGTTGAACGTCTCCGCTTCAAGGCAGTCGGCGTCAACAAGGCAAGAGAACAGCATCCGTATCCACATCGCTGCATCCGTGCCCGGTCTTGGTTTCTCTGCGGGTAGATCCATCGCTAGCAGTTCGTCGGGCGGCTCTGCCGCAGGTACTTGCTTGACCAGACGCTGGGCAAGTGCGGCTGCGCCCGCGTTCTCTGACTGCCAATCGGGCAGACCGGCGTGGTGGCCCGCCGTGACATACGCGAGTATTCGTCCGAGCTGTCCCAGTCGCGCACACGCGACCTGCGCTCCGAGTGTTGAGTGGTCGACACGCATCGGTCCGGCGATGTTCTCGGCACCAAGGCCGGACGACTGTCTCACGTATCGCTGGAACTCGTCCGAGTACTTGCCTAGGTCGTGCCACAACCCAGCCAGCCGTGCCCATTGCGCGCAGCCGGCCGCTTTTCCGAACTGCGAAGCCAGCTTTGCCACGGCAACAAGGTGTTCGCGAAGAGGCTGGATCCGTCCGTCCCCCGCGACATGGGCTATGGGCTCTTCACTCAGGTGCACTTGGCCGACCTCGGGCACGGTGGGTCGACATAGAGACACCGTGCTCATCCTCCGACTTCTTCCTCCTGTCTGCTCGGACTCCCCCTAGGCTCCTGTTCGAGCTTAGTCTGGGACATGAAGTTGGAAGTCTTCACCAGTCTAGCTGCTCCGAGCTACTGAGCCAAACTCCAGCGCCAGCACCGCTGACTACCTGCCCATGAGCTACCCTCACTGCCACGCAGAGCGGCTGGTGAAGAGGCTCCAGGCAATTGGCCAGCCGAACTACCGCGACGGGGTCCGGGTTGCGGTCACGGGGTCTGGTCTTGCACTGCCGCACTGGATTCTGTCGGATTGCGGCGGTTCCTGACGGTAGAACCGCTCCCCCCAATCGCTATCGCCAGTCCGTGCCCTCGCACGAGGGGCACGGCGGCAATCTGTCATCAGCATCATCCAGCGTGACCTGCGTTCCGCAGTTCGTGCACGTGTAGGTACCGATCCCTGGCTTCTCTCCTGTTGTTGGCATCGTATCTTCC
>Ga0116202_10001002_pt1 | contig 16373 bp, 12 predicted proteins | sample LakKivw325mmetaG_FD_94479 | JGI IMG/M metagenome (GOLD analysis project Ga0116202, IMG submission 94479) | Anoxic lake water microbial communities from Lake Kivu, Rwanda to study Microbial Dark Matter (Phase II) - Lake Kivu water 325m metaG | ecosystem: Environmental > Aquatic > Freshwater >...
AACGTTCAACTCCAAGAATGCTTTTGAGACTATCTAACAAACCGAACGCAACGCGGAGTTCATTCGCGTTGCGTATCGGTAGGACACAATAAGGGAAATGGCTCAGGCAGGAACCTGAGCCATTTCCAGTGACTAGCCCAGAATCCTGAGAGCGCCGAGCACGATTCCGCCGATGGCCAGGATCAGCATGATGTTCACATGCCGCATTCCGCGTCGGATAGCCCAGTAGACCCACAAAGTGACCAGCAATGACAACAGTTTCGGCATGATGCCATCCAACATGGATTGGATGGAAACTGTTGCTTTCTGAACGGTGTAGACGAGCGGGGTCGTAATGCTTAGCCACGTACCCACTAATCCACCGACGCCCATCAGGCCGGCAATGGCTGCTCCTTCCATCAGACGCTGCAGGCCCTCGCGATCCAACTGCTCAAACAGACGGCCTCCCAGTCGGAACCCATAGCTTTGGGAAACCCAGCGCACCCAGACATGAGGGATATTGACGGCGAGGAAGAAGAATAGGGGCGCAATAGGGTTCCCTTGGAGAGCCATGGACGCCGCGATACCACCAGCTAGAGGTCGCAAGGTGCCATGGAACATCGAGTCGCCAATTCCTGCCAGAGGTCCCATCAAGCTGGCCTTGACCGCCTGAATGGACTTCTCGTCCACCTCCTCCGGGTTCTTCGCACGCCTGGCTTCCAAATCGGCTACCATGGCGAAGATGGGGCCTGGAATCCACATGTGCGTGTTGAAGAAAGCGAGATGGCGCTTGAGCGCTCGACGGAATTCCTCGGTGTTGCCATACAGTCGCTTCAGGAAGGGTAGCAAGGTCCAGGTGAAGCCCAATGACTGCATGCGGTCGAAACTGAAAGCCGACTGCAAAGCAAAGGATCGCCAGTAGATCCTCCGCTGCTCTTCCGGCGGCACAAGGCTTTTGGTAACCATTTCCGCCTCGGCCGCGGGCTTGACGATTCTCACTCCGCCACGCTGGTAAACGTAAATGGCGGCGAGTATAAAGCCCACGAAGGCGGCACCAAGCACCCCAAACTTGGCGTATGCAGCCAGAGCGAAGCCGAGGAAGAAGAAAGGAATCAACGCCGTAGTAGCCAATGTGCTGAGCAGAATGCCAAAACCCAGGGCCGGCAAGACCGCGCCTGCAACCTTGATCCCATTCTGGAGGAATTGGGGAATCGCCGCCGAAATTGCCTTAGCAGCATCCGAGCCTAGAGTCTGTTATGCACTTGCCCTGATTTGACCGTTAGTGGTATACTTAGAGCATGGAACGCAAAGTTTATCCGAGTGATGTGAGTGATGACGAATGGGCGTTCGTTGCGCCCTACCTGACGCTGATGACCGAAGATGCACCGCAACGCACGTATTCGCTGCGCGAGGTCTTTAATGGTTTGCGCTACATCGTGCGTACGGGCATGCAGTGGCGCATGATGCCCAACGATCTGCCACCGTGGTACACGGTCTACCAGCAGACGCAGCGCTGGCTGAAAGCTCGCGTGTTCGAGGACATGGTGCGCGACCTGCATGCTGCTGCGTGAGATCGCAGGTCGGCCGCCACAGCCCAGAGCGGCGATCCTCGATGGCCGGACGCTGCAATCGAGTCCCGAAAGCGGTGCGCGGGCGGGCTATGATGGGCACAAGCGGCGCAAGGGTTCTAAGGTGCACCTGGCCGTCGATACCCTGGGCCAGTTGCTGGCGGCGATGGTGACGCCGGCCAACGAGCAGGAGCGGGCCCAGGTGGACGAGCTGGCTGCCAAGATCCAGGAGGCTACCGGCGAATCGGTCGAGGTTGCCTTTGTGGATCAGGGTTACAGCGGAGAGCAGCCGGAGGCCGACGCCGAAAAGCACGGCATCCGCCTCGAAGTGGTCAAACTGCCGACCACCAAACGTGGCTTCGTGCTCTTGCCTCGCCGCTGGGTCGTCGAGCGCAGTTTTGCTTGGATGGCGCGCTTCCGCCGGTTGGCTCGCGACTACGAGCGTTTGGCCGAGACACTGGTCGGGTTGCATTTCGTAGCCTTTGCCATTCTGATGGCGCATCGGTTCGTCACCTTCATGGTCCAAAATGCATAACACGCTCTAGCCCTTTATGGGCGTTGTTAGAGCATAGAAACGACGGCCATAAAGGCCTATACTACGCGTTCTTGGGATAGACCCCTTCTGAGTTATGGTATTAATTTGTCGAACTTCATGCACTGCCGCTGAACATGACAGATTCAGCCGGACCTTGCAACAGCCCTGGCCGCGAGAGAATTTACTTGACACAGCCTGTGGAGTTCGAGTATACTGTTAATCGGTGTGCGAGCTCGAACTCCAGTGGTCAGCTACCTAGCCAGTCGTTCAAGCAGACTCTGTCAACGGCCAACTGACAACCGTGGACCGTAACTGTTAACCGGTGACGTAAACCATGACAAATTTCACAGATCTAGGCAAGATGCTACTTGTGATTGGCGGCCTGATCGTCCTGCTGGGTGTGATTCTGCTTCTGGTAGGTCGCGTACCCTTTCTTGGACGCCTGCCAGGTGACATAACCTTCCGTCGCGGCAATCTTAGCTGCTACATCCCCATCGTGACCTCCATTGTGCTGAGCCTGCTGCTGACGCTGTTGCTGAACCTCTTGCTGCGGTTATTCAGCAGATAGACGGCCCCTAAGCACCCTGGCGAAGACTGGCTCAAGCAGGACCGCTTTTCCCAGGGTTTGTCCTGGGTCATAGGGAGCACAAGCTCAACGGTACTTGCCGAGGCTCTCATTGGTGAGGAAAAGGCATGGAAGAGGACGAAGCAGTCTATCAAGCCATATTGGAGGCCAGGCGCGAGAACCAGGCAGCGTGTGTGCTGACGATCGTTGAGGTGCGCGGATCAACGCCGCGGGAAGTGGGTGCCAAGATGTTGTTGCGGGCCGACGGTTCGACGGTGGGCACCATTGGTGGCGGTGGGCTGGAGGCAGCGGCGCTGGCCGACGCCAGGGCTGCGCTGAGCAGCGGCACTTCGCGTGTGGCAGAGTACTCGCTGCGTGGGGAGAACGAAGCGGACTTGGGCATCTGTGGCGGTGAAGCACGGGTGTTCATTGAGGTGCTGCGCCGCAAGCCAACGTTGCTCATCGCCGGGGCTGGACACGTGGCGCAGCCGCTGGCTGAGCTGGGGTACCTGCTGGGCTTCCGCACGGTCGTCGTTGACGACCGTGCCGAGTTCGTCAACGCAACCCGTTTTGCGCATGCAGACGAGCTTGTGGTTACCTCTTTCGAAGGCCTGTTAGAAAGGGTTGTGATTACACCGCAGACCTTTGTAGTGATTGTAACGCGTGGCCACCGGCACGATAAGCTGGTACTTCGGCAGGTCTTGACCACACCAGCGGCTTATATTGGCATGATTGGCAGCCGCAAGAAGGTGCGCACGGTGTTCGAGCATTTGCTCGCCGATGGCGTGCCAGGGGAGAGGCTGGCCCAGGTCTATGCGCCAGTGGGGTTGCGCACGGGTGGGCAGACCCCAGCCGAGATCGCGGTGAGCATTATGGCAGAAATCGTTCTGGTGCAGCACGGCGGCAGTGGCGAACCTCTCAGTTGGCGGGACAATCCTTTGCGAGCCAAGAAGGAGAACATTCTTGACCAGGGGAGTGTTTTGTCTTGATAGAGTCTCATACTCCTCTCTCGCCAGTGCAGCAGCGCCGGAACTTTGCCTTAGGCGTTGCCAATGGGATGCTGTGTTGACAGTTTACAGTTGGCAGTGCAGTTAGGTGGCCTTGGTATGGCTGCTGAGTGCAGGAGGTGACTGTGATGTCAGAAAGGCCTGAAAAGCACGTTTTCATCTCCTATGCACGAGAGGACCGTCCGTTTGTGGACGGCCTGGCCACGCGGCTGGAAAAGGCTGGCGTGCCGGTGTGGTATGACCGCTGGCGCTACGCGGTAGAGTTGATGCGGCGGTGGGTGGCGGAGGGGGGCTATGTTTGAGCCCTTCCCCATGCTCTTTTCTCACGGGCACCGTGTGCTGAGTGTGCGTGTGACAGAGCTTGCAGACCTACCGGCAGCTCTTGCCGTGGTGGGTCTGCCTCCGTCCCGGCCTGTTCTGGTGCTGATTGGTGGCGCAGCCGGACTGGAAACAGAACAAGGTGCTATTTTACGTCTACGTGGGCTTTTCCGTGCGCTAGCGCATGTAGCAGAGGAAGCAGGGGCGGCCGTATTAGACGGCGGCACTGACGCCGGCGTGATGCGCCTGATGGGCCAGGCCCGTGCAGAGATTGACGGCACTTTCTCGCTGCTCGGTGTTGCTGCCGAGGGCACGGTGATTCTACCCACGGCGCAAGAACGTGTCTCGCTGCTGAGGGAATGCCATGACGATCGATCTGTTCTGGAGCCAAACCACACTCACTTTGTGCTGGTTCCCGGAAACCAATGGGGAGACGAGTCGCCCTGGCTGGCGGCCGTAGCGAAGATACTGGCGGGTGATGCACCATCTGTCACGCTGTTGGTGAATGGCGGAGAGATCTCACGTCAGGATGTAACCCGCAGCCTGGATGCTGGCCGGCCGGTAGTCGTTGTGGCTGGCACGGGGCGCTTAGCCGATGAGCTGGCCTCGGCCTCCGAGCGCCTCGCATTGCTGCATGTGGTGGACCTGGCGGCGGGAGTGCGGGCGGTGGTGGCTGTAGTGACATCTTTGTTGACGGAGGGGCAAGGTGGACAAGTTCGAGGAGTACAAGCTCTTTGTTGAGGACACGGCACGCTTCAGCGAACGGCGACAGACAGTGGCCAACATCTACGTGGCGGTGAACTCGCTGCTGCTGAGCGCTATTGCTTTCCTGGTGAAAGATGCAGGACTTGTGCCTGTTTGGCGGGGCTATGTCAGTTTCTTGCTCTTGGGGGCGGGAATCATCATCTGCATGCAATGGTACCAACTCATCATCAAGTATAAGGAGTTGGTGCGTTTCCGCATTAACCAACTGCGGGAGATAGAGAATGACCCAGCAATGGCCGGCTGCCACTGCATGTACCATCGGGAAGATGAGCTTTACCCCCGTGATGAACATGACCAGCCCATCCCTGGCCAAGGCCTCAACATCACTGATCTGGAGCGCTGGCTGCCATGGACCTTTCTTATCGTCTATGGGCTGTTCCTGATAGGTCTGGTGGTAGTTCTAGCCTTTGCTCCCTCGTGGTTGACGCCTTGAGAGAGCCAGGGGTTGCAGATTCCTGGTGGGGGTTGAGTGCTCAAGACCCGAAGGTCAGCCGTCCACAAATGTCACAGCAAATAGACGAATGCACTCACCCTTATCCGTTTATTTGTGACTACATTCGCGGATGGCAGTACGTCTTTTACAACACTTCAAACCACATCAGCAGACCGAGTACGACGAACGCAGCGGCTGCCAGCTTGCGCAGTATGTCTGCTGGGAACACCCGCAGTAAAGCTTCGCCACCCAGTATGCCAAGCAGGGTGACGGTGGCCAGTGCAATGGATGCTCCGAAGAAGATGGGCAGAGGTTTGTGTTCGTTGCAGGTCAGTGTGATCACTGCCAGTTGCGTCTTGTCACCGAGTTCGGCGATGAACAACGCAGCGAAGGTGGTAAGAAATACTCTCCAATCCATGACATCCCTCTGAGGTTAGTTTTTGATGTGCTTAAGGACGATGCATCTTTTGGACCAGGGGAAGGCACAGCGAGAACCCGAGCCCCGTGCTCACGACGACAAGGCCGCCATTTCGCGCCGCTACAAATGCTTGTTGTCCGGCTTGGTCAATGTCCAGGCTTGTGCTGAAGCCAGGGATGGACAGGGAACTCAGGTATCGCGGAACCTCGGGTATAGCAATTGAAACCAGGTGCAGGCCCGCTGCTTCAGCAGCCACGTAAGCATAGGTATTGAGCACAGCCAGGCCCAATGACGCTCCTTCCAGGGGCAAAGCCCCCACTACTTCAGGCTGTGCAGGATTAGAAATACTGACCACTGCCAGGCCTTCGCTGCTGTCGGCAAGATAAGCATATTGCCCCTGCAGAACTACGCTTGTGGTATACCCCGGTGTGTCAAAAGCACCGATCTGTTGCGCGCTGTCAGGGTCGGCAATGGAGATGACGCGCAACCCACTGTCTCCGCCGGCTACATAAGCATACTGGCCCGCTACAGCCACGTTCATGGCGTATCCGCCGGTGTCCACTACGTTGACCGTGAATGGAGCGGCGGGGTTGTGCACAGATATGATCCATAAGCCTGCTTCTCCAGCCGCTACGTAAGCATAGTCGCCCTGAACGGCTACGCCGTTGGTGGTACCCGTTCCCGTGATTGCACCCATCTCGGTCAGGTGGGTTGGATCGGCTATGGAGACGATGCGAAGGCCGCCTTCGCGATCAGCGACATAGGCGTAGGAGCCCGATAGAACAAGGTTGACGGCATTGCCCGGCGTATTAAAGGTATCCAGCACGGTGAGTTGGCCAGCCGTGTAAGAGAGGAACTGCACGCCCAACACCCCGCAGGCAACGAAAACGTAGCCATTGTCTGAAACGACGTCCCAAGCATCGCTGAGCACGGAATATGAGCTGGTCAGCGTGGGTTGACTGGGATCGCTGATGTTGAGACCATGTACACCACTTGCGCCATCTGCAACATAAATGTGGCGGTCATGGAGTGCCAGGTCAGTGGCCTGGCCGGGTGTAGAATAGAAGCCAATTTCGACTGGTGCCATTGGGTCGCTCACAGAGACAACGCGCAGGCCGCCTTCTTGTGCGGCCAGGTAAACGTAGGTCACGCCTCCGGCAACGTCTGGTGGCATGACGACAACCGCATTGGCAATTCCTGCTGTGATTGATGCGGAACCCACGAGCATGGGCCGAGTGGGATCGGTCAACGAAAGCACTTGCAGACCGTCCTCCCCTACCGCGAGATAAGCGACGTGACCTATAACGGCCACGCCAAGTACCTCATATGCTCCGGTGTAGGGCGCTCCGATTCTCTGTGGATGCGCAGGGTCAGCGAGCGAGAGGATGCAGAGGCCACCCTCTCCGTCAGCGACATAGGCATAGGGGCCAACGATGGCTATATCGAGGGCTTGCCCCGGTGTATCCAGTGAACCGATTGCGTTAGGGTGTGTAGGGTCGCTGACGTCAACTACAAATACGCCGCTCTCACCGTCGGCCACATAGGCGTATCTGGCAGCGACGGCCACCGACGTAGCCAAACCGGGAGTATCTATGGCACCTACCGGCAATGGCTTGGCCGGATTCTGCAGGGAGACCACGTGCACCCCCTGTGTGCCAACGGCGACGTAGGCATAGTTGTCCTTAATAGCCAGGCCGCGGACGATGTCAGGGAGACGCACACTTCCCACTGGTGTCAGGCCTGGGTCCGATGTGGAGAGCAAAGTAAGGTTGGGACCTACGCCAACGCAGACCATTGTGCCTAGGGTGGCTACAGCGTAGCTTGCACCACCCAGTTGAGCCAGAAGACGGGCAGGGACTTGGGCAGCAACATCTGGACTGAGGAGAACGGCCATCAGCACGATGGTCAGGAGTATGCGGACAGCCAGCTTAGGCTGAAGCGTTGTGCTCATAGCTTATGACCTCCTTGGCTTGGATGCTGGACACGGATGCTACATATGCGTTTGTGGACTACTCACTAACGGTGAACACGCCGCCATCGCTTCGGCCAAAGACCTCGGGGAAGTACATCTCGTAAGCCTGTGTGGGCATGGTCAGGAAGCGACCGGGAACGCTGGCACGGATGAGGTAGGTGTACTCATAGGTGCCTTTGCCCAAGTATGTGGCGAAGAGGACCACCTTTTCGTCCCGCAACTCGCTCTGCGCAAAGTACCACCAGTATGGCGGTCTGGCCTCTGCCCAGGTCAATTCCGGACCCTGGTAGGCCGCGCTGGTTGTTTTCAGGCTGGTATCCAGGGCCTCACAGCCGGCTGGCAGTGGATCTTCTACTACCAGGTAGTGCAGGTCATTGGGGGCGATGATGGTCAGTTTGACGCGAATGACATCACCAACCTGAGCTGTGTCTATCGGGCGTTCTGGGTTGTCCAGGAGCCCATATTGCCGCGACACGACAATGCCTCGGTTGAGCGCCACCACGTCCTCCACTGGCAGGTAATAGCGGAGGTACAGGGAGTAGTAGAGTTGCCCCTTGCCTGTCTGCTGTGCCCGAGGGGCCAGACGTTCCAGCACAATGCGGTTGCTTTCGTCACGCAGCAGGTCCTTGATGGCAACTACCAGCTTGCGTGTTTCATCTACATTCTGGATGGTCACGGTGTCCTGTCCAAGGCTCTTACCATTCAAGGTGACCTGATAGTCATAGTCGGCCTGTAGTTCGCCAGTGGCAACCATAAAATCGGTGAGAGCCATGACCGACCATGCTGTCTCTTGGGTGGTTTCCCAGTGACCTTCTTTCCGGGCGACCATCAGCCAGCGTACAACATTCGGGATCAATGGGTTTTGCGGCTCAGCACGCAGCAGTGCTTCGAGCACCACCGCGGTAGAGCGAGTGTTGGTGTTCATGGTCCAGTAGTCTATTTTCTGCTCTTCCCAATGCGCACCGGTCGCGCTCAGGATAGCGGCATTGGTCAAATCGCTGAGCAGGGTCTTGAAGCGTGTTTCTTCTTCGGGTTCCAGGAGGCGTAGAGCCATCATCAGGTAAGCCTTACCATAGACATCCAGAGACTCACGTTTCTCGTACAGGGCCACTGTACGTCCCAGGTCACCCTGACCATATTCGGCCAGCACATAGAGGATGAAGGCGCGGGCGTTAGTCTGTGATAAGTACCTTACATTCGTCGAATCCAGAACACCTTGTAGATAGCTCGCCGCGCGGGCCATCGCGTTGTTGTCCACCGCAAAGCCGGCTCTTGCTGCTTCGGTCATGCCCAGCAGGACATAGGCGGAGATAAAGGGGTTACTTTCATCAGCAAGCCACCAACCCCAGCCGCCATCGTAATGCTGCAAGGCGTAGATGCGCTGCAAGCCGATGCTGACGTACTGTGGCAACTTTGCTTCCAATTGGGCATTGGTGATGCCCAGTTTCTTCAGGGCACGGTAAGTGATCACATTGGGCAAGAAGCGGCTGACCGTCTGCTCGATGCAGTCGTATGGATACTGCTCCAGATACTTGAGCCCGTCACGCATGCCAGCGGCGAGCGATGGATCAAGCTGTATGGTTAGTTCACCCTGGCTGGGGTCCAGCCGTTCCGGCAATTGCACTGTCTCGATGCGCACGTCGCCGCTCGGCACCTGTCCAGCCGTGGCTACCACTTCAGGGGTGCTGTAGTGGTAGATGGGCAGGGTCAGCTCCAATGCGTCGCTCAGGTTGCCGCTGGCCACGCGCCAGGTGAGCACAGCCGAGCCACTGGTAATCACCTTGGCTGGCCAGTTGACGGTCTGTTGGCTGTGAGCTGGTACTTCGACCTGCTGGGAGCCCCTTTCAATCGCCACGCCCTTGCCTTCCAGCGACACGTCCACGGTTAGTGCTTTGTCGGTGTTGTTGTGTACTACTGCCCCAAGCTGCACCTGATCGCCCAGCACGAAGAAGCGGGGGGCAACAGAACGTACCAATAGATCCTTGCTGGTGACGATGTCGGCATTGCCTTCGCCCACCCGTGTGTCGGCAGTGACGGCTTTGCCGGTCATGCGCCAGGTAGTGAGGTTATCCGGCAGGTCTACTGTCACTTTGGCCTTGCCCTGGGCATCGGTGCGCACCTCGGCATTCCAGTACGCGGTATCGAGAAAGCGCTTCCGTATCACGTCGAGGCCTTCCCGCCCACCAGCACCGCCTTTGCCTGTTGGCGGTTGGGTCTGCTGTCGGTAGCGGTCTACCGAGATGGCCAACGTGGCCCCGGTCCGCACGCCAAGAGGACGTTTGCGGTAAAAGTTGTCCAATATGGTGCCCTGCTGGCTATCGGTCAGCGCGAGAACCGACAGGTCTACCAATTGCAGGGACAACTCAGCCTGTACACCCTGGTCTCTGTAATCAGTGGCGTGCAGGTCAAAGGAGGCCTTGGTAGCGGGTTGGTAAGGTGTCTTCTTGTCTGGCACAATGGCTATGGTCAGCTCTTTCTCTTCCGTTGAGATGTCAATGTTGACATAACCGACACGGTATGATGGTACTGGGTTGGTGCGATCTGTGCCCTTCACAATGACGACTGAGATGTAAGCATTGGGTGCATACTCGGACAGGATGGGTATGTCGAGTTGTTCGCTATTGCTGGTCAGTGTGAGCAGGCGGTGGTTGAGGATATGTCCCCGTTCGATGGTCAGCAATGCCTTGACCTGACCCTGGAAGGGAGACGGGATGAGGATGCGGGCTGTCTCACCAGGCTTGTATGACTTTTTATCCGTGATCAGCTCAATGCGGTCGTTGTTCTCCTGCCGCCAGGAGATGAACGTATCGCTGCTGATCCACAAGTAAGTGGAGCTGCGGATCTGGTTCTCACGCTGGTCACGGGCAAAGGCGCGAACCCGATAGGAGCCACCCTTGTCTGGCGTGAAGGCGGCGACGGCCGTGCCTGCCGCATCTGTTGTCACGGTGGTCGTGTAGACCGGTGTCTCCTCCAGTTTCCACTGCCAGTAGAAGCGGCCATCCTCAGCTTGCTGCTGCACGTTGTACCATTTTTCTTCGAGGAAGACAACAGTCACCGGGACGTTGGTCACGGTTACGCTTTTGGAGTCCACGGTGATCACGTTGACCTTGCTTTCGCGGCTAACCATGCCAATGTATTCTTGGGGGGCCAGGCCGATGTAGAAGAGGCCTTTGTGCACGATAGCGCTAGTGCGTCCGCTGACTTCCTGGTTGCTGGGATCGGTGATGGACGCTTCGAGGGTAAAGAGTTGGCTGTTCTTGCGTGTGGCGATGTCGGCCGGTAGCTTGAAGGTATAGCGCCCATCGGCATTTGTGGTGCCCTGGCCCGTGGTCACCAATTCGCCAAAGACGGTCTGTTTGCCTCGTGACTCGTAGTCAACATCGTGGAAATCGTAATAACCCTTACCGGTCCAGTTGAAGTAATAATCCTGGCTCATCAGTCGCCAGGTGACCTTGGCGTTAGCAACAGGCCCGCCGAAATAATAGCTGGCAGCAACGTTGACGGTGATTTCGTCGCCCTGAACGTACTCCTCTTTATCCGTGGCCACGGTGACCACAAATTCTGGTTTGCGGTATTCGGCTACTTGAAAGCCCGTGCCGAAAGTCCTTTCACCGAGTTGCGCACTCAAGAAGTAGAAACCCAGGCTGGCTTCGCTGCTGAGTTGGAACTCGCCATGCAAAGTGCCCATGTCGTTCAAGGGCGAGTCGGCGCGGTATATCTCTTTGCCCTCCTGATCTTGCACCACCACATGCATGCTGTGAATGCCACTGGGCAGGCTGTAGTGACCGTCATCGTCGGCACGCAGGATGCCCTTGAAGTAGACCGTTTGGCCAGGTCGGTAAATAGCGCGGTCGGTGTAAAAGTAGGCACGATATGGCTCGAGAGACGGTTCGCTGGGCAGGTTGAATTGCCAGGGAGCAATACCGTTTGACCAATCAGTGGAGGCTACTCCTGGATCATCGTCAGGGCCAACAATGGTCAGTATCGGGGCCCAGGGATCACGTTCTTTAACAACTGATGTCAGTTTGGAGAACAAGACGCCATTGATGTCCGTGCGTCCTGAGGCCAGCACTTCGCCCGCTGAGCCAAAGACAGCGACCTCGAGGCCAGGTTTTGGTTGACCGCTGGACAAGTCCGTGGCCCAGACCAAGACCTCGCTTGCTGTCACCTTGAGCGTTACATTGGCGTGCGAGACAACTAGCATCTGACGCATGACTTCCTGCACGCCCGGAGCCCGCACTTCCAGGTAATAGAATCCAGGTGGGAGTGGGCTTTTGCCGTCCTCGGCCAGTGGAACTGGCGTAGCGAGGTAAGCATTGAGCTTGGACTCAACTTTCGTTGTCCACTTGCGGATCAAGTTGACTGTGTCGGGTTTGAACTTCTCCCAACGTTCCCACCACTGCCTGCCGTTGAGCAATATGAAGTCAGCCCTGTCCAGGCGATAGAGGCTCAGGTTAAGCTCGGATACGTTCACGTGCTGCACATATGCCACAGTGCCAGTGTAGGCATTGTAAGTACCCACTCGATCTGGAGGGATGGAGATAGAAGGAGGCAAAGCCTTGGTTGTAAAACTGATGCGATAGGACTTGTCGAGCTTGTGCCCATACCGTCCTTCCATGTTCGCGCCCAGGGTGAAGGTATAGGTGGTTGAAGGCTTTGCTCCAAAGGAGATGTATAACTGCGTATCTGTTTCGTTCCAGCTTGTGTACACGTCCGTTGGCTTGGGTAGAATGGTCAGGTTGGGCAGGAGTGAATCATGGTTCATGGGACTGCTGAACGTGACTTCCAGGCTGGTGTACGGTTCCACATTTTTCTCCCCGTTAGCGGGCGAGGTGCGAAGGATGCGCGGTGGCTGAATGGTCCTGAAGTTCCACTGGAAATCTTGCTCCATGCCTTCTCCGCCAATGCTCGCCTGGGCCCCCGCGGCAATGGTGGCTACGTAGGCGGCGTCAAGGGCCAAGGGGGTCAATGGCCTGAAGGCCATTGTCTTATCAGCCCAGTGGAACTCACCTGGCACTGCTTTCTCACTGCCTGCAGGCAGCAAGGCAAATCGGTGCTCAACAGAGGCATGATCCATCAACATGTTGAAGGTGATACTGATAGTGGGTGATGGCCCAATATAGCCTTCAGGGTCACTGGTCGTGACTTGCGTCACTTTGGGGAGTTCGGTGGTGAATTCCCAGGTGTAGGTTCCTGTCAATACCATGTCCGGATTGATGTCCGCAAGCCGCTCGGCCTCAAGTATGGCTTTAAAAGTGGTACCAGGAACGAAGCCTGGTGTAGCTCTGAAGGTGTAAATGGAGGTGTTCAGCCATTTGCCCTCGCCAGCGATTGGGGGCCCAAACTTGAGCGGCTGTGGCAAGCCGGCCTGGGAACTGATGGCCGTCAAGGGCACGACGGGGCGATTAAACATAACAAGAATGGTGGCGTCGGATGCTACGTCCTTTGTGCCGGGTGCTGGCTGGACGCTGGTGATTTCCAGATAGCCCACTGTGTTGAAGTTGAAGGTGAAAACATCCGGCAATGACAGTCCGGCTGCACTGTGGGCCTTAGTGCTCAGTGTCACACGATATGTCGCGGCTCGGGCAAAGCCCTTATCTGTAGGAGTGAAAAAAAGAGTGTTGCCTTCCCACTTGAACGTCCCAGGTATTTGCGGGGAGATGCTAAAAGCTGCTTCGGCGGTTGAGTGGTCCATGGGCTGGTCGAAAGTGATGGCGATGGGTGCTTGGACCCCTTGCTCCTGCCCGCGGTCAGGAATGCGACCGATAACCTTTGGTGCTTGAGGTGACAGCGCAGGGGTTGGTGTAGGAGTGGGCCTGGGCATGTCACAGGCAGTGGCTACGAGCAAGAGCGAAATCAGAGTCAAGGAAGTAGTGATCAATGACCAAATGAGCAGTGACGTACGTGTGCGGAACATGGAGATACCTCCCCGAAAATATGGTTAACAAGGGCCGTCAACGAATGCACGAATAGAATGTTGGCGAAGTTCTATATTCGTCGCGGTTCGCCGCTGGCGGGCCTTTTGTTCATGTGTATCGCCGGAATAGTTTATTCCTGGTCAGGTATTAGACGTGCGAAATGCTTCTACAGTTCCCATGCGTCACTGCCATTATACTTGTATCACGGAGAAAAGCAAGAATAGCCGAGCGAACGATTTGACAAAAATCAGGTTCTTGTGTAAACTAACTTTTGTCAGTGAATAAAGTATGTAGCATGGCAAGGGGAGGAAGAGATGCCCCAGTGGCAAAGGGGAAACCGCGACCTTATTCGTGAGATCAACTGCAATCTTGTGCTTAATGTGATCAAAAGCCAGGGGCCTATCTCGCGTACTGACATTGCTAGACGTTCTGGCTTGAGCCTAGCCACCATCTCGGGTATCGTAGCCGATTTTGTGGAGAAGGGTTTAGTGCAAGAGATAGGGGCAGGGACATCTACTGGCGGTCGTAAGCCGGTTCTACTAGGTTTGAATCCTCGTGCTGGGTTCGTGGTTGGCCTCAAATTGATGGAACATGCCATCACCAGCGCGCTTACGGACCTGGATGCCACGGTTCTCCATCATCGTATCACCCACTTGCATGGGCAGCGTGACCTTGATTCCGTTGTAAAGGCGATCATCGAGTCTGTCTGGAGTACGATTGATGAGTCTGGTGTAGACATTTCCCAGGTGAGAGGTATTGGTGTAGGCATGGCTGGAGTGATCGACGGGCGCATGGGGCTCTGTCGCTATTCACCTTTCTTCGGTTGGTGTGATGCGCCCTTGGGGGAGTTAATTGAGCGCGAGATCGGGCTGCCCGTTTACCTCGACAATGATGTCAACACGCTCACAATTGCTGAACAATGGTTTGGCTATGGTCATAGCGTGGATCATTTTATTGTCGTGACCGTAGGGCGTGGCGTCGGCGCCGGTTTTGTGCTGAATGGGCAGTTTTACCGCGGTGCTCTGGGTGGAGCTGGTGAGCTTGGCCACCTGGTAGTTGAAGAGGATGGACCGCTTTGTAGCTGCGGCAAACACGGTTGTCTGGAGACTTTGAGTTCTGATCCTGCCGTATTACGTCAGGCGCGGATGGCCTTGGAAGCAGGTGAAGACTCGGTGTTGGCTGGTGTTACACCGCTGACCATCGAGGGCGTTGCACAAGTGGCCGAGGATGGTGATGCACTGGCGCAGCGTATTCTGGGCCATGCAGGGCACATGTTGGGTATTGGGATTGCTTATTTGGTCAATTTGCTCAACCCACAGTTGATTATCGTGGGTGGTGAAGGCGTGCGAGCTGGACGTTACCGTCTAGAGCCAATGCGTGAAGCCATATACCAACATTCCTTTAATGATCTGGCACAGGACTTGCAGATTGTTATTGAACCATGTGGCGATGAGACATGGGCGCGTGGCGCTGCTAGTCTAGTGCTGGGGGAGCTGTTTCAATCGCCCATTCGGAGGGAGAGCGCTCAGCGTGCCCTGGCCAAGGCCTAGTGCTCATCGGGGAAGATAGTGAGCTGGGTTCCCATGTCTGGCAATCCTGATTTAGCTAGTAGAGGGTTTGGTTTTCTTTCTCTCTTTTCCTCAAAACTTGCTTTGGTGACTGAACAAAGTGAAACGATGCACGGGTGTTTGTGAAGGTGAGAATGAGGGGAGGTGATGTTGCACGGGAGTTGTAAAAAAGCTGTGTTAATGACTGTTGATCGCTTTCAAATTCAAAAGGAGGAGGAACATGAACGGCAAACGTTTGATATCTCTTGTGTGAATTGGGTTGCTCATCGCTGTACTCATTACGGCATGTGGACCCGCTGCCAGCCCGACACCTGTGACCAAGATCGAAACCAAGGTCGTCGAAAAAGTTGTCACTGCTACACCCCCGCCCAAGGGACCGGTGACGATCACGTTCTGGCATGCCTACAACCCCCTGGAAACGGAGACTCTTGACACAAAGGTGATCCCGGCTTTTGAGAAAGCTTACCCTGACATCAAGGTTGAGGCTCAGCCAGTGCCTTACGACGAGTTCCATAGGAAACTGTTGACCGCCATGGCCGGTGGCACCGCGCCTGATCTGATCCGCTCTGACATCATCTGGGTGCCAGAATTTGCGGAGTTGGGCGCCTTGGTGGCCTTGGATGAGCTGATGCCCGACTTCAACACCTTCAAAGGCAAAGTCTTCCCAGGACCCCTCTCGACCAACTTCTGGAAGGACCACTACTATGGACTGCCTCTGGATACCAACTGTCGGGTGTTGCTCTGGAACAAGGCAGTGTTCGAAGCTGCTGGGATCAGTGGCCCTCCGAAGACGTTTGACGAATTCCTGGTGGCCTGCGAAAAAATCAAGGCCCTGGGGAAGGACAAATATGGTTTTGCTGATGGAGGAACCTATGCCTGGGCAGTGAACCCTTGGATCTGGAGCAATGGGGGTGACGTCACGGATCCTCAGATCAGCAAAGCGACAGGCTACCTCAATGGGCCAGCAACCGTAGCGGCCTACGAGTTTCTGTTGAACCTGGTTAAGAAGGAGTACATCCATCCAGGAATCTTGGGCGGTGGAGTGGATACGTGGGGTGGCTTCGCCAAAGGCGAGATTGCTATGGTTCTGGAGGGGCCGTGGTTCCCGCCGCTCTTTGACCAGCAGTTCCCTGATGTGAAGTATGGCTTCGCCCTGATGCCGGCTGGCCCCGGGGGTGCTGTCTCTTTAGTGGGTGGGGAAGATATCGTCATGTTCCAGCAGAGCAAGAACAAAGAGGCGGCAGCCGAATTTATCCGCTTTATGCTCTCGCCAGAAACCCAACTTACTATGGCCGAAGCAGGTCAAATGCCGGTCTTGAGCGAATTG